>ERZ1740059.1576-NODE-1576-length-11435-cov-3.412654_pt1 | contig 11435 bp, 10 predicted proteins | sample MGYA00581744_ERZ1740059 | MGnify/ENA primary metagenome ERZ1740059 (study PRJEB43018, sample SAMN04849738) | marine metagenome | isolation source: floating plastic debris | place: Pacific Ocean | collected 2008-08-28 | study: EMG produced TPA metagenomics... | reverse complement strand
CAGCCGGGGCCTGCGCTGGGGGTAGCGCCTCCAGCTGGGGGTGGGTTGGCTTCTTCGTCGTCAATATCGCTCTTACTTGCGCGGCGATGCTGTTCTTTATTCGGTCCCACGATCCGATCCAAAACGAGGTTCAGCGCTTGTATGGCTAGCCTACGATCAGTCATTTGCTCTGGGCATGCCGAACGCGGGCTCTTGGCCTCGCGTTGGTCCCACGATAACGGAGACCGCAAACGACTGCTATCGGACAAAGCGGTTCTAGATAAAAACGTGGAGAGAAACATGCTCGCCCCTCTCCCCCCTGCTAATAAAAAGGAGCTATTGATGAGAAACCGCGAAGGCGAAATAGCGCGCAGCCGGTTAGGAAGCGATTGCGTGAAAGACAAGTGCGCGTCATCCGAGCGGGCGACCAACCCCAGATGCTGGCAGCGAAAACTCCTAGCTAACGCAATTGCGGTCTCTGTGTGCAGCCTGGGCCTTGGCGCCAGCGGCAGCCATCATGCCCTTGCGCAAGAAGCTGCTGCGCTTGAAGAAATCATCATCCGCGGCGAGAAACAGGGCAAGACGCTTCAAGATACCGATACCAGTACCTTTGTCGTTACCCCCGAAGTCATCGATCAACTCAATATCGTAGACCTAGAAGACGCGCTCCGTAGGGCGGGAAATGCGGGTCTATCGACTACCGCGACAGGCAACAACGATGAGTTTGTGTTGCGCGGCGTGCCGAGTAGTGGAGTGACTTCGGGGAGCACCCCGGTCGCCACCCTCATCATCGACGACGCGTTCATCCCTACCCAGGCAGCCGGTTCAACGATTTCAAACGCATGGGATGTGCAGCAGATTGAGATTCTCCGTGGTGCCCAATCGACTCTGCAAGGTCGTAACTCGCTGATCGGTGCGATTGTTGTGAACACTCGCGAAGCAAGCTTTGAACCTGATTTTCGCGGGCGAGCGACTTATGCGACAGCCAGCACCTACGAGGCCTCGATCGCCGGTGGTGGCACGCTGATTAAGGACCAGGTTGCCGGTCGACTCTCACTCCAACGACTAAGCAGCGATGGCTTCATCAAGCGTGCAGATGGCCAACTCGGCGATCCGGAGGAAACCACGCTGGTGCGCGGAAAACTGCGTATTGAGCCTACGGCGCTTCCTAAGCTTCGTTGGGACATCGCTGCCTCCTTCCTGGACGAGGAAGACGGCAGTACGCTCGTAGACGCGAATGATCCAGCAGAGCGATTGCAAACCTTCGACATACTGGCGCGCACTGACAGAGAAATAGGCACCTTTTCAAGTCGCCTAAGCTACGAAATCAGTGAGTTCTGGGACTTCACTTCGGTGACTAGCTACGCACAATTAGAAACGGATGAAGTAGCCGACTTCGACGGTTTGCCAGACCAAGGCGCACCAGCAACACCCCTGCGTACCAATATTCGGGATCAATCGGACTGGCTTCAAGAATTTCGCTTCAACTATTCGAACGGAAACAACTTAAGCATGCTCTTGGGCGGACTCTATGCGGAGCGGGAAAGCGATGACTTCACGCGAGCCGTTCAGACCTTTCCAATACCGCCCGTTGATATCACCTTGTTTGGCTTAAACAGCGTTTATGAAGCCGCCACCGCGGCCGCGACAGAGGGCGCGGTTTCTATTGGTACGCCGCCGGGAGCGCCCCGGCTACTCGATGATCCGCTACTGTTGGGTAACGCTGCGCCACTCGCTAGCGATTTCAACTTCGGGCCCAGTTTCAATACTTGGGCAGTTTTCGGGGAAGTGAACTACGATCTTTCGCCCAAGCTAACCTTAACGGCTGGGTTCCGCTACGAGGAAGAGGAAGCGAGCTACGAAGCTTTCCAGGTAAATCAACTGTTAGATCCCTCGGACGCGGCCGCGATAACCGCCACTGGAAATCCCGGCTTAGCGGCTGCGATCGAAAGCAGCCTGAGTGCAGCGCTTCAGCCCCAACTCGGCGCGGGCGCGCAAGCGGCAGCAGCCAGCGCGACACCCAACATAGTGCCGGCCTACGGGAACCTCGTTGAACGGGTTGTCATAGCGGTCAACGGGGGCAACGAAAATGTTCTGCTTCCGCTGACGCTCGATGAAGAGCAAAACTTCGAGGTCTTTCTGCCAAAATTTGTGCTTCGCTACAACTTCAATGATCAGGTGTCGCTAGCGGCGAGCGCGCAGCGCGCCTATCGTCCGGGTGGTATAGGCATTAATCCTATTCGCGGTGAAACGTTCGTATTTGATCAGGAGTTTTCTTGGAACTATGAGCTGTCACTACGAGCGGAAATTGCCGATGGGCGGGGACTGTTCAATGCAAACGTTTTCTTTATCGATTGGGAAGACCAGCAGATCGAGGTGCAGCTTTCAGACACACCCCAGGATTCGGCGACGGAGAACGTCGGCGCGAGTGAGCTCTTTGGTATGGAAGCACAGTTTCTGTACGCCGCAAGCGAGCGGATCGATCTCTTCGCCAGCATCGGCTTACTTCACACCGAGATTACGGAAGCGGACGAAGGCAATGAGAACCTTATTGGCGACGAGTTCCCCTTTGCTCCCAGTTTTTCCGGGTCCGCTGGCATAAGCTATCGTCATCCGAACGGGCTTCATGCGACCTTCGATTTCAACTTCCAGGGCGAGTCCGAGCCGGTGCTACCAAACAATTCCGGCCCGGATCCACTGTTCGGATCCGGTCGACTGAACGACAGTTGGATAACCGCCAACGCGCGTATCGCCTATGAAGCGGAAAGCTACAGCACTTTTCTGTTTGCATCGAACCTGTTTGACCGCACCTATCTTGTGAACGCGGATGCGCAAGCGGGGAACGCAATCGTGGGTGAGCCACGCGTGATCGGACTGGGATTTCAGTTTGAACTTTAGCCTCGTTGAAGCGCATCCTTGGCTCTCTTCTCTGTTGTCAAATTCCGAACGACTGAAGGATTGACTGAGCGCCCCTTGGTCACTAGTTTGCGCCTAGCTAATTCAAATAAAGAGAGCCGGCATGTTCGCAATCGATCGAGACCTTCATTCCCGCCACTTTGATTACTTGATCGTTGGCGCCGGTGGCATGGGCATGGCCTTTGCGGACGTGATCTTTCAGGAAACGGACAAGAGTTTCCTGCTGGTTGATAAAATGGACCGGCCTGGCGGTCACTGGAACAACGCCTATCCGTTCGTTCGGCTGCATCAGCCGTCGGCCTTTTACGGAGTGAATTCCCGCGAGCTGGACACCGGTTATATTGACCAGGTTGGCCGTAACAAGGGCTTGATGGAGCTCGCCTGTGCACCGGAAATCCTTGCCTATTATGATCAGGTGTTACGCCAAGATTTCTTGCCCAGCGGTCGGGTCAGTTTCTTGCCGCTCAGCGAGTACCAAGGCGAAGGTCGGATACGCTCCCTGGCGACAGGACAGGAAATCGTCGTAAATGCCGACAAAGTCGTCAACGCCAGCTACTTAGAGGCAAAGGTTCCGGCGGTAGAACCACCGCCGTTTAAGTTTGATGACTCGGTGAAGGTATGTGCACCCGGAACGCTTGCCCGACTTTCGAATGAGTATCAGCAGCCTTTTCAAAATTACCTGATTGTCGGGGCGGGCAAGACTGCCTTCGACGCAATCCTCTATCTGCTTGATCTCGGCGTCTCTGACAGTGCAATTCACTGGGTTATGCCGCGACACAGCTGGCTGCTAGATCGGGCGACTATCCAAACCAACCCGGAGCTTCAACTCAATCCAATAAGTAACTTTGCCGGCCAAATGGCGGCGGTTGCCGAGTCTACATCGCTGGATGATATGTTCGCGCGAATCGAAGCGATCCGGGGCTTGATTCGTATCGATCAGAGTGAATCACCGACCATGTACCGGTGCGCTACGGTAACGGAAGCCGACTTGAACGACCTTCGGTCCGTTACCCAGGTGATTAGAAAAGGACGATTAAAGGAGATAAATGGCACCCGCCTACTGCTGGAAGGAGGAGAGTATCCAACGCCCTCACAAGCACTCGTCGTCAACTGCACCGCCGATGGCCTGCAAAAGAAACCGGCTCGCCCCATCTTTGCCGATAAACTGATTACGCTGCAGAACGTCCGCCCTTGCCAGCAGGTATTTAGCGCGGCGGCAATCGGCCATGTAGAGTGCATGGACCGCAGCGAGGCGAGAAAGAATGAGTTAATGAGTCCAGTTCTCCACCCGGATACCCATTTTGACTTCCTACGGATGCTCCGGGACGTGTTTGCAGCGCAGGCAAAGTGGATGGAAGATCCAGAACTTTTCGCTTGGTTAATGAGTTCGCGGCTCGACATGTTCACCAATGAGACCTTCGCGGCGATGATGGCTGGCGAGGGGTAACTCAGTGCGGAAGAGCTTCTTAGCATCGTCGCTTCAGCGATGGCGAAAATCGACGAATACTTAAAGCTTGATCAGGCCGCGTAAGCCTCGCTCTTCTTGGAAAGAGTGAGAAAGGAGTACGAAGGGAGTAAGAAGAAAGCGAGAAGGGCGAAAAAAACAAGCGAAAAAAAGCAATTAACGCTTAGTGAGCCTGGTCGACGGCCCTACAGAGAGCGGCGGTGGCTGCGTTAAGAGAATCTTCCGCGCCAAAGATCATTCCGGCCATATGCCCCATTCGCACAATGACCAAATCCCGCGATGGGATCACTAGGGTGCGCTGGCGTCCACCGCCGCTCATCCAGTACGTATCCTTAGGGATGCCGGGGAGCAAACCGGTGGCGTTGGTACAGAAAAAACCGCCATAGTAGGGATTGTGTGACCAAGGTTTTGCGGCGGGAGTCTGCACGAAGTCTACAAACTCCTCATCGAGGATTTGTGCTCCGCCCCAGGCTCCGCGGTTCAGGTATAGCTGTCCCAGTCGAGCCCAATCACGGGCACGGCCATAGTCATGGCCCGATATCAGAAAAGATCCAAAGGGATCGGTTTCTAATACCATTCCATGAGATCCGATAGGATCGTAGAGTTCAGCCTGCGGCCAGCCAAGAAATTCTTGCACATCACCGCCGACAACTCGATCACGAACAAAGGCCGTCGCTAACAGCGGATCGCAGTTTCGATAACGTCCCGCCGTTCCTGGAGGGTCTTCTAGTGGCCGGCCGAGACAAAATTCATGGCTATCGACCCCGCCACCGTATACGTAGATGTGGTCCAGGAACCTGCCATTCTGGCTCTTAACGGAGTGATCTTCGTCACGACCATAGCTCCCGGAGAACTGGAGTCCGCTTGCCATGTTCAAAATATCGCGCAGCCGAATTTCCCGGCGCGGGTCGTCTCCAAAGCGCCACGCCTCAAAGAGGTCAGCTTCGTCGATGCTGAGATGACCTCTGTGCTGCGCAATTCCCACTAGGGTCGCCGCAATACTCTTACCCATAGACCAAGACTCAAAGCGCGTCTCGGCTCCAAAGGGCTCTCGATACCGCTCGGCAATAACCTGCCCTTGGTGTACAACCAGCATCGCGTTGGTGAAATGCATCGGATTTTCGAAAGCCAGTTCGATGGCAGCATGGATCGCATCCGGATCGAGGCCGGTTTCCGCAGCTGCTTCTGACGGGAGCGGCTCCTGGGGCTCGAAATCGTCGACTCGTGGCTGCGGAGTAAGCGGTCGAGGTCGAAAATTCGGTTCCATGTTCGGCCCGTCTAGCACCATGCATAAGAGCGTCGGTTGCGGCCATCCAGTTACAGGAAAAGTTGAAAATCTCTTGCGGCTCGCGCCCAGTAATAAACACACCGGAGGCGACGACCTTCGTGGCCCAAGCCAACCCGCAGCGATCAGGTTCGTTCTGAGGTATCGCCATCAGTGATCAACACATACCCGTTGCGGAAAAGCGCCCACGCGCTCGATGATATGCACGGTCTCAAAGGTTTCTAAAGAGATGATGCGCAACTGGCAGGAAGCTCGGCAGCTGATATAGGCCAGCTTGCTATCCTTGCTGACGGTGAGATAGCTGGGCTGTCTGCCTAGTTCGATACGCTGCACGAACTGAAGATCCGGGTAGCTATAAACCGCCGCAAACGCGCCCGTGGTACATAAGCTGATGAGGTATTTTTGATCCGGTGTGATTTCCAAGCCGTGATCGATGGTGAAGGGATACTTGTCTTCACAGGGAGGTTGGCTGCCATCTGCCATCCCAGGCATTGCAATGGTATCGGCCACTTGCCAACGGTCAACGTCGACCACATGAAAACCGTGCATTCGAGAGAGTTGGACAAATATTCGATTGCCGTCCGGTGCGACAGCTAAGGGGCGAACGTTGTCCTCGAAGGTGAAGTGGCGAGTCCATTCGTCGCGGGTGGCGTCAATTTCATCCATCGAGCCCCAGATGATCGCGCCGACGTAGACACGAGTCCCATCGGCGGATACGCGAACTTTGTGTCCTCCGAGATTGGCGATCTGAATGGGTGTCACAGCCTGTGTTTCAACATCAACTTTACTCACCAACTTTCGATCATTGTGCGCGTTGTACACGAAACGCTTGTCCGGTGAGGCGGCAAAGTGTTCGACAGAACCCAGGAGCGGAACACGCCATTTTTCTTCGAGTGTATGGGCGTCAAAGGCTGCAAATACGCTGCGGGCTTCACCGGTCGGCTCGTGCCAAAATTCCCAGCGATTTGTGCCATTGACGTAAAGAGTCTCATGATCGTCAGACAATACGACGCTGTCCGGGACCAAGCCCTCGCCGAGCGTAATCACTCCTACTGCTTGGTAATCCTTTTTCTCGTCGTAGACGCGAACGTCGGCGCCAATCGTATTCTGTTGGTAGATCATTGGAACTTCCTTTGTCGACCCTAGCGATTGAGCAGATCGGTGACAGACATCCCGGTAATCATGTCACCGGACATGCGTAACTTACCCATCGCGAAGGCAAGATCACCCGGGAGCTCCTTATTCAGAATGCGCCCAAAGTCTCGCAGCGAAACCGTTACGGTCGTATCGGCTTCCCCATCATTGTTACTAACCGTCGGCGGCTCCTGACGCGCATCGAGCAAGACTAGGCCGTCTTCACCGAAGTCGAATTTCAGCGCGGCGTTGATTTTGCCCGCCCGTGGTGCGATCAGCTCGAACAGCCCCGTCACATCTTCCAAGGTCATTTACTTACCTCGCCTGGTTACTCAGTGTAATCTTATAAGTGATTAGATTGTACTGAATCTAGCCTATTGTGGGGAGAGAGGATTGCATGGAGCAGAGCTTCTTTACAGACACACTGATACAGTTGTCGCTAACGCAAGGTGCTCCGAAAGTGTTTCCTCTGAAGCTTCGAAGGAGCGGAAAAACCTGTACTGGCCGGTCGACCCTACTTAGGGAGCTAGCCATCGTTTCGCGGAAAGGAGCGGCTGAATATGTCCAAGGCAAATGAAGGGCGCATTGCTTATATCTCGGTCGATATCGAAGGGGTCGCTGGAGTTGTGAGTCCGGCACAGACCGTGCGTAAGGGTTTCGAGTACGAACGTGCGCGTCACTGGATGACTCAGGAAGCTGCGGCTGTATGCGAAGGAGCACTGGCTGCTGGCTGTGACTCTTGCATCGTCAGCGATTCGCACGGTGAAGGTGAAAACTTACTCATTGAGGATCTGCCACGCGGGACGCAGGTTGTGCGCAACTGGCCCAGGCCCCTTGGCATGATGCAGGGTGTCGATGAACCGGGCGTTCTTGCCGCTGCGCTTATTGGCTACCACACGGATGCACGCTGCGATCAAGGGGTGCTTGCGCACACTTTCGCTGGGCGACTGATCAGCGGTTTGAAGATCAATGACGTGGAAGCCTCCGAAACCCTCGTAAGCGCGGCCGTAGCAGGCGAGTTTGGCGTCCCAATTACCCTGGCGAGTGGAGACGTCGCTTACACGCGGCACGTACAAGAAACCCTCGGCCCGGAAGTTCTCACCGTTGCCACCAAAAGAGGCCATGGCCGCTATTCGGCGACTAGCCTCCACCCGGAAGATGCGCGCGAACAATTGCGATCCCTGGCGGAACTCGCTTTTTCCGCCCCGAGTACGAATACCTTCGATTTCGAACAACCGTGTCGTGTCGAGCTCTGTTTTCAACGCCATTTGCCAGCGGAGCTCTTATGCTATCTGGAGGGCTTTGAGCGTTTGGATGGCACCACAATCTGCTTCGAAGCGAAGAGCGCTGTGAGCTTGTGCAAGACGCTTCGATTTGTAACCAGTGTTGTGTTCGATGAGCAACTACCCTAACCAATCGCAAGTCGGCTAGTGAGACAGTGGTTTTACTGTTCGCAGCAGGCCTTTTCTTTTCCACCACCTTAGCTAGTGGCCACGAATGAGTCTGAATCAAATTCACCTGCGCCCTCCCTACTTAGTCTTTGTCGCCAATGAGCACCGACCAAGTTACGCCAAGACTGGCCTCGGACTGGTTCACTGGCGAAGGGAATTTTGCGCCGGCCAGTTGCGCTTGAGTGACGATGCCATCGATTTGGGTCTTCCTGACATGGACATTGCGGCGGCCAGAGCTGCAGGCGTTAATTCGCTTTTGGTAGGCACGGCGCAGATTGGCGGCGCGATCGACCCCAGGTGGCAGGGAATTTTTGAAACAGCGCTCGATGCAGGCATGGATATCGTCGCTGGACTGCACCGCAAACTCGCGTCCATCGCTAGCCTTAAGGAGCGTGCGGAAGCGAATCATACAAAACTAGTAGATGTTCGTACCCCGCCACCGGAGCTCCCAGTAGGCACTGGTGAGAAACGAACCGGACGACGCCTGCTGACGGTCGGTACCGACTGCGCGTTAGGAAAAAAGTACACCGCTTTGTATCTCGAGCGTGCGCTAAAGCATCAGGGGATGGACGCCACCTTTCGCGCGTCAGGTCAAACGGGAATCATGATTGCGGGTGAAGGTATTCCGATTGACTGCGTAGTTGCCGACTTTATCTCCGGTGCTGCGGAGTGCCTGTCCCCGGCCAATAGCCCATCACATTGGGATGTCATTGAGGGACAGGGAAGTATTTTTCATCCAGGCTACGCTGCAGTAACACACGGGTTGTTGCTGGGATCTCAACCGGATGCGTTCGTTGTTTGCCACGCAGCTGGGCGGAAGCGCATCTCCGGCTGGGACGGGTTTCCGCTTCCGAGTATTGGCGAGGTTATAGAGCGAACAATTAGCATCGGTGCGCAGGTGAACCAGGACATTCGCTGCGTTGGATTAAGTGTAAATTGCAGCGCCTTGGCTGAGGCCGATCGGCGCCCCTATCTGGATGCACTAGAAGACCGCTACGGCTTGCCGGCGACTGATCCAGTAGCAGAGGGAATAGACGGACCAATCCGCTTAATCAGCGGACTCTCTTTGGCTTGTTAGATGAAGACCATAAAATCGATCGTATGGCTTACAACGGTTGAACGAGACTATGCCGCGCTAGTGACATCTGCTCAGTCCCTGAGTTGAGAGCTTTGGTTCAGGGCTTTATTGAACGAAGTCCATCAGGAGGCGGTTGAGACGCTGAAGCTGCCAATCAACCTGCGTCTACGAACTCGCGTACTAGTGGTGGCTCTGCTAGGCAAAGCACAGACGCGGGAGTGACAAACTCGCTTTGCTCTTGGCCCTGTACCTGGCGTTCGGGCCGAGACAACAGCGCCCTACGCAGATTGGAGCGCCAGGCAATCGCAAAGGCGACTGCCCTGCCGTTTACAGTAATTTGATGGGTAGTACAGCCGCTCAGAAAAGTCGTTGATCCAGCCACGTTGGGATCGGATTGCAGCTGCCAATACAAACGCCATCGATCCGGCAACAGCCAACGCTTTTCGAGCACCAAATCATTTACATGTAGGTCTGTTGAAACGCAGCGTACGATCGGGATACGTGTCATCACCGAATGCCCTTGCTTTTATTGTGTAATTAATTACGCGTAAGCGGAGCTCTTTGGATTTCAATTCACGCTTGAAGAACTAGGGGCTGGACCCGAGCGATCCCCTTCTCTATGGTGCATCGCAACCAAGACTGGAGTGACTAATGAACAACTTCGAAGACACGGTGGGTTTCATCACAGGTGGCGCGGCCGGTATCGGCCTTGGTGTAGCAAAGGCTCTTGGACAACGCGGTATGACCGTTGTTTTGGCCGATGTAGAACAAAACACCCTTGCGCAAGCGGCTAATGACTTGGAGTCAATGGGTATCAGGGTGGAGACAGACGTCCTCAATGTGGCGGACGCTGCCGCCTACGCCGAGGTCGCTGAGCGAGTTTTCTCGCGTCATGGAAAACTAAACTTCTTGTTCAATAACGCGGGAGTTGCCTGCCCTTCTCCCGCAACAGGCACCAACTTTGACGACTGGCGTTGGGTAGTAGATGTCAACCTAATGGGAGTGGTCTACGGTGTTGAATTGTTCTTACAGCGAATGTTGGACAGCGGAGAGCCTGGCTACATCATCAATACCGCCTCCCTCGCTGGACATATCGCAAGCCCCCAACTTCTCTCTTATACGGCAACCAAGTTTGCAGTCGTGGGCTATACGGAAGGGCTTCAGGCTGCACTTGCCGAATCGCCGATTGGCGTTTCGCTTCTTGCGCCGGCTTGGGTTAAAACCGGTATAGCCCACAGCGTGCGCAATCACCCTTCGGAGACAATGGCTGCAAAAGGTAATGAAGAGAACCCGCTTTCTAAACTCATTGATGAGCAGGGAATCTCGGTCGACGAGGTTGCAGAGCGGGTTTTGGATTGCATGGCGAGTGAAACCTTGCACATTTTCACCCATCCCGAATTTTGGACGTTTATCGATGAGCGCGTGGCCAGAATTCGCGGTGACCATGCGCAAATCCTTTGAGCTAGTGAAAACCTAGGCCAGACCTCGCATGTCGTGGCTGAAGCAGTTACTGCGCTCGCCGGTCCTGGCCTTTCTTGCCAGCGGTATCGCGCTGATCGTCGTCGGCCTGCACAATGGTCGCCAGCCATCATCCGGGTCTCAGGTGATGAGCCAAAGTAACGGAGCAAACCACGCCTCTTTCGTTCAGCCAGCTAAGCTTTCCCATGGCGATCGGCACAAGGCGGATCGAGATTTTCTGAGGCGCTATCAGCAAATTCTTGGTTGTGGCCGACCCAAGAATCAGCAGACGGATCCAGGCTATTTGACCACCGCATACCAGTGGCGTGACGAAGCGGGAGTTATGAACTTTTCCGACCAGCCGCCTGAGCTTAGCGCCGCTGCGCCAACTCTCATTGAGAGCGGCTCTCGGGAATTCTTTATCACCATTAAGGCGGAAAGCGCCGCTCTACCCGAGGCCCTCGAGGGAAGCCTGCGCGCCGGGGCGAGGCGAACTTACGATCAGTGGCATAGCTGGCTTGGGCAAGAAGCCTTAGTACGGTCTCACATCAATTTGCGCTTCATCGGCGATCAGCAGTCTTTCAATCACCTCTACGGCGACGCTCACAAGAGCATGCGAGCGATTGGTTTCTACCGTATGCGCACGAACGAGGCCGTCGTGCTGTATTC
>ERZ1740059.1575-NODE-1575-length-11436-cov-10.910465_pt1 | contig 11436 bp, 7 predicted proteins | sample MGYA00581744_ERZ1740059 | MGnify/ENA primary metagenome ERZ1740059 (study PRJEB43018, sample SAMN04849738) | marine metagenome | isolation source: floating plastic debris | place: Pacific Ocean | collected 2008-08-28 | study: EMG produced TPA metagenomics... | reverse complement strand
ATGCCGTACACAGTTGTAAATATTATTTTTGGAATAGCAGCTAAAAATTTAGGTATAAGCAACTCAGAAATAACTAAGTGGACAAACATAGTTGCTTTACCTTGGGTAATTAAAATGTTTTGGAGTCCTATCGTTGATACATACCTAACTAAACGAAAATGGATGATAATTACCCAGTTTATAATGTTTTGTTTGCTAGCTTTATTAGCATTTTCTTTCCAACTAAATAATTTTTTCCTTATCTCTGTAATTATATTAGGAGTAATAGCAACTGTATCAGCAACTTTCGATATTGCTACAGATGGTTATTATATGCAGGCTTTAAATCCAGATCAACAAGCTAAATTCGTTGGAATTAGGTCACTTGCTTATAGACTTGCGATACTTTTTGGTTTAGGAATACTAGTAGTTTTAGCAGGTAAATTAACTCAGAATTTTGAAATATCTATATCATTAAGTTGGACTATAACTATTGGAATATTAGCAGTATTATCTGCTATATTATTTATTTTTCATAGTTTATTCCTACCAGTCCCAAATACAGAATCAGAATATAATCAAGCTTCTAGACCTAATAATGCCGCTTTTGTGGAAGTAATCAGGTCATTTTTTAGTAAAAGAAGAGTAGCTGCAATTATAGCTTTTATTCTGCTTTATAGGTTGGGTGAAGCAATGCTTGAAGCTGTAGCTAAACTATTTGTAATTGACGCATTAGAAGCTTCTGAATTAGCAAGGATACAAGCACAAGGAGGGGTTATAGCAAGTGAAGCTGAAAAATTAGCAACAGCTTTTGCAACAGAACAAGTAGGATTTATCTTTGGAACTTTCGGTTTAATAGGGGTTAGTTTGGGAGGAATATTAGGAGGCTTTTTAATTTCTAAATATGGCTTAAAAAAGTGTTTGCTACCGATGGCTTTAGTATTAAATATACCTAATATGTTTTATGTATATATGGCTTCTGTTAAGCCACAACTTGAATTATTTTATACTTTAATTACTATAGAGCAATTTGGATATGGTTTAGGTTTCACGGCTTTTACAGTTTATTTAATGTATATATGTAAAGGAGAATATAAAACTTCTCATTTTGCAATATCAACTGGTTTAATGGCTTTAGGCATGAAGCTACCTGGAGCAGTTAGTGGAACGATTCAAACAGCATTAGGATATCAGTTATTTTTTGTTTTGGTTGTTTTACTTGCAATTCCTGGAATTTTGACTATCTTTATTATTCCTTTAGATGAAGATAAAGAGATTGAAGCTAGTTAGACATTAAGTATCTTTTCTATACTTGTTCGTAGTTGCGCTTTAGCGCTAAATAATGCGCTAAAGCGCAACTACGAACCTTTTTATTCAAAATTTTATGGCTTACGTTTTAGGAATTGATGGTGGCGGAAGCAAAACTGTCTGCGTTTTAATGAATGAAAAACGTGAAATTTTAGGAAGAGGTGAAGCTGGTTCTTCAAATTATCAAAGTGTAGGAATCGAAGCTGCAAAATATTCGATAGAATCTGCTATTAATCAAGCAATAATTATAAGAGATAATATTAATATAGATGCAATTTGTTTGGGTTTAGCTGGTGTCGGGCGTGCTAAAGATATTGAAATAGTAAAAAATATAATTAAAGACATACCGATAATTTGCAATATAAAACCACAAAATATCATTATTTCTCATGATGCATTAATTGCATTAGTGGGAGGAATTGGTAATGATGTGGGAATTGTAGTGGCAGCGGGTACGGGTTCAATTATTTTTGGTAGAAATCATCGAGGAGAAACTAAAAGAGTCGGTGGTTGGGGATATCTTTTAGGTGATGAAGGAAGTGCTTATAAAATTGCTATTACGGGAATGCATATGGCTTTACTGTCTTACGACGGAAGGTTAGCTTATACAAGCTTAGTGGAAGATTTTAAAAATCATCTTGGCTTAAGTCATATAGAAGAATTAATTGAAGTAGTTTATCGAAGTGGATTAGGTGTAAAAGAAATTGCTGCTTTAGCTCCAATTGTTGATAATGCAGCTTTTAAAGGTGATGGATTTGCGAATATGATAATTGATGATGCTGTGAATGAGTTGTTCTTAGCAACTTATACTGTGATTGATGGGATTTTTGCTGAGGGAGATTTGTCAGAAGTAAATTTTTTAGAGGTAGTAACTACTGGAAGTGTTTGGAAAAGTAAATCTCAGATGTGGAAGAGGTTTGTAAGTTGTATTTATGAGGATTTTCCGGAAGTTAAGGTTATTTTACCGAGGTTTGAAGCTGTTTATGGTGCGGGTTTGTTGGCTTTGAAGAGTTTGAGGGAGTAAAATTTTGCGATCGATATAAATCTCTTGCCAAATTTGACAAACACCTTCAGACTATAAGTTTAGACACAGATTTACGCTTCTCACCGTAATGGGCTAGTACCGCTTGCGTTCGTAAGAAGTAAAAAGTAAGAAGTAAGAAGTTTGATTTTCTGAGCTTTTCAGCCATTTTTAATGGTTGCCTTATTTAAGCCGTGGTGTACTAGTGCAAAGAATATTTGTCTTAATTTTTGTTTAAATGATCTTTTCTTGCTCCAGGAGGAAGATTAATTGAAAATTCAATCAATTGATGAGAAATCCCCATATTTACAAGAGGTAATAAAATTAGGAGATAAAAATCGTAAAACTCTTGGTTTTTTGCCAGATAGAGCTTTTGCAGAATCAGCTAAAAAACGAAAAATACTAGTCGCTATTGATTCGGAAAAAAACTGTGTTGGCTATTTATTATTTCGTAGCTCTCATAATTATGAGCGTGTTACTATTGCTCATCTTTGTGTCGGATCATTACATAGAGGCAAAGGTATTACAAAACAACTTGTCAATGGACTTAAACTAATTACTAAAAATAAATATGACGGTATAGGCTTACATTGTCGAAATGATTACGGATTGGATAATATGTGGTCTAATTTAGGTTTTATTCCTAAAGGAGAGAAGCCGGGTAGAAGTAAAGATGGAAAATTACTCACTTATTGGTGGTACGATTATGGTCATCCTAATCTATTTTCTAATGCTGCAATTAAAAAACTGGAATCAAAACTTTGTGTTGTAATTGATAGTCAGATTTTTTTTGATTTATATGCTGATGAATCTTCTGATAGTAAAGAATCAAAATTACTATTAGCTGATTGGCTAGAACTAGAACTAGAATTATGCATAACTGATGGAATATTTATTCAGATAAATAATATTAGTAATGACGAGTCAAGAAAACTTCATCGTCAATTTGCTGAAAATAACCTGTTTACGCTTTTACCTTGTCAATCAGAAAAGCTTGATGATTATCAACAAAAACTACAAAAATTTTTAGATAGAAAAGATATATTAAAATCCTCAATTAACTTACATCATTTAGCTAGAGCTATTGTCTCTGATTCACATATTTTTGTGACTAGAGAACCACAATTATTAAATATCGCTAATGAAATTTATGAACATTTTAAATTATCAGTTATTCGACCGATTAATCTAGTTATTCAATTAGACGAACTAGGTAGAAATCCTGAATATCAGCCTATGCGTTTGGCTGGAACTTCATTGGAGAAAGTACCATTAAAAAAAGGAGAAGAAGAAACAATAACAAATTATTTTTATTGCGATCGTCAAGATGAAACAAAAGCACAATTTCAACAAAAATTACGGCGTTTTCTAACCTATCCAGAAAATTTTGAATGTTTGAAAATTATAGAAGGAGAAGATAAACCGCTAGCTTTAATAGTCTATGGTAAACATAACGAACATGAATTAGAAATACCTCTAATTCGCGTTAGTGATAATCCTTTATCTGCAACCTTAGCACAGCATCTAATTTTCAAATCAGTATTGGATTCAGCTCGTGAAGGTAGGCAATTTACAATAATTAATGACCAGTATTTACAAGATACAATTTATAAAGCGATTCAGGAACATAGATTTATTCGAGTTAATCACGACTTTTTAAAAATAAATTTAGCAGTTGTAGAAACTGCATCTCAATTATCAAAGCGTCTTAAAAAGATAGTCTCTAGCTTGGGAGAGGAATATAATTTCTGTATTCAATTGGCAAATAGTCTGAAGACAGATAATTTCATCCAAGATATTCAAGAAGCAGCAAATATTGAACGTTTCTTATTTCCTGCAAAGATTATTGATGCTAAAATTCCAACCTTTATCTTTCCCATTCAACCTAGATGGGCAAAGGATTTATTTGATGAAGGGTTAGCAAATCAAAATTTACCTTTATTTGGAGCTAAAAACGAGCTTGCTTTTAATAAAGAAGCCGTTTATTATCGTTCAGCAAAAAATTCTGGAAAAATCAAAGCACCTTTTAGGATTCTTTGGTATGTAAGTCAAGACAAATATAGTAATTATGTAGGTGTTGGAGCCATTCGAGCTTGTTCTTTAGTTGATGAAGTGATCGTTGATAAAGCAGAAAATCTTTTTCAAATTTTTCAGCGTTTAGGTGTTTATAAATTAACTGATATATCATCTATCAATCAAGATGAGAATGGAAATATTATGGCTATTCGTTTCGGTTATACAGAACTGCTAAACAAGATAGAACTTAGAAAAATTCAACAAATTTTAAATAATCCCAAAATTACATTTCAATCACCATATAAAATTCATAATAATATTTTTCATAAATTATATAATATAGGTACTGAAAATTAATTTAAAATACAGGATAAAAATGCCTGCCAATATACTATTATTATCAATCAAACCTGAATATGCATCAAAGATATTTTCAGGTCAAAAAACTGTTGAGTTACGTCGTGTACGTACCCGATTAACTATAGATGATATCGTTCTTGTGTATGTTTCATCTCCTACAAAAGCTTTGATGGGCTTATTTGAAGTAGAAGATGTTATTCAAAAAAAGATAGAATTACAAACAGATATTGATACTTATTGGCATCTGGTTAATGAAAAAGCTTGTATCACCTCCAAAGATTTTTATAAATACTATCAAGGAGCTTCTTTTTTTGTTGGAATATATTTGAGAAATCCAAAACAATTTGAGGTTTCAATTAATCTAGAAAACTTAAGAAAACGAATTCCTGAATTTACACCTCCACAAAGTTATCGATACTTAAAAGAACAAGAAATTGAAAAACTTAAATCTTTTATTTCATAATAGTCTCCTGTAATTTATTGTAAAAGTTATAAGTATTTATAAAATCATAGATTGCCCTAATGGTAACGCACGCAACTCAAATTGATGAATTTATCGAACTTTTTCAGGAATTTGCTAATTCCTATCCCAACACATCCAGGGGAATAACTCATACAGCCGCTTATGCTCAACAGCGTGAAATTGGATGTCGTAATTTTAATGCGATCGCCAAAGCATTTGATTCGGGAGAAGATGTAACTGAATCTGTTTTTCTACAGCTATTACCCCATAATAAAACTACCAATAATCGTCAACGAGGACCTTGGTTTCATATTGCTTCAGGAGCAAAAAAGGATATAAATAAATGTTTTGAGAATATTGAATGGATGAATCAAAATAATTGGAAGGAAGTTTCATTAGCGATCTTAAATTTTATTCGTAGCTGCAATACAAATCCAGAGGAATTATCAGCAGCTTGTAGAGAATTTACTAAACTACCTAATTCTAAAGGTTTGCAAACAGAAATTATTACACCTATTCTGAATGCATTACAACCAGATAAGTTTTTATTAATTACTGAAAATTCTAGAAAAGTTATTAATTATTTTGCTAATACTAGCTATAACAGCAAACTAATTTACTATCCTGCTTTAAATCGTACTGGACAAAAACTGATTAAAGAATTATCTGAGTATATGCATCAATCAGGTGTACCAGCTTTAAGAGATGATCACTTATTCGATATGTTTTCTCACTGGCTAATAGCAGTTAAAGAATATCAATTCGATCAATATACAGAAAAAGATTTTGATTTTAATTTTACAGAGTTACAACCAGAATATACTTTATCTGAATGTGCCGAAGATACTGGAATCAATGAAAGTGAATTAGAATCTTGGATACGCTCAATTCACCGGAAAAAACAAGCTATTATATATGGATCTCCAGGAACTGGGAAAACATTTATTGCAGAAAAAATTGCCAAATTATTAATAAGTGGTAGTGATGGTTTCTCAGAATTAGTGCAATTTCATCCAGCATATACTTATGAAGACTTTATTCAAGGAATTCGTCCCCAAACTGAAGGTGGAAAATTAACATATCCCCTTAAACCAGGTTGTTTTAAAAAATTTTGCGATCGCGCAGAAATTTGTGAAGGTATTTGTACTTTTATAATTGATGAAATAAATCGTGCTAATATTGCTCAAGTTTTTGGTGAATTGATGTATCTTCTAGAGTATCGCGATCGCAAAATTCCTCTTGCTGCTGGAAATTCTTTTCGCATACCCAATAATGTAAGGATAATCGGTACTATGAACACTGCAGATAGATCGATTGCTGAATTTGATTATGCACTTCGTCGCCGTTTTGCATTTATCGAACTACGCCCTAATTATGAAATACTAAAGAAAAAGTATGCTGATATTGATTTTCCTATAGATAAATTGATTCATATTTTACAAAACATAAATCAGACAATTAACGACAAAAATTATGAAATTGGTATTTCATTTTTCATCACAGATAATTTGCTTGACGATATCAAGGATATTTGGTGTATGGAAATTGAGCCTTATTTAGAAGAATATTTTTTTAATCAGCCTGAAATAATAGATGAGTTTCGCTGGAATAAATTACAGTTCTTCTCATCTCAATTATAAACAGATGTGGGAAATTTTTAAGAAAGTATTTGAAATGTGTTTATTTATTCATATATATTTATATTCACGCTCTTTTGCGTTTAATAAATCATCGTAAAAAAATGAATTATTACACTAATGAATTTAGAAAAAATTAAAATTATTGAACTGACTGAATATAGAAAAAAAGTATTACAAACTAATGAAATAGATGAATCAGTTGGAATAGAGTTATATCAAAAATACAAAAAACAACTAGATATAGAATTTCCCAACTACAAAACTGATTATCAATGGCAGATTAAAGCTAAAGGATGGGTAGGCTATATACCCCTAAGGAATGAACTTGCTCTCAAGATAAATCCAAAAGTACCGATAAAAAATCTTTTTTTCATGCTGGAATATGCTTATAACCTTAAGAGTTTTAACTTCCTTATAGGATTAATGAATTGTGATTCTTTACAGGGATTTTATAATAATTTAGCTGATATACTAGCTCAACTGATTTTCAAACGCCTTCGTAAAGGATTATATTCTTCTTACTTATCGAAAACACAACAACTTCCCTATGTGCGAGGAAGACTAGATATATTAGAAACGATCGAGAAGCCGTGGAATCTTAAACTCAAATGTCATTATCAAGAACAAACGGCTAATATTAAAGATAATCAGATTCTTCTATGGACACTTTTTATAATTAGTCGTAACAATTCATGTTCTGAAAAAGTATCAACAATTATCAGAAAAGCTTATCATACTTTACAACCGTTAATAACTCTAAAATATTTTAGCCCCTCCGATTATATTAAACTCAAATACAATCGCTTAAATGAAGATTATAGATTATTACACTATTTATGCCGATTCTTTTTAGAAAATACTACTCCAGTTAATCAAGATGGTAATTACAAAATGTTACCTTTTCTGGTCAATATGGCAAGTTTATATGAACTATTTATCGCAGAATGGCTCAAATTGAACTTACCGACAAACTTAATTATTAAATATCAAGAAAGAGTCAATATAACGAAACATCTAAATTTTCAAATAGACTTATTACTCTACGATATCTCAACCGCAAAACCTCGTTATATTCTCGATACAAAATACAAGACTCCCCATAGCCCATCGGCGGATGATGTAGCCCAAGTAGTGGCTTATGCCGTTTCTAAAAACTGCTCGGAAGTCATTTTGATTTATCCATCTGCATTAACTCATCCTTTAGATGAATTAGTTGGAAATATCAGAGTCAGAAGTCTAACATTTTTTCTAGATAATAATCTTGAAGAAGCAGGTAAAAGATTTTTGAAACAACTACTGTCTTGAAAATACTGCGTGCTAATCTTGAATAAAAGAATGTACCAATATCAAAAAGCAAAATCAATCATCGGCTGCTTACTGGGAACTGCCATAGGTGATGCTTTCGGATTACCTTACGAAGGTTTATCAAAACAACGCCAAAATCGACTTTAAAGTAAGTAAATAAATAGATATATAAAGTTAGATTTACTAATCAACACTAATATCAAAAGTCGCTCAAAGTTTATCGCTATTAATAACCACTCATTATTTATCCCATTAATAATGAGTGGTTATTCCGTTTCATAGACAGTGAGTTAAAATACCTGAAAATATCTGAATGTATCGTATTTTAACGTAAGTATTCCGTCATATTCTACAAAATGATTTATTACGTATCCCAAGTATCAAACTAACAGTATAATTTTAAGTATTATTTTGAAAGGTAATAGTTACAGCACGCAGTATACTCCTATTCCGCGCTTATGATTACCTAAAGTAGAAGGCAGGGAGCAGGGTGCAGGGGGCAGAGGGAGAAGAAATTATATCGGCAATCGATAAGCCTGAAGGGAGTAACTCAAGAAAAATACTTACGATCGCAAACAGGCTAATTGTCAATGAAAGTTGTAAAAAAAACGGTTAGTCTATTGGTATTAAGTGATTTAGAGGATGTAAGAAATCGTAGAAAATATTCTTTTCGTTTGCTGATTATAAATTTATTTATTATGGCAGGATTTTTTTGGATTCTGTCCAGTTCAAGTAATCTCAGAATCAAGTTGTTTTTTGTAATATTTACTCTTGTTTTGTTGATTCCTGGTATATTATTAATTCGTTTTGATACAAGTGAATCTAATTATTTTGCAATCAATATGAGTGTGAATAAAATTATTCACAAACGTAGACATTTATTTACTGGTAAAGTATATATAGCTGAATATCCTTTAAAAAAAACTAGATTTATTGGCATTCAAAAAACTAGCTTTAACAGCAATGACGATCAAAATTATCGAGTTAGATTATATTTAAAATCTAAGAACTATATCGATATCGGTTATTTTGCTACACCAGGAAAATCTTTTAGAATCGCAAAAACTATTTCTAAATTCCTGAAAATTCCTTTGAAGTATTAATACTGTTTCATATCAATCAGGAATGGCCGCAATTGTCACAAGACATCGGTTGGTGCCGTACACTGATTGTCTTATTATTACGTTAACAATTAGTTAGTGTACAAGCACCCTACGAGAAAAAGGCGGCCAGTTGCGGCCATTCCTATCAATGTTTATATATTTAAATTATCTCTCTTTACTCCTATCACCCTCTAAGAGGATGTGAGGATGCATCATAAATGGAACTCGAAATTTTTGAGTTACCCCTAAATCCCCCTTTTTAAAGGGGGGAAGGGAGGATCTTAAAATTTACGAGTTTTATTTATAACTTCTCAAACATCCTCTGAGATTGAATCTTTGATACTTTCTCGATCGCAATGTTTCATGATTTCAAACATTTCTTGATCGACGACATCTTTCGCACCAACAATCATCAGCCCGAAAGCACACTCTCTTGTACAAGCATTTGGATTGCTAACTATAGCTTGCTGCCTCTCAAATCTTACCATTACTTGTTGACGGCACCTGCGGCAGCTATATCTTTTTTCTGTAAACTTTGGCATTTTAAAAATTGATTAAGTGCATTGATAAAAAATATGACCTTAATATAACTTAATTTTATAAAATTTGTTTTAGTATCTAATTTAATATAAGTTAAGAGGCTAAATATTGATTTTTTATCCAAAAATACTTATTAGTCAGAGTATATTTTGATTTATAAAAAGACGCATTTAATTGTAAATAATTAAATGCGTTTGCTCAAATAATTAGCGTCAAATGCTGTAAATTATCATATTTTTGATTAAATATAGGAATTACTCAACATTAAATCAAAAATTACAAGTAATTAACCGAATTTGACACGATAACTGATAATTGATTTTAAAACTGAAGTGGTAAAACCAAACCAACACCTATGGCTGTTTCATTATCAGCGCGAACTCTCAAACTACTAAAAGGAGTGGAGCCGAGTCGATTGGTAAGGTATGCTTCCAATTGCAAATTAGAAAGTGTGTTGTTATTAGATACATTTAAAAGTGATGCTGGATGCCAACGTAAACCTAATGTCCAAGGAATAACTGTCTGACGATTGTTACCAATAAAAGCATTGCCATTACCGCTTAAATCGAAACCCACTTCTGCAATTGCATCCAAATCTTTATTTAGAGGCATTGAGCCTCCAAGATTAAATCCAGCAATTTCCAAACCACTACGTTGTATCCATCCCAAAGTAGGAGTCAACCAAACTGCACTTCCATTTTTTAATTGATAGTGCATTGGGGTAGAAAGAGTAATGATTAACTCTTCATCTTCTCCTCCGTTTTCATTGCTTAAAGCAAATCCATTCTTTTCTAAACCTAAGTTGTCAAATCTGTTGCGATCGTTTTTAACAAAGTTAGTCAGAACATTGTTGGCACGTGCGACTGTACCTGCAACACTTAAGGTTAAAGGATCGCCATCAGCTTGATGCAAAAAGCGTAATCTACCGCTCAATCCTAACTGAGACTCATCTACAGTACCTGGGATACTGTCTAGAAAAGCGCCGATTTCCAAATCATCTAATATTCCATAACGAATAGTAGTTAATAACCCTTGACTACCCCCTTGCAGGTTGAAACGTAATTGTTGCGCTCCAATTGTGCCACCATCTAAAAATCCAAATCCGGCGTTAGTATTGGGAGAAGGTTGCACGGTGGAACGAAAATGTTGAGAATATCGACGATTAGCACTGGTAACTCCTGGTAAATAAGTAATACCTAATCCCAGAGCAGTGTAATCTCTATCCGTGACTATAGACAAAGCTCCTGTATTCCCTAAAGTATTAGAAACGAATAAATCTGTAGCTAACCTAGGATTAACTAAATATCTTAGACCTGCATTAAATCCAATATTGCGAGTAGGTAAACCTGTATCTCGATTAATTGTGTTATTTCCCGTTAAAGGAACGAAACTATCACCCCATAATATTAATCTGGGATTTAACTGATAGCTAGCACCTCCAGCTAAACCAAAAACAGTACCAAAAGAACCTGAATTATCAATAGGAGCGGTATTGTAATATAAGGCATTATCTTTTGGTAACAAAGCTGCTTTTGGTGAAATAGTAAATTGCCAACGTTTATCAGTTTTGATAGTAAAAGGCAATTCTAAGGAAGTAACAATTTCATTATTTAATCCATTGGAAGCATTTCCATTTTGATTAAAAAATCTATAGGGTCTATCTGCATTTCCCATAGAAACTGCAACAACACCACTAAGTGC
>ERZ1740059.1573-NODE-1573-length-11437-cov-10.250308_pt1 | contig 11437 bp, 8 predicted proteins | sample MGYA00581744_ERZ1740059 | MGnify/ENA primary metagenome ERZ1740059 (study PRJEB43018, sample SAMN04849738) | marine metagenome | isolation source: floating plastic debris | place: Pacific Ocean | collected 2008-08-28 | study: EMG produced TPA metagenomics... | reverse complement strand
TTAGGCTTTTGTTTACTTCACTGATGTTGTTGATGTCCTCTGTTGTAGGGAGTGCCCTCCTACATAAGGGAAGACAGCCCCCTACAACTGTGCCATAGCCCCATCCAACATCAATCCACCAATGTAGCAGTGGGTGGAATGTGTATGGCCATAAATGAGTCTAGCAAAGGTGGAGAAGTGTTGGCTACAGGACAGCTTTCATATACATGTAGTTCCTCGGACCATCATCACAAACATCCAACACATATTCAGACAAGCAAACTTTGCCTGCTATTGTACTCCTTTGTTCACCAAACAAAAGGCTTTTAGTTCTCAATGTCTCATAGGTCTCTTGGGAACTGTCTAACATAACCTATCCAACATACTGCAGATCAACTGTGCTTTATTTTGTAATAATGACTGCCAGAGCAGAGATCCACCCATACGTACTTGCCAATGGGCTACTGTAGAAATGTCCTGTCTACAGGATATTGGAACTTCTTCACGCTTTAGGCCATTAGCAATTCCCCATAGTGCATATGCAATAGCCTCACAATCCATTTAAGAATCTACTTCTGATGAAAATTTTTTATGTAGCTCTGCGCCTGGATTCTTTGCTTGCAAACTTCAGAACAGGCACTGTATATATTAAATCCTCTTCCCATTCTAGACACATCACCATGACAACACACAGCACAGGTATAGAGACAGTGCATGAGCGTGGACAGGGGGCGTATCAGTTCGATACTTTCTATGAGAGTCTCTGTGCACTACAGAGCTCTGTACCTTTGGCATCTGTAAAAACCAACCTCAGCAGAAATGTCTTGGAAATCAATGCTGACAAAATCAGGTCAGTGCAAGAGATGTCTGCCATGTATTCAATATCAATGATAGTATATGCAAGTTGATTAAAATTGCAGGTATCTTTTGGAATGTGAGGTCATTTATGTCTGGGAGGCGAGAGCCAGTCGTTTTTGTAACTGTTGGGGGACTCTGGTACTAATAAATCAATTCAAACGCAGTTGGTCTTAGTTCAACTTGAAATTTGCCTGACATGCATTTGAATGCAATACCCCCACCGGTGAAATTTATAATGTCAATAGCAATGCTGTTCCTTTCAGAATTTACATACAGATTTATCTCGTTTGCTCACAGCTTATTATAATCATGATTCTGTGTTGTAGATTAACCGACTGGCCACCTATACTGAAAGCCGTGAGGATCAACAAAAGTCTGGAAAAAATTGCCATCCACAGCTTCTTTGATCCTGATCCAGAGTCACTAAAAAACTGTAAGTTCAATAGGCCTACTATAATGCCATAATAAACATGTTCATTTATGGTTGCAGTTCTCTGTGATACCTTATGAGAAATGTTGGAGTTGCGTTTTCTTGGGTATATGTACAGGTTTGCAGACTTGTATACTATTGGGTAAGGAGAATTTTAGGTCAGATGCGCCTCTTGACACCACTATCATACACAAGTAATCGTAAACCGGTCCTCTCAGTCGAATAGCCTGTGCTCTACCAATTGCACCACAGCCACTTCCTAAACCATACTCAATGAAAATTTGGATTTTCACTATTTGTCATAATGGTGAACCGAGGATATGTCTGCCTTCAGCTTAAATCAGACCTTCTAAGTTTACGTCATCCTTCTCGAGTGGTTGAATGGAAAAATATGAAACAATTGTTGGGCAATTCTTCTGTTAAAATTCTTGATTGACACTATAATGTGATCTGTTGCTTGGGTGAATTGGAAAGGTATGTTTTGTAGCCGGTACCAGCACGCCACAGAGACTGACAAACAGAACACCAAACAAGCATAAAATTCCTCCCATCCATTCCAAAGACCTGACTTATCAGCTGTGTAAAGCTTTAAAAGAGTGTTTATCCTGCTCTGAAAATCTCTCCTGTCTGGCTCTGGAAGGATTGCCCTTCAGACCGCGAGATATACACCTGCTGTCCAAGGTATGCGCTATTTATGTTTCATTATTATTATTCTCACATTTCAAACTGATGTGATGGCCTATTTTTTCTTGAATCATTGGTTTTCACACTAATGGGAGTTTTTCATTGCCACTTTGGAATGGGACGAGTAATGAGTCTGTCTTTGGGTCTTGCAACTAGTAGCATGACGCATCTTGTATAGTTTTACCGGTTCCCTTTTGAGGATTTAAAAGGAAACTCATTATAACCAACAAAGCACAGGCCTATGATGACACGTGATACGTGAGTTCTATCCGGTTGATATTTGGATCCAATAGTACTTCTAAAGTTTTTTTTTGTTGTTGAGAAGAAACCCAATGGTATAAGCAATTATATCTTCTCCATGTTTCTTGCATACGCAATATGTTTGGAATATTTTGCAGGGGATATCACGAAGTTATAGCCTGAAGGAGCTATCACTGGAGTGTAGTCACATTGGGGATACTCTGACAGGTTTGTATACATAATTGTATCTGTTTATTATTACATAAAATATAACTATCAATTTTCTCCAAACCAAAAACAATTTTTAGATCATGCCCGTCGGCTGAACCATTCGTGAGGTTAATACCAGGTAGACTGAGCAATCAGTCGGTTCCTGGAAGCTCTACTTACTAGAAACGAACTGAGCCGTATTTGTATGTAAATTATCATCTGATATTATCACTGCCAAAAGGCCTCATTGATATTGCAACCGGATATTCATATTGAGGCCTCTGATTAGATGGTTATATTAACTTGTGAACATGAGAAATAATATAACTACATCAGAACGGATACATGATTAACTTGTATTCTCTAAAGTCTAAGTTGTGCTCACATTGACATTGGGAACACAACTACAAAGTCCAAATTTGAAAACTATGAACGGGAGTTTTGAACTCCTTGCGCTGATACCACCGCTGATAGGGATTAAGAGTTGTATTGTTGCTATAACACACCTATGTGTGTCACTATAGTAGTGCTGCTCTTTTACCTTTGTTAACTCCCATGACTGTCACTTTATAACGACAAGCTAAGTTCTTTTGCATCTCTGCTAGAATCAGCACAATGTTAACCCATGCATCATTTTTAGTTTCAATATGACCACAAAGTCATTTCAAATGACAGTTTTGTTATTAAAATCATGAAAAAAGTTTCTAAGGCTGCTGTCAGACAACAATGACCTGGGGTTGAAATTGATCATGAAGACAAAACAAAAGACCACGATACGAATATAATTTTTTAACTCCATTTTCAAGTAATTATTTCATATTTTAATTTTTTTAGTGTTATGCGACGGTCTGAAGAATGCCAGCACGGTAAATATAGTCAACCTAAGTGGGTGTGGCTTAGCAGACGGAGCTGTGGAGGCCATATCCAAAATAGTAAAGGTATTTTTACTTCTGCATTCCTTGCATTTTTAATGAAATATTACATGTTCTGCGCCTTGGTTCTTCATGATTTTAAAGTGGAATTATTTTTATGTTAGACCTGTGTCCAGAAATCGTGTGCATCAGAGGCCAGAGATTATCGCTAAAATGTTATCATGAAGCACAACTAAAGACTTTTGAGCGGGACTGGAATGATAGGATATTTGGTTGGCAGCCATCCCCACCAGGTGTTTTTGTCAAAGATGTTAGTTTCAACAAAATTTGTTCAGTTGAATTAACATTTTATTTGAATGGATTTCTCTTAAATTAGATAATGATTCCACTGAACCTGATGGTATTCTCTCTAAGCATGATAGAAAAAAGGCATTTCATGAATTGGTTTACTTGATAGTCAAACTTTCCATACTGCTTAATATTATCTGCAAAAGAAATTAATACAGCTGCCCCTATTCAGTATATCAGGGTAATAATTTCATCACCATGAATTGATTTCACTCTTGGGTAGACAGATTATATGATTGAATGAATGGATTATGACCTCAGCCCAAGGCCTCTGCAAATATCTATCGGAGGTGGGTATAGGATTCCAGTGGTCTCTTATATGAGATAAGATAACTACAAACGATGATCATTATTGGTTTATAGTGGTCTGGTTGTATTTGTGTCTTGAAGTGCTATGTTGTTATTTAATTGGTAAGGTCTAAATTTCAAAAGAATCAGATGTCAATGGTTATTACTGCACACTTGGGAATGTTTAGCCGATTAGTGTTAGAATTGAATTATAAGCTCAGTTTCGACATTGTTGCTGATAGAATGATTGGATATATTCTGGTGTAATACTAAAATTTCACAGTCATGACTATTGGCTTCTGCATAATGTCCTTATTGGGAGGGTATTTTTAACTTTTCTCCTGACAAGAAATAGAACTGGAAGCCTTACAACTTCTCTTTATAAGCATAGGTCCAACTGTCCCTGACTAGAAAATTGAACTTTTCAGCACATCAATTTTACCAAAAACATCACTTGCGTCAAAATAAAATCGTTGTGGTGTAATGAGAGATTATTATGTCACTGTCAGGAAACATATACACCTCTTATAAACATCACAACTGTAGTAGCAGTGGGTGCGGAAATGATTTTTTCACCTGGCTGTTTTCATATACATGCGATCTGTCCCACTGAATGACGCGATCTGTCCCAATGAATGGGTTTGATTCTGCTGATACCTGCTCCAAGTCCACCATGATGGGGTAAAAATTACCAGACTGTCGATGCTGTTCTTTCTTATGCTCCCGCTCTACCTCAGTTGTTTAGGTGTGTTCGAGCATCTGTGATCCCATTTGTGCAGACTGTCTCTTTTGGGGTAGATTACATCTGTTTGCTATACTACTACATGGTATGTGTTCACACCTGAGCCACATCCTCGTGTTCTGTCAGATTGGTATAGGAATAACTTTTCTTCGTAAGTCCAGTGAAAGTGTCACTTACTGGCAGTAACATAGCTCTCAATGATCCGGATGTGTGCGACTTCTTAACTCGATCTTTGATATGATTCGCTACTCTCAAGTTTGTGAATGATTTCGATGTACTTTTGGTTGGGGACGATTTCCTCCTTCCGCCTCTCACCTCTGAAATACGTTATAAGCGTGGGTGAATGTAGTTAACACACAAGCACATCATAATTTGAAGAAAGTGCTAACCGCAGGAATGAGCTTCACAGAATTACTGCAGTTCCTTCCATTCCAAGTGTGAAGGCTAAAGATTTGAATGGTGGACAATAACAAACAAAAACTCATTTGAATTAGGAAAAAGTGTTGAAAAAATATTCGCTCGAAACTACTGGTAGCATGAAACAGACACTTTCATTTATCGGTATGTGGTTATCTAAAATCTGTAATCCCTGTTGAAAAAAAGTTGGCCTGGGGTTGAACATTCTGTCAAACCAACCCTTGCGCTGTCTGGGAATAGCCTATGGTGTTTTCAAGTGCTTTGCATGCACTGCATTCTGGTTATGATACTCGTTGACGTTATGAAAGTCCGCAGCCACAGCTGAAAGACATCATACATCATTTATATGGCTTGGTTTTGTTTTACAATTGAATTTATACAAACAACTGTTTGCAAAGTGTCATCAAATTTTATTGACAGTTAAATAGATTTTTGTTTTCAATAGCAGCTTCAGTATTGAATTTTGCTAGTTGCTTGTGAAAAACGTGCCAAGCACGCTCGACGGCGGCTATTAGGTTTTGGCAACTCCGTCACTGAAATCTGCATCAGGCCGGCTAAAAATCTGGACATCCATGAAAATGGAGCAATTGAATTATAAATTGACCTTATTGCCTACTATATAGTTTTTGGTATTACACACTTGAGAGTATCTGATTTGCGCTCTACAAGATCCCAATTAAAACATATCCCTGCTCCTGACCTACCATTAATATTATAGCTTGACAGCTTGCCACAATGTTGACATATACTTTGACTCATAGCTGACACTGATCTCTTCACACTAGTACCGCCGTCAGAAGACAGAACACTTTCTGTCTCTCCAATTTCGGAGAGCTCAATATCTTCATTATTTGACAGAAGAAGACGGAATGAACCCCGTCTTGCTGGCCGCCTGAAAATATAGAATGAAGGAGTGTTCTGTCGATGATGAATCGTGCCAAATATTTTTTTGACAAAATGCAAAAAATGATCACTTTAGACCAAATACTAAATGAAATTATCACCACAGATAGTTAAAATATGTAGAGTTGAAGCCATGGATGCCTAAACATGGAGAGTACTTTAGATTTGCGGTGGAAATCTTCTATTTTATGTGATATGGTGATTTGTTTTGAAATGTGATATATTTATAAGGCCTATTGTGTCAGAAAATGCACAGTGAACTGGATGAACTGGAAGAGGCATTAATATCTAAAGCTAATAATAGTGTCCCCCCTCACCTCATGAAGCAAGCGACAATTATGATAATAGCTAGAGTCAGTGCCAGAAACATGCAGGATATCGTTGTCACAAAGCTGAATGTGAACTTATACACCCATTCATTGTGTTCATTCTCCAACGGCTTGTCCATATATAATCCTGAGCGTCTTGCTAACCAGGCGTCAAAGTCCCTAGTTCTGGCATTGTCATCCCACCAGCTGTTCACCGTGTCATTCATTTCTTGTCTCTGTGGTGCGATGTTGATATTATCTTGGAGGTCTCACGAGATGTTAGGGTTCCTTGCGGTAACAAGTTCTTATCAATCTCGCTAGCTTTATCACCTTTTTGGTGGCTTGTATTGCTATCAAATGCTGTCTGCTTAGATTAACGCAGAAATGGATTTGAGTCCAAATAGAAGTTTGCCAATATCATGAAACAACATTTACTTATATTCTCTTGAGTTGTCGTGATGGCGTGTTAAATCCGGATATTTATCTGACGTCAAGAGCTTTATCCTACAGACTATTAGTTTTCACAACCACTTTCAGTGAAACTCGTTGTATTATTGCAGAAGCAGTCCTCGGTTGAACTCCGCAGCTGTATTGATCGGTGATTGGAATCTGTAAAACATCCAAGGATCATTTCCGCAATAGCGCTAATGAATTTATGTTTTGTCAATATTCTCATTAAGTCATACACATATGTTTGGTATCCAGGCAAGGGCTGGAGAATTGAATTTGTAGACTTGGAACTTTCAGTGGGAGGTTTTAATGATAGTAATTTTATCCCTAATTGTTGTTGTACCATAAATAAAAATTCTAATTCTGGATCGATGCCTTCATTAAATTTCATGTGTTAATGGAATTCCCCTCATTTTGAAACAGTCAATGCGTGTCTTAGATTTGCCTTTATATTTTGCTGTCATATTTCAATGTGGGTGAATGGAATATCAGGGTGTATAAACCTTACTGCTGTTCTGTCAGTGGGCAAACCATTCCTTACAGTCAAGGAGTTGAGGCCGCTCACTTCATGAAAAAAATTTATGTCAATCAAATCACTCCCTGATCTTATGTACTAATTAGCCAGCTTGAGGAGTTGAGTGCCCTTTGTGATGAGGAACCTCATGACATGTTTATATTTGAATCCAGCACCAGGCAATCATGAGACACAGTGAAGCCTGGAAGTCTAGCCTGAGATATCGAGCACCAGATTTAGATTGTATGCCGGGGTTACGCAGGATCACCCTCAACAGAAACCCTCTTCTAGGAGACAATGGTGCCAAGGCTTTATCTGAAGCTCTAAAAGACGATCTATGGCTAAAAGGTTTGTTCTCAAATTAATCATTGCAATATTTAAAATCAATGCGCTCACAAAATGCTGAGGTGTAGGTTTCTCTTTGCGAAAGGTGTCAGGATTTCTGTCTATCTGTCATGGTAGACAACACAGGAAGCTTATACTATGGTCTGACACTGACAGCCATACTGACAACCATACTGACACCCTCTCTTAAATCTGCTGTCATCCATGATCAGTGCATTAATATGTCAGTTTCCAGCATCAAGGAATCCATCTTGACATATGAGATGAACTCTGCAGTAAAGGTTTTTTGTTTAATGTTTGCTGGCATTCTTTAGCAGTTAGTGTTGACATTCTGAATATTGCTAGGGCCACTAAACAGACTACATTCATCGATAAAGATGAATAGTGCACTGTTGTGGGAAGCTGTTAGTTTTACCAATTGTCTAAGAAGAAATATGACTTCAAAATTGGAACACGTGTTTTGAACACTCTCCTAGTGTCCTAGTTTAAGTGCTCAAAACGTTTTGTGCGAGGCGTTAGGAGTATCAACTATCACACAACGCCCACCCCTAGTGTCCATATTGTAAGTCAAATGATAATTGTGGCCAAGTTATAATCATTCCAAAATCCCATCCGTCCCATCCACATTATACTAGGGCGCTGCGTTTTATATGAAGATGCTATTCGTTTGTTTAGCTGTGGATCTACAGGAGTGCGGGCTTACAGACACCGGGGCAGAGTATATACTGGATGCTCTGAGGCTTAACTCCACAGTTCTAGTGGTAGATATTAGGGGTAATCATATGGTGAACAGAGGACTGGTAGAGAGAATCATTCAACAAGTTATGATCAACAGTGACTGCAAAACTACCCAGGTGTGTATGCATGATTACTGAAGAAATCTTGCACCTCCATTAGATAAGTTTGTTATATATGGAGGGGGTTATTGTGGTAATTGCCTTTTGTTGGTATTGGGTGAATAACTTTTATGTGTTTGTACAGTATCGATTAATCCTGAGATGAACGGCTTGGATGTGACTTGGCATAGTGAATGTATATGGGTGAGCTGGAGGTAGGATTCATGTGGGTCCTTGAGCATTTTGAGTCATATTGGATGTTGATTGGTCAACTACCACTTTGAGCTGCGCTTCATAAAACACAATGACATTGGAGACTGAGATTGTATTAGTTTGATATTTCAATGTTCTGGAAAAAATTTTATTGAAGTTCATAAACGTGATCGTGATCAGTAGATCACACAACGATGGGCATGTTTACATTGGAATTATCTTCTTATGTATTGGAAATTCCCAATGTCGCTTATACAAGACCCAGTCAATTCCGATTGGCTGTGCAACAAATAATGGAGAGGCAACTTTGAACATTAACATGTCCTAATTCTAAGTGAAATCGCCCTCACACACAATAACATACAGGTATATGCTGCTGTTTTTGTCACCTCATCCATGCGCTGTACACATCGAAGCTCATTCCACCTGATTCAAACTCTGAGCATGTGGATTAGTGATAACATCACACATCACACTTTTTATTTGTACATTAACATATTTTACAGTATGCTTGGCTGTCTGTTGAGTCTGATCGAAGTAAGAAAGAAGCAACGATAGGGAGAAGTCATCGTCCTGCTACACACAATAAGGTACAGAATTATTGATTTCGACAATCCTTAATCTGAAATCAGAAGCCGTCCTTGTAGACAATATTCATCATGGCTTTATCCAATAGCTGTTTTAACAAACAATTTTGTATTTGCTAAGGTGAATGGCGCATATTTGATGTGCCAATACATCGTAAAAATTGTAGCGCTGAAAATTGAGATAGTTTTTACACCTCAACCACCCACTCTTATAGAGTTCATGGAAATATTTGCTCTTTCATATATTCGATAACGTGTTGGTCATACATGTCATGCGCGATATGGAACAATTTGAAAACATAAACCTTACCTCTTATCCCATTTGTAGAAGTCAACCCCATTAAAGACTCCATCTAAAGCTCGGACGATGGTGGTATCCCCTAGTCGTAAGCGCTCCGCCCCTGTGACTGGTAGTCCACCAATCACCCCTAGAGCTGTGCCTCGACAAAGAGGCTTACCCTGGAGAACCGCTGAGCGAGCTCATGCGCATAAATTCATGTAAGCGTGCTGCTTTGTTTCACATCAATTCCAGTATGGCCACTGTAATGGAAACGTTCATTTATTTACTCATTTAAATAGATTGTGACCTGGGTGAAAACAGCTGGCTAATTCATTGGGAAATCTTACTTAATATCTCAACAGCCATAAAGTTAATGAGAGATAGGGGTCATGGGCAAGAATCGTCCGTGGTGGGGTGTTGCAGAGTCCAAATACGGTTAATTGTTTAGTCTGTAGTTTTATTCGTGATGCTCCAAGCAACTTAATGTTTATAATATGTTGATATAGATTCAAAATCTTTCTTTTTATTACAATTTTTTATGTCGTAACCTGATACCTCAATGTAACACTTATCCTGGGGAGTGTGACAATAAATATATGTTATTGAGCCATCTGAGCTGAATTGAACATAATGAAACTTCACTTTTGTTTGTTAGTGATGGTGGTATGGAGGCGAGTACCCCCGCTAAGTCACCCTCGGTTGGCGGCGGTCAGACGATCACCGTACACAGAGAGCCTCACTCTCATCATCGCAGCAGAGAGGCAGCGCTAGGCGACTCCGAGCTTGTCGATACTACAGAGGAACTGTCCAGAATGTGGGAGTCTCAGGGCGGAGCCACAAGAACTGACCCTCAGACTCTAACGCTTATCAAAGAATTGCAGGTAGAATAGCCTCTCTTTTACAGATGTTTATGAAGGCGTGTTTGACAGATTATGCAATGCAGTGTTCCACTTCCAGAACATCAACAAATAGTTTCCTATTATTGATGTTTATGTAGGCTGAGAACATATCACTGAAGAGAAGATTGAACGATGAGTCAGTAGCTCGTCTGGCTGCCGAGGACAGAGCTCTGGAGACAGCGAGAGAGAATCGCAGACTTCAGTCAGATCTGAGACGGTCGTCGCTGTCTGCTGCCGGCAGCGCTCGAGGAGGTGCTGCCTCTGCTGAGGCTGATGAGGAGTTACTCACTCAGGTTGAGGCTGCATTCAGTAAATTCAATCAGTTCCTCGATCTCGTCAGAGATACCGGGTAAGTGATGAGTAAGGCCACAACAATAAAATAACTTGATCTAGGCGAGCAACACTCCAAGTAAAGCATATACATGTACTATAAAATGAAACTCTAGCCAACAGCCAGCATACTTCGGACAAAATAAACAAGTAAAATGGTGCCCACTCTTTCGAAAAGCCAATACAGCATTCTACTGTCCTCCTCTCCCGAATCGCCATTAAACTGGGGCTTTCTTACCCAAATGGCTAATAAAATGGTGCCTCTGCTATGGAAATTGCATGAAAAAACCGAACACAATATAATATATCATAGTCGGCCCTCCAGCTTGAGTTGACCACTCGTGCCATCCAGATCAAGACGCTTTAATGGTGTAGTCTATAAAGTAAGTGATTATGACATTCTTCATCTGTACTTGCTGGATGTACAGGCCTCCCACAGTGAATGCCTAAAGATTAGTGTGTTGGACTTTATGCTAGACCTTAGGCGTTTACTATGGGAAGCCTCTGGCTTGATATATGAGTGATTACTCCAAGGCACATTTATATTGCCAGATGGCAGGGATGGCTGAAATTACTTTGGTTGAATTAAAATTAAATTTCAATTGCACCATGAGCAATTAAATTAAATTAAAATTATTTCAGTTTTCTTCAAAATATCTTTCAATTAAATTAAATTAAATTACTCATTTTTCCAATTAAATTAA
>ERZ1740059.1572-NODE-1572-length-11441-cov-4.020376_pt1 | contig 11441 bp, 11 predicted proteins | sample MGYA00581744_ERZ1740059 | MGnify/ENA primary metagenome ERZ1740059 (study PRJEB43018, sample SAMN04849738) | marine metagenome | isolation source: floating plastic debris | place: Pacific Ocean | collected 2008-08-28 | study: EMG produced TPA metagenomics... | reverse complement strand
GTTCACGACATCGCCATACATACGATATCCTCTGTGCAAAATCCCATAGGAGAATTTGTTGTATTTAGCGCCCAGCTTTAAATCTGGAAAGCCCGTGGCAACGAACTCAGCCGTAGGGACAATGGCAGGCACCAGCAGCGCCATGATGGCTGGAACGCCCAACTTCTCTGCAATATGTGAACCTGCCAGCACTTTGGGATGGAAAATAATAATATCGGCTTGGGCAGCTTGCGCAGCATTCCACGAATCTTTGAGCATATCCCGGTTAAGGGCCTTGGCCTCTTTTAGTAAGGTTAGGGAGGTTTTAATCAGGCCAAAGGCATTGTTCCCTCCTTCTATTGCTTTGCGCCCCGTTTCTGAACCGACCAGCCTGATGAAGTCATTGTTCATGTAGCCATAGTTAAGGCCATGTTCGGTAATAAATGGTTCAAAGCTTGAGCAAGTACAAAGTGTGACGGTGTGACAAGCTTGTTTTAAGCCTTGACCCAATGCAAAAAAAGGCTGTACATCGCCCCGTGACCCTGCTGTTACGATAAAAACATTCACGATTTACTACCTCCTATTAGTTTGATTCTCATCATTTTGAACAGTACTGGCTAAGTCTGTAACTTCTCAAAACTGGGCTGAAAGACAAAAGCTCAACCAATTGCCCGTTGATAAACATGTACCTCATGAGTTTTGGTGCCATAAACTCGCGGTGGTGTTTTGTGGCTCTCTTCAAATCCTATATGCTGCCAAAATTGTCTGCCAGTGGTGTTAGATGCGATCGCACACAGCGCGATGAACCGATAACCTTGCTGGCAAATCCACTGCTCAAAAGCTTGATAAAAGTCGCGTCCAAGTCCTTGTCCCCGATATTCAGGAGCCAGCAGCATAAGCCCGATCCACCAGGTATCAGCGTTAGGATACTGCTGTACCCCAATGAGAGTGCCGATAAGATGGCCGTGACTGTCAGTCAGCCCAAAGGCACGAATATCTTCAGGTGTCTTGCTATCAGGATGGGAAGCGGGTGTGATTGAGTTGAACACATACACTTCCCCAAGCAGGAGACGTTTATTTATAGGCCAGAAAATAACTATTCTGAAAATCGTGCTCCAGATATTTCACATTGATTTGGCTAAAGCCTGCGGTCTGTAGCATTTCTACCGCTAATTCTTCACCCCACATGGTGCCAAGACCGGGGCCACCCGCTGCCAGGGAAACCGCCGTACAGTGATTGCAGGAAATAGTATAAAGCAGGGGACCAATGGGGTGATCCAAGTTGTTCTCTAGTTTGCTCGATGCTTGCAGTTCCTGCATGAGATACAGACCGTCTGCTCTCAACGCTCGATAGATATTCTGCAAAACCTGATCGGGCTGGGCCTGATCGTGGATGGCGTCAAAAGAGAGAATCAGGTCATACTGATTGACGGCTTCAATTTGAGCCGCATCCTGGCACTTAAATATCACATTTGAAAGACTTTGTCGTTGAGCCTCAGTGGTAGCCCAATCAATGACTTCAGTGGAGAGGTCATAGCCCACAAATTGACTCTTGGGAAACAGTTTGGCCAGGGCATGCATTGCCTGTCCGCGACCACAGCCGATATCGGCAACCGTGATACCTGTTGCCAAACGTTCTGTTAGGCCAGGCACCAGGGGTAAAATGCGTCCTTCTAAAGCGGCCACAATAGTTTGAACACTGTCTTCTGCCATCACTCGATGAAAGTGATGATAGGCCGAGTAGGGCACACCGCCACCATGGTAAAAACAGTCCACAATAGCGTCTTCTACGGCACCCACCAAGGGAATAAATTGCATGGTGGTCGCCATGTTGTGGGGGCTAGCGCTGCGGATTAAAAAAGCAGCATGGGGCGTTGGCAGGTGGTAGGTTTGGTCTGTATTGTCATAGGTCACAATGCGTCCGGTCACCATCGCCCCCAACCATTCCCGCACATAGCGTTCATTAAGACCAGCGACCTCAGCAATTTCCTGGCTTGTGGCCGGTGGTAAAGTGGCCATCGCATCCAGCAGACCTGTCCGGTGGCCAATGGATAGCATGCTGGCTAGTGCGCCACTATTGAGGATATCGAGTAAACGATTGACAAACGCGGCTGACTGTTCTTGCAGTTGGTCATCGGTTTGTACCAGGTCGGTCGCTTGAGTTTCAGATTCTATTAAGTTATTTAGGGTTGTCATCATAATCTCCAAGTTCCTTTGGATTGGTATGATTCAACAGTAGAAAGACGGTCGTTGCCCGTTCGTTGCCCCAGCGTTCCCTAAGCGAATCCTTCCTTGGAGAGAAGCAGGTATTGATGACAGTACCGACCCTACAGATTGCACTCCTGGGTAATTTTCGTCTGATTGTGAACGGGACGATGGCGACAGGCATGCGACTGCGATCGCAACAGCTAATCGTCTATCTGATTTTGCATCGTCAGGCTCCCCAGGCTCGTCGTCACATCGCTGGCCAATTCTGGCCTGATATTGCTGAAGGCCAGGCCCGCACAAACCTGCGTAAAGAACTGCACCATTTGCGGCGCAACTATCCCGTTATTGAGCAGCTGCTCACAGTTACAAAGCAAACCCTGCAGTGGCAGCCCCAAGTTCCCTGTGAGGTGGATGTCGAATGTTTCGAAGCTGCCCTGGAAAGGGCTAAAAATCAGGCGGGTGTTGCGGCTGTTAACGCTTTAGAAATAGCACTGAATGCCTACCAGGACGATCTCTGGCCTGACTGCGATGCCGAGTGGATTTACTTTGAACAGGCACGGCTTAGACAGCAGTACGTCAGTGCTTTAGCTGAAATTACTCAGCTGCTGCAGGGGCTGGGGAAAACATCACGCGCGATCGCAGCCGGGCAGCAGTGGCAGCAGGCCGCTCCATTGGATGAGAGCAGCTATCAAACTCTGATGACACTGCATGGTGAACGTGGCGATCGGGCGACGGCTCTGCAGCTTTATCACCAATGCATGACCACACTCCAAGAGGAGCTAGGGGTAAATCCCAGCCCAGCAACCGCTGAGGTTTATCAACGACTATTGATGGCTGAGGATGAGCCATCCAAAAATCAGGCGGCACTACCTCCGCCAGTTTCATTATCGTTGCAACCTAAGTCCGCCGTTGTTGGTCGAGCAGACCTGCTGGAAATCCTTGAGCAGTGGTTGCTAGCCACTCCTGAGTCGGTGTTGCTGTTAACGGGGGAACCGGGCATTGGTAAAACCCGCTTGCTAGAAGCGTTAGCGGATTTTGCCCTGGCACAACACTGGCAACCCTTTTGGGGACGCGCGTTTGGGGCTGAGCAGCTGCGGTCCTATGGGGTGTGGATCGACCTATTGCGAGCATCGTTTTCCCCAAAAGAATTTCCGACACTCAACGAGTTTTTTACCGTTCAACAACAGCCTCGCGATCGCAGCCAATTACTCGATGCCGTTGTCCAGGCGCTGGGTAAAGTCGCCAGTCCGAAACGGCCCTTGCTATTAATCTTTGATGATATCCACTGGTTAGACGAAGCTTCCACAAACCTGCTGCACTATGTGTTTCGTCTGCTCGGTCAGGGCTCGTTGCGAATTGCTTGCTCTGCCCGGCTACCTGAACTCCAAGACAACACCGCAGCCCATACCCTGGTCAAGTCGTTGCGGCGAGCCAATCGTCTGCAGGAAATTCCAGTTCCCCCACTCTCTCCTGATGCCATCGAGTTGTTGGTGCAGCCAATGTTGCAGCCAGCCAGCCCATCGCAGCTACAGGATATTTATCAAAACGTATACATCGACAGTGGTGGCAATCCCTTATTTGCGCTGGAAGTGGTCCGTTCGAACACAAAGGAAGCGGCTGGCAAGTTGACCGGGTTAATTGAGGAGCGCTTAGAGCGATTGGATGGCGTAGCGCGCGATCTATTACCTTGGGCTGCAGCTCTCGGGCGTCACTTTAATCCAGAAACCCTGGCCCTGGCTGCTAGCTATCCGACCATGCAATTTTTAACCGCGATGGAGCAGTTGGAACAACAGCAAATTGTTCGTCCGACACCAGGACAATCTATTGAAGACCAGGGAAACTATGACTTTGTTCATGATTTGGTTCGGCAGGCCGCCTATGGTCAGCTATCTCAACCGCGCCGACGACTGATTCACGGCCAGCTAGCCAAAACATTAGAAACTCAAGCCATTGATGACGATCTGGCGAGTCAAGTGGCCTATCATGCAGGTCTATCTGGCAACTATGGTCTGGCCGCACGATCCAGTACAGCGGCAGCCGCTCGCAGCTTACGTTTATTTGCCTATGAAGACGTGATTCGCCTAGTAAATCAAGGACTGGTGCATTGTAATCGTTTGCCCAGTTCCGAGCGGTTGTTGTTGTCAGCCCAGTTACTACGAGCCAGAGTCTTTGCCGGAGTTGCCCCCAGAGATGCCGTTAATTTAGAAGACCAGCTGCAGCAGCTATTAATAGAAGCCATCAACCTTTCGATGTCCGAAGCTCAAGTCATTGCTGAGGACACGCTCAATATCTTTAAATATGAGCGAGGACATCTCAAAACCGTGCAGTCTCAAACCCTTAAAGCGTTAAAAGACTTACCCCCCAGCCCGCAATTTCAAGCTAAGAGTCTGGCTGCAACTGGCTGCTGTTTGGCTGAAATCGAGCGTGACATGCAGCGAGCTGAAGCAATCTTACTCGAAGCTCAGACATTAGCTGATCGATTAGGCTTGGTTCTGGCTGACATCGCCACAGGATTAGGTGCTGTTGAACGTCATCGCGGCAACTATAAGCAAGCGCGGATTCATCTACAAAAGTCCCTACAGATCAACCGCAGTCGTCAAGAATTTATGCCTCAGAGTTATGCGCTGCTCCAATTGGTGATGACGGGCTGGGACCAGCATCAGCCAAACGTGGGCGATGCTCAAGCTTTGTTAGGTCTGTCTGGTCAGCTACCCGCTGGCAGTGAGGGCACGTTTGCAGAAGCTCTAATCGCACTCCATACCTATGCGGAAGATGTCAATGTAACTGCGGTGCTCGATCAGACTATCCAGCAGCTTCAGCAGCTAGATGCCCAGCGCAAACTTGTTTTTGTTACGAGTCACGCTAGTGAACTTGCCTTGGCCCATGGTGAGCGTGAGGCAGCCCAACGGTATGCTACGATCGCAAACCAGGCGGCCCAGCAAGTAGATCATCCCAACGATGTAGCCGTAGCCGTAGCCTTACTTGTTTTGAGTGCTTCTGCACAAGAGAAAAAACAACAACACTATCAAACCTTGAAGCAGACAGTTGGCGATCATAAGTCCCTGAGCGCCCGTGCTCAATTGTTAAGCCATCAAGCCCAGCATGCTGTCGAACAGTCAATCGCAAAAATCCCTTAAGCTTGCCTCTAATCCGCAGTATTCACCCTAGAATTTTGAAACCGATTCTAATCCAATGTAGACATGGCCCTAATTGTTGTGGAAGCCAGTTACGATCCACCCTTCGATCAGGCTCTTTGTTAGCATTTAGAAGAAAGGTCTCTTCCTCGGTTTTCAGAACGTAATATTGCCTGGCGGCGTACCTATTTATCCCGCGATCGCAAGCGAACCGTCTGCCACTTAGAAGCCGCTGATGCTGATACCGTTCGCGCTGCGTACCAGCGAGGCAACATTCCCTACGACAATATCTGGTCAGCCGACTTAGTGGATACGTTACCTATTGATATTAATGTTTCTCAATAACACATGTTCAAACGGTTCAGATGGCTAAATACGACTGCAATTGAACATATGTACGGAGAGTTTTAGATGTATTTGGGCTGCTGGACAATCCAAGATAAACAGGTCATGGCTCCTTGGGAGCGCCATACATCTCCTCTTCACTCAAGACCGCTGGGATACCGTAGGTTTCTGTTCAAATACTCTTGCTGGTCTAGGTAAATCGTTTACGGTATTCACTTGGATTGACTCCTAACACTTTCTGGAAGCTGCGTCGCATGGATAGCTCATTACCAAAGCCGCAAGTTTGTGCGATCGCATCCATCGACCGCTTAGTTTGCTCTAACTGCTGACGAGCGAGCTCGACTCGAAGCTGTTGGACATATTTTCCAGGGCTGGTACCGACTTCAGCGATAAATACGCGGGAAAAATTTCTTTCACTCATACGAACATGATGAGCCAAGGCTACTACCGAGAGATCCGCTTCAGGGTGCTCGACCATCCATAGTTGCAGGTCGCGGATGGAGGCATCTTGAATCTCCTGGCGTCTGGAGGCGACGCTAAACTGCGATTGTCCACCCGGTCGGCGTAAAAATACAACTAAGTCTTGAGCTATTTGAGTGGCTACAGCATGGCCATAATCTTGCTCAACGATGGCAAGCGCCATATCAATCCCGGCAGTGACTCCAGCCGATGTATAAAAATTTCCATCCCGGACATAGATTGAATCGCAATTGACCTGGATGCTGGGATATTCACTAGCCAATCTTTCGCAGGCAGACCAGTGCGTGGTCGCTTTGCGGCCATTCAGCAAACCCGCCGCCGCCAGGGCAAACGCACCGGTACAAATTGAGCCAGTGCGATCGCTAATCTTCGCCAGTCTCTGAACAGACTGAACAAATGATTTACGTTGACAAGCCTTGTGAATGCCATCACCACCGCACACTAGCAATGTGTGAATAGGTTGCTGATAGTTGGCCAAACGCGCATCGCAAACCCAACGTAACCCTGCATTCGACGTCACCTGACGTGAGGGTGAGCCAATTAGCTGCAAGGTATATCCTGGCTTTTGCCCAATCATGCGGTTTGCCGTATTAAAGACTTCCCACGGACCCGAAATATCCAGCGATTGGACACCATCAAATGCGATCAGAGCAACTTGGTAGGGTTCTGTCTGGAGCATAGAGAATTGAGAAAAACAATTGGCGTAAAGTGAATGTTGATTGTCATTTACGCCATAGGCCAGCCTTGGTATTGTATTGCAATCTGCACATCCTGCAACAATCACCGCACGTTATGAGGGAAAAACTATGAGGAAAAAACAGTGTGATCATTGATGAACTAGCGCGTCTTCATCCTTATCTGTTTCATGTGACAACACCGGGTGCTTGGGCGTCGATACGCCAGCATGGACTGCTTAGCACTCAAAGATTGTTAGAGCTATTTGATGTTGAAGTAGACCTGCAACATCAGCTGCAAACTTCCCGGCGGGCCACAGCGGTCTCCCTTCATCATGAGCAGTATGGTGATGTGGTGTTAAATGACAATCTACCGCTTACTGAGAAAGCACTGTCACACTGCTTAGATGACGGGTTAACACCCGGACAGTGGCTCACAATGCTCAATGAACGAGTTTTCTTTTGGCCGGATGAAGCGGGTCTAGCCAGCATGATAAATGCCAAAATGAACCGCAACAGAACCAGAGAGGTCTTAGTGGTAGAGACGGCTAAACTGACATCTGCGATCGCAGAACGCATGGAACTCTGTCCGATTAATTCTGGTTCAACAATTCGTAAACCCGCTCGTCGTGGGTTGAGTACGTTCACGCCACTTGGCAAACATACCTATCGCGATTGGCAAACGCTGAGAGGTCGGCGCGATCGCATCCGAGAAGTCATTGTTCGTGACTCGATAGACGAGATTGAAAACTATGTTGTCGACGTCCGTCAGAGCGGTCCATCTGTCTCAGGTTGATTCAGGCTTTTATCACGCCAATGTAACAAAATTTTGAAACCACAAAAGCCACCATACTCGCTCACACCCTAGGAGATAAAACCATGGCTCTACTTGACTTAAGACCTAACTGTGAATGTTTCAACAGGGACTTACCCCCAGAAATCAACAACGCCATGATTTATACGTATAAATGTACATTTTGCTTTAGGGGAGAGCCTTTCGGGAGTCCTCATATTTTTTCCTCTGCATAGAATCCTAGAGTCATTGAAGAGCAATATATTGAATCTTTCCACCTAAAAGGAAACATATACCCGCTCGCCTTTAGCAACTACCAGATCAAATCCGCCAGCGGGGCGGTCGTTGCAGACAAGTTTTCCATTTTCGAGAGCATGATTTCGAGAGATGATTTTGAGGAGAGCACTGCTTGTCTCCAAGGAAGAAATCCCGAATCTGTTCAAGAATTTCGAAGGATCGTAGCTCACCATCAAGTTAACATCGCGAGAAGCATTATGAATAATCTCAAACTAGAAGACTGCATCAACGAGACTTGTCCATGGTCCGGTAAACCGGTGTTGGCCGATTCGTTGACGACCTGGGAAGGTCAGGTGGTAGGGTTCTGTAATCCCGGCTGCAGGGATAAGTTCGAAAACGCAGTGAAACATTTCGAGTGTAGCCGAGTGAAAAGCGATACCAGCGCAGCATGAGCCACCTAAAGGTCGGCTCCGATTTGGTGTTTGTACCACTTGTTGTCGACCCCGCTATCATCAAACAACTCGCAAAGGCATTTGATGGCCGATCGAGTGTCATGGCAATGCCAGGTGCACCATCTGCAGCTGAATTATTGGAAGCCGGAGTACAGCATCAATTGAAAGGCCAGCATGCTTATTTGTTTACAGATGATACTGTTGATTTTTATAGAAAACTCGGTTTCGTTGAACAGCCCGTTGGTTTAGGTCAAGTAGTTGGTAATTGGCTTGTAAATCATGAATAATGGTCCGATAAATTGATGATTTCACTGTATTCGCTACGCTCTGCAACTTGGGATCATTTTGAGGTTGTCTTTCAGCTCAACAAAATCAATATGCGGAAGTATGTCGAGTTAGTAAGGGTGTAGAGTGACAAAGTAGAACGAGCAGATATGTATCACAAATTCGCCCCAGGGCGTGACCAGATCGTTCAGATAGCTGGTCACGCTGTGGGAGTCTTTACAGTCGAATATCAAGAATCAGAAATCTGCTTGAACCACATAGAATTATTACCAGAGCTTCAAGGAAAAGGTATTGGAACTGCTCTAATGTAGAAGGTGCTCACTGAGGCTGAGTCTTTGCATAAGCCTGTGACACTTTATGTTCCCTGTGACACTTGATGTTCTAAAGATCAATCCAGCCAAACAATTCTACGAGCGTCTCGGTTTTCAGACTGTAGAAGAAATTGCTTCAGGTAAAGACTGCAATGGTATGAAACGATGAATAAATATACCTATACTTCAAAAGAATCTATTGCAGGAGTTGCACTTGCTGAATGGACCTTCGAGTCCCAAGCAAATTGTAAGACGCGTGTTATTCCAGATGGCTGTCGTGATTTTATCATTCAAGAATCTCCAGGCGAGGGCTATAGTTGGTTCATCTCAGATCTGAGTCAGTCAGCCTACATGGTTACAGCTTCACCGAATCAACGGATGAAGGGTATGCGACTTCAGCCTGGCATTGAAATACGATTTAGCGCCTTAGCAAGATGGCTACACAACAAGAATCCTGTTGCTCTTTTCGGTTCAGATCAAATAGATGAATTCTGTATTGAAAATACGCAGCTAACGGTTGCGCTAGATTGCCTTGCATCAGGCATACCAACGGTACAATGCGCAGCCAACGAATTAGGCATATCGGTTCGTAGTTTGCAGCGGATTGTAAAATCGGGGACACAGCGTTCGCCGCATTTCTGGTTTTCCTTAGCTCGGATTCGCAGAGCTGGTAGGTTATTAAATCACTACGATAGTCTCAGCGAAGCTGCATTCGTCTCCGGTTTTTCTGACCAAGCGCATATGACGCGAGAAATGAAAAAGTGGTTCAATACGACACCCAATCAACTTAAGGTAGATGACGAAATGCGGACTTTACTTTGTGAACCTGGATACGGGTAGCTCTTAATTATTGTTTTACTGGCGAACAGATTTCTATTAGAAACCCATTTGGGTCAGATATGTAGGATGTAGTCTGTCCCCATGTTTCCTCTCGGATATCTTGAACCAATACTGCACCAGATTTTATTGCCTGATCCAGCCATTTTCTAACCTCCTGAGTTTCAAATGCGATCTCGAAGACAGGTGCTGAAGGGTCCGCTTTGTTAGGATTTTTTCCTAAGTCAGACATTAATTTCAATGATGAAAATGCAAGTGTTGTCTCACCGGTATCGAGTTCACCATAATCACCACTGTCATGCAACATTTTTACTTGAAATCCAAATGATTGCTTGTAAAAATTCAATGTTTCCGGGACGTTTGCAACATAAAGAATCGTGTACTTAAGTCTCATTGTATGTTGGCGTATTGGTTTCCAAAATCAAGAATATGGGTTTACAGGGTGTCTGTATTGAATAAATGCGACAACAATACTTTGTTATCCGGCTTAGTGATGTAGCCAGAGAGCATTTCGTTCTAATCCTTACTCTGTTCGTTATACCAAGGTGGTACTGATTCCAGGTGAGCCACTAAGCTAAGCAAAAACAAGCAATTCTTTTTGTCGTTGCTGATTTAAGGGATGAACCGATCGATGAGTAATGCGATTTACCAGAACTGTTCAGATAAAATTATCCAGAGGATCAGCAACGGCAAGAATTACGACTGGTTTATGATCTTGAGAAAATTTTCAAACGTGGTTTTTGCAGCTTGATTCATCTGAGGCAACTGTGCCACAACGGCCTGATGGAGATCATCGCACCCCGTTGGGCCTAAGGTTGCTTCCAAATCAGTGCGATAGGCAGGCATTTGTACCCAATCCCCTACCGTGACTTCCGTGACCTCGCTATGAAACTGGATGCCAAAAGTTTGGGCATTCACCGCAAATGCTTGTACCGAGCATTGAGGCGAAGTAGCCAAAAGGGTAGCTCCAGGTGGCAACTGTTTCACTTCCTGCCCGTGCCAGTGCAGTACTGGGTAAGTTTTGGGCAAGCCCGCCAGCAAGAGGTGAGTCTGCCCAACTGTAGTCAGCTCAATCGGGAGGAGACCGACCTCCGGTGTAGCCATTACCCCGACAGTTCCACCCAGGGCATCGGCCAACAGCTGTGACCCGAGACAAATGCCCATGAAAGGCAGCTGGTAATCCTGAATTGCCTGACGAATTAGCTCTTTCTCTTCAACCAACCAGGGATAATCATCCGTATCCCCAACTTTCATTGGTCCCCCCATGACCCACAGGGCTGAATACCCGTCTAGGGAAGGGAAGCTATCGCCCTTTTCCAACTCGACATAGTCAACGTCAATGTTTGCCTGGTTGCAGAGTGACTCAAATACGCCTAATCCTTCGACTACAACATGCTTAATCACCAAAAATTTCATCTCACTATGGCCTCAATTTTTAACTTAGTTCAACGGGACAGGGGTAATCTCAACTTCAATCCCATGGACGCAGGAACTTTCAGCAAGATCTGTTTTATGCCCTGGGTTGAGTACATTGACATTGGCTTTTGAGCGATCGCACTTGGGCCAACGGCCCTTGTAGACCAGCGCAATACCCTGGGGCACTTGATTGGAGAATTTCACTTTCAGGGGCAGCTGACCCTCATCATTCGTCAAGATAACCTTTGCTCGCTCCTGTAATCCGCGCTGCTGAGCCTCTTGAGGATTTA
>ERZ1740059.1571-NODE-1571-length-11443-cov-4.137074_pt1 | contig 11443 bp, 11 predicted proteins | sample MGYA00581744_ERZ1740059 | MGnify/ENA primary metagenome ERZ1740059 (study PRJEB43018, sample SAMN04849738) | marine metagenome | isolation source: floating plastic debris | place: Pacific Ocean | collected 2008-08-28 | study: EMG produced TPA metagenomics... | reverse complement strand
GCTGACGTTGTTTTCCATCATCAACTATCGGTTTAATTAATTGCTTGACTAGATAAAAGCGGTTTTCTTTAATGGCTTGGGATACATTGGCAATATGCCCCATCTGAGCCTGCTGTAGATCTAGCTCTTGATTGTTGTTTTCAGCAACATAAACCCTGCCCCTACCCAAATTTTTGGCTTGATAACAGGCGAGATCGGCGCGACTCAAAAGCTCATCAGCATCAGTAGATGCTCCATAAATGCCTACTAGACCAATGCTAACCCCGACGTCAAATTCAACATTTTCCCACTTGAGACGATAGTTAGTGATGGCATTGATTAGCTGTTCGCATACTTGCTCTGCTTCTTTAATGGAACATCCTTCTAACAATAATCCAAATTCATCTCCTCCCAATCTACCCAAAGTATCTTCTTTGCGAATCATATTTTGCAACAGTTGAGCTAATTCTGATAGTAAGCGATCGCCTACTAAATGTCCTGCTGTATCGTTAACTATTTTGAAGCGATCTAGATCTAAATAACAAAGAACTGATTCTGTTTTGTACTTAATGGCTTTTTGGACAGAATTCCTGAGCTTTTCGTTAAATTCACGGCGATTTAATAAACCTGTTAGGTCATCATAGGTAGCTTGATAGGCAATTTTTTTGTAAAGATTTTGTTCTGCGGTAATTTCTTGTTTGACTCCACGATATCCCTGAAACTTATTGTTTTGGTCGTACAGAGGATTACCGTTTATCTTAAAAATTCTGACTCCATCGTTTGTATCCCGTAAGCTAAAAGTAAAATTTTTGAAAGGCTTTTGAGCTTGTGTTATTTGTTTAAAAAGCTCCCAATCAACATCTAGTCTGGAACTATCACGATGGAAATCAAGAGGATGATGACCCAACAGATCCGCAGGTTTTAGACCGCATAGATCTTTAACATCACCTGATATATAAGAATATCTAAGCTGTTCGTCTAACTCCCAAAAGACATTTGCTCCCGCCCGTGCCAAATCTTTGTATCTTTGCTCATTTTCTTGAAGAGTCTTACTTGCTATTGCCCGTCTTCTAATTTTTTCTATTAGTAAAACAATTGTCAAAAAACTACAAAGAAGACCAAGGGCTGTAATTAAGACGTAAGTTTTGTACTTAACATAAAAAGGTGGCTCAACATAGAGTAGTTCGCTATCTTTGGGTAACAACTCTAGCTTGATGTTGTAGTGAAGTAGCTGTCGATAATCGAAAACCCAGCGATTTTTTCCTGTCATCACAGGTCCTATTTCGTCTGGTCTTGCTCCTTCCAATATTTCTTGAGCAAGTTCTACTGCTTGTCTAGAATGATATTGGCGATCAAAGATTTTTCCGCCAACGGCACCTTCTCCCAAACGTATTTCGTCTTCAACATAAATTGGGTTAGGTATGCGATCTTGTAAGATCTTAATATCTTCTATAGGATCGACCAAGGATTTTTGAGGATCGTTTCGACGGAGCTGTCCCAAAAGTAAAACTGGTATGTGGTCAGGATATTTACCCAAACGCTCTCTAATATCAGCGACCACCAAATCATTGACCAACTCTACCTCTAAAGGGCGACCAGGCAGTTGTTTTACCTTTTCAATGTAATCCAAGTTTGCCCGACCTGCCTGTGTCGAATCATTGACTATAATCACCGTGTTAGTCCACATTTGTCTGGTAGCTTCTAGGACAGTTTCTACCACTTCGTAATTTTCAATCACTCCTGTTAGCCAGGGAGTATCAAGTAGCTCTTGTCTTAAGTTTTTGATTACCAAAAATACAACGGGAATATCCGTAAAAAAGCGATCGCGCTGCTGCAAGATTAGCTCTAAACTAGGCTCGTCAACGGTCATCAGTAGATCAATCGGTATTCGAGCGTATTTTTTATTGATGTAGTCGACAAATTCTTGTTGATGTTCTAGCCCTGGATGACGCTTACTGTCTAGAAATTCGTGGAATACTTTACTTTCATCGTTAATTTCGGCAAATCCCTGATTTATGCCGTCCTGTTTCTGTTTTGCCCAAGACAATTCTGAATGATGAGAATGAATAACTAAGATATTGTCCTCTGCTTTGACTGGAGTAATACCGAAGCTAAGACATAGGAGACTATAGAACAGTAGATGACTTGGCTTAGTTAACCAAGAATCAATCGCGGTAAATATGTTAGCCAGCAATTTACGATTTTGGGACATCAATATATGAGGATCATTATTATGCTTATAAGCTACCTGAATCCAACAAAATGTTCCAGGTAAATATATTTAAGATTATTTCACTATTACTCATAATATATGAGGGTTTTAAAACCAAGCTATTTACTAGTAGGTAGTAAAGGCTCAGAAGCTCAATATAATTATGGAGCGTTTGAGCTGTTTGATTCAACTTTTTAAATTTTACACGAAGGGTTTAATTGCGTACAAATACCCAAACAACGATTACTTTAAAAATAATTGGTTTGACAAAATACATATTTTTATCAACTCAAAACAATCTTTGGCACTATTTTTATGATCAACTGTATTTTTACTTATAAATAGAAGTAATTTAGCCTTTAAAAACTAGGTTATTTTAAACTTATTTTATCTAAAAATTACAATAAAAATAAGGCTTTTCAAGAACTGAAAGAATATAATTGTAGATAAAGCACATTATAAAAAATAACTTTAAACAATGCAGGATAATGAAAAAACATCAGAAAAATAAATTTGTAATATCTTCTTGTTCAACATTTCTACTGTCTTTATCTTTACTTGGAACTATTTCAACAGGAGTGGAAGCTCAAAACAAATCTATTTATACTAATAAGAAAAATCAGGTTACTTTTGAACCGCCAAGAGGAGATAAGCCTCAACAAACTGCTGGAGGAGCATCTCGTGGAGGACAATGTTTGTCAGACTCGAAGGAAGCAAATTCGCCCATAATTCCTTTATTGCCAACTAACAGTCCAGCATTAACGGTAAAATCTCATCCGACTTTGTTGGTTTATGTTCCTGAAACATCAGCGACTGAAGCCTATTTTGCCGTAAGAGATAACAATGAAGAGTACGATTATCAAACCATCCTGCCTATTGGTGATAGTGAAGGAATTATTAGTTTGACCCTACCCCAAGATGCACCCGATCTAGATATGAATCAAGATTATCAATGGTCTTTGGTTTTAATGTGTGATGGCAAACTTAGACCCGATAGTCCAGTGGTAAAAGGGAATATAAAACGAGTAGCTACTAATAACTATATGAGCCAAAAATTGACTCAAGCAGGTTTATTAGAAAGCGCGGCTATTTATGGAAAGGCAGGTATCTGGTACGACACAGTTGCTAGCTTGGCAGAATTAAAAACTACTAAACCTAACAGCGATTATGTATCTAATAATTGGGAAAATTTATTAAAAACAGTTGGCTTAGAAAGAGTGGCACAAGCTAAATTTGTCGAGTAAATTGGAAAACGAATAATTAGAAGTTGCAAAATACTTATGTATTGTCTTGAAATGCAATTTCTAATTAAGTTTTTATTACAATACAAATTATTAGGATAAAGTTCTTTGGCTTGGTCAACCCTAATACAAAAAATTAAACAGCTAAGAGCAGTCAGTGTTATCTCTGCTGGTGTTGCAGGGTTGGCGATCGCTGGAAGTTTAACTGGCGTTTACCAGACCCTGGAATGGTCTATTTTGGATCGATGGTTTCAGATACGTCCTGTCGAAACAAAAGACTCTCGCATTGTAGTAGTAGAAATTACAGAATCGGACATCGGCTAATTAGGAGAATGCCCTGTTTCCGATGGCATATTAGCTCAACTTCTTGTGCAAATTCGAGAGCAGCAACCAAGAGTAATTGGCTTAGATATTTACCGCGACATCAAACATGGAGATGGGGTGGGACAAGAGAAATTAGTTCGAGTTTTTGATTCTACGCCCAATTTAATTGGAGTCAAAAAAGCGATCGGCGAAGTTGTCCCACCTCCTACCATTTTGGATGAGAAGGGTCAGATAGGAATGGCGGATTTAGTGTGGGACAAGGATGGAAAGATTCGTCGGGCATTAATTTCTGCGGAATTTAAAGATGGTGATATTGTTCTGGGGCTTGGTGCAATAACCAGTCTGATGTTTCTCGAACAAGAAGACATTTTACTTGAAGATAGTAAAGAGCCGTCTTCAAGCAAAGTTCTGGGAAAAGCAACTATTCAGGCTCTAAAAACAAACACAGGTGCTTATGTTGATGTTGATGCTGATGGTTATCAAACATTGATCAACTATCGGGGTGCAAAAGAAAGCTTTTTACACACATCTTTGACAGACGTATTGGCAGGGAATATTCCCCAAGATTTATTTCGCGATCGCTTAGTCTTAATTGGTACGACAGCACCTAGTCTCAACGATTTTTTTTATACTCCTTATAATGGCAATTCTGAGTTTTCTCAGATGGCTGGGGTCTATATTCATGCCAATATTGCCAGTCAAATGATAGCAGGAGCATTAGATGAAAGAGCTATGTTCAAGGGCATCAATGAAACGGCAGAGTGGCTTTGGATTTTAAGCTGGTCATTTGTTGGAGGTAGCTTGAGTCTAGCTTTATTCAAGATGGACTTGTTGCAAAAGAATTCTTTTAATTCACTCAAGCTTTCTTTTGTTGGGATTTTTGTACCTATTAGTATACTTTTTGGCAGTAGCTACATATTATTTTTATTTGGTTGGTGGTTACCGACTTTTGCTCCCTTAATAGCTTTAATTGGTGCTAACTTGAGCGTCGCTGGATATTACCATCAAAATCAAAAAAGGATTGCTTTTACTGATGGCTTAACCAAAATTGCCAACCGTCGCTTTTTTGATCGCTATCTCGAACAACAATGGTCAAAAAGCCAGCGAGAAAAGAAGGATTTGGCAGTAATTTTGTGCGATGTAGATTTTTTTAAAGTTTATAATGATACTTATGGTCATCAAGAAGGTGATTTTTGTCTACAAAAAGTAGCTCTAGCTTTGAGCAGTTCGGTACGTAGTGTTGATTTAGCTGCCCGTTATGGTGGAGAGGAATTTGTAGTGGTCTTACCAGATAGCAATGCGAAAACTGCATTTATAGTTGCAGAACGCATTCGTTCTAAATTGAAAGGTATGCAAATACCTCATGCTGGTTCAAAGGCTGGCGATTATGTCAGCATTAGCATGGGAATTGCCAGTTTGTATCATAATGATGTTATTTCCTGCGAAGAACTGCTGACTGCTGCTGATAAAGCGTTGTATCAAGCCAAAAAAGAAGGTCGCGATCGCTCTGTAATCAGTTAGAAAAAAGCCAAGTGAGAATTATGACTTACTTGATATTAATAATATTAAAGTATTTTTATTTATTTTGATGCTTCTGCCAAACTGGTAAATCTTGGGGATAATCTACATCCGATAAAGTAGTAAGGTATTGAACATTAAGGTTCAATTTATTGGCGATCGCTTTTGTTTGTTCTAACACTATTTTTGTTCCCCAATCTATGTTTTGAAACAGTTGCGGAATTGGTTTTTGCATACCAATTAAATAGTAGCCTCCATCTTCAGCTACTCCTAAAACTAATTCTTTTTGATACAATGAATCGAAAGCATTATTAAGTATTTCTAAATTAATATCGGGACAGTCGATACCAATAGTCACTACTCTTTGATTATGAACATTAAATGCTTGTTGAAAAGATGAGTTCATTTTATTTCCTAAGTCACCAACAGCTTGAGGAATATAGTTGATGTCCTGTCCTAACCAATCGGACATTAGTTGTTTATTTCCTCCTGTAAAATGAACTTCTATCTGAATATTACGAGAATTTCTTAGCTGTTTGGCTGTCTTCAAGGTATGCTCTGTCATTTTACGCTGTAAATCTGCTGCACCTGACGCACCAAGAGCAGGAATCATGCGAGTTTTGGTTTTCCCAGGTTCAGGATAACGACTATAAATAATTAGAGTTTCAGTCATTCAGTTATCAGTTGCTTGATATTTTTCGTTCTTTTTCCATTGACTGTAGGGATATTTAATTAAACTGGAATTGAAGTATTTTATATCGTTTACTTCTCTGTCAATCCAACGAGGAATATCGATCGCTTGGTTTTCGTTTTCAAGCTCTACTTCGGCAACAATCAATCCTTTGTTTTCCCCTAAAAAGTCATCTACTTCCCAAGTTAAATTGCCATAATTTATTGTATATCTAATCTTTTCAATTAAAGGTTTTAAACACAAAGTTTCTAGCATTTGTCGGGCATCTTGGACGGGTATGGGATATTCGAATTCTGAGCGTGTATATCCTTCAGTTTTGCTTTTAATTGTTAAATATCCTTGGCTGCCTACTGTTCTCAATCTAACAGTAGTTCCGTTGTCAGTTGGTATATAACCTTGACAATATTTTGCACCTATTTCTGGAGAATTTTGCAACAGTTCTTGTAAATGCGATCGCCATTTTTCGGTTTTAACTAAATACTTTCGCTCAATCTCTGTTCCCATTGATAATTATGATGATTTAAAAACTAAAGATATTTTACAACCGCTGACAATTTTAACAGCATCAAGACCGTACTTGATTAAAATTAAATATTAAATTGATTGGGGTATAAGAATTGAAAAAAGTCGAAGCAATTATTCATTCTCATAAACTAGATGATGTCAAATCAAGCCTTATTTCTGTTGGTGTAATTGGTATGACAATATCCGAAGTTAAAGGCTATGGACACAGAAAAGGTGCATCTGCTCGTTATCGTGGTAACGAATATCGGGTAGATTTCAGTAGCAAAATTAGAATTGAAGCCATTATTGAAGATGAAATGGCAGATTTGGTAGTAAAACAAGTATCTCTTGCTGCCCGTACAGGAGAGATTGGAGATGGTAAAATTTTTGTTTCTGAAGTTAGTCAAACTATTAGAATTAGAACCGAAGAAACAGGAATAACAGCTATTTAAACTATCAGTAAACACAACTTAAGTAGATATTAAAACCTTCTTAACTTATAGAACATAAGCTAACAACTGTATCTAGGGCGTTTGCTTGTGTTTTTGAAGAAATGCGCTTAATTTAGAGGCAGGTTTCTATTCTTAATTGGCAAACTCCTAATGCGATCACTTGGATGCAGTTTTTAATCGAAATTAAGAGAAAGCGGCAAAAAATATTCAATATATCCAAAGCTTAACCAATTCCTCACGTTCTGTTTACTTTCCTTATTTAACGTGGAAAATAAGACGGTCACATTGCTCAACAACTTATTGAATTTATGCTATTGAATCAGAAGTTAAGCTCCAATTTAGGTTTAAAAGGGAAAGATAGTGAAATACCTTTACAGCAGTTTGAAAAGGGAGAAGAGATAACTGTTTTAGATTCAACTATTTGGCAAGTTTACCGAGGTGTTGTGCAGCTAAGTAGAGTACAGCAAGATGGCAGCGAGATTGTTTTAGGGTGGGCTACTGCTAACGGAACTTTTGGTACTTATTTAGATACTTCATCCGAGGTATACCGTGCTGTGGCTTTGACAGATGTATATGCCCGACCCTATCTATCTCAAGATTTAATCAGACACCCCTTGTTGGCAAGACAATTTTTGACTCAGTTTAGCGATCGCCTGATAAAATCAGAGCAGTTACTATCTATTATTGCAATCAAAAGAATTGAAGAACGTTTTACCCAGCTACTTCTGATGCTCAAACAAGATATGGGACAACGAGTAGATAACGGTATCAAATTGCAGGTGCGCTTTACCCACCAGCAACTTGCAGAGGCGATTTGCACCACTAGAGTAACAATTACCCGCATCATGGGAGATTTCCAAAATAGAAATTTAATCTATTTGGATAGAGATAAACATATTGTATGTACAAATCTTTAATAGTAATTAGCCATTTGTGAAAAGTTCAGCTAATTTGCTGATAATCAACTGTACGCCCCCGCATAGCGTGGCAGGCCTCTTTTGGAGGCTTTGGGTGGTACTCCGCTCTGTAATAGTGTTTTATATTTTACGCTTGATGTGAATTACCTTCGTTCTAATTTACTGGTTTTTAGCTGCACGCCCTGAAGGGGCGAAGTACGGCACTAAAGTGCCATCGCTCCGGAGCAGCTCAGAGGCTCTCGCCTCTATTTTAGCGACGCTTTCAAAGCTTCGCTTTGTGCGCTCTTAGCTTTTAGCTTTTGAGAAAACCTAAAGATTTTAGTTTTTTAGCTAAAGAGACAGCAAAATCTCATCTTTAAAGAACGTATTCAAAGGATTTTCTGATTTTTTAATTCACATTATACGTATTTTTGATGTAAATATAGATTCTAGTAAAGTCTTCGAGCGAGCGTCAAAACAAAGGGTAAAAGATCGCAGTTACCTCTGTTACTTATTACTTATTAATGATTCTATCCTGAGCCAGAAGAAATACTAAAGCGATCGCTTTAAACTTATTAAAAAGTGGAATTTATTGGCAACAAAATGGATAAGATTCAACAGTTAAAAAATCTTAAGAGAATTCGCAAAATAGCTAAGTTATTGGATACGGCTATTGGCATTCCTGGTACAAAAATTCGCTTTGGATTAGAACCCATACTAGGGCTAATTCCTGGTGGTGGAGATTTGATTACTGCACTTATTTCTGCCTACAGTATTTACTTGGCTACTAGTTTTGGACTAGAGAAATCAGAAATATTCAAAATGGTCAAAAACGTTGCGATCGACACAGCTTTAGGTTCTGTTCCTATTGTCGGTGATATTTTTGATGCCTATTTTAAATCTAATATTCGCAATTTAGAAATATTGGAAAATCATATTGCTAAAACTGAGGCTGAAAGTGAAACTGCCGAGATATTAGAATTGACTCCAGCAGCTAATTAAAATCAATCATTGGAAAGATTAAAAATATCAATCTTTGTGCGAACATGGCAAGCGTAATCAATATTTTTTTTAAATATGCTTCAAGGAATAGAATTAATCAACTGTGCCAAAGCAAGTGCAAAACAAGGTAGCGCAGTAGCAGCTAAAAATTGCGGTTATGATAATAACATTGGTTTATTTATTGAAAATTTAAATAAAGCCTGCCAACAAATTGGCGTTGATATTAATGAGTTAAATGATTTGATTACAGATCAACAAATAGCAAAAGAAAGCAGAAAGGTACTAGAAATATCTCCCGATACAGTGTCGGATTTATAATGTATTGTACTGGTGTTTTTAGGCACAAAAACCTTTTTTACGGATATGCCATGGAATAGTGAAGGCGAGTTTTGTAATGAGACTTCGCCTTTATTTTTATGCAATTATTATTAAAGCAAATTGCTATTAAAAGCTATGTCTTTATTTTACTCTTAAAATAATCCATACCGCATGAATTATTCCAGGCAAATATCCTAGTATGGTAAGTAAAACGTTGATAAAAAACTGTTTGCTAAGTCCTACCTGTAAGAAAACGCCTAAAGGTGGCAAGAAAATAGCGCAAATAAGTCTAATAATATCCATTTTTAAGATCCTTTGATTATTTTTTCACCTAGAACTGCGATCGTAGATTATCTTTACTAAAAGCCATTCATAATTCCAACTTAGCAACAATAAGTTGATTGCTAATCTAACTTAGGTAAGAAATTTAAAACGTATATACTAACTATTATCTATCTGACGATATAGTCATTCCAATCGTGTTATGTGTATTCGATTCAATCTAGGTAGTCGCAACGGCTTGTCGATCTAATTCAACAGAATCCTCATCAATACGATCTATGTATACTTCCATATTGTTTAACTGCACTCCACCAAATACAGTAGCAAATGCCGTATCTGCTGCATCTCTTCCTGTACCAATACGTACCAAACCTTCTTCTGGTGCAAGACGAGTAGCATCAAACAAATACCACCTGTTGCTTAGATAGGCTTCAAAACAAGCATGGAAATCGGGCGGCTGTAGCTGCCAAGCATATGCCGATACAAATCTTGCAGGGATATTCAAAGCACGGCAAAAAGCAACTCCCAAATGAGCAAAATCTCGGCATACTCCCGCCCTCTCAGTTACAATATCATGAGCCGAAGTGTGGGCATCGCTGCTACCAGACATGTAGGTAACTTTATTATAAATCCAGTCGCAAATAGCCTGTACTTTGAGATAACCAGGTTGACAGTCGCCAAATTCATCCTGTGCAAATTTTATCAGGCGATCGCTTTGACAATAACGGGATGGATACAGATAATGAATAATGTCCAAAGGTATCTCTGCTGGTGCAATTTCTTGAAGATCTTGTTTACGATTTGTATCGTGATGTAGCTCTACTTTTGCCTGATAAGAAATTGCTAATTTCCCCTCTGGTACGGTTAGACGTAGATAGCTACTTTCTATATGGGGATGAATATATTCTTCGACCTGACAATCTGGAGTAATTGCCAAATTGCTATCCAAAACTTGCTGGTACTTATTCTCGATCGCACGTATGTTAAAAATAATAGTAGTGAGGCTCGATATGTCGTAATCTAGTTCGCATCCAACTTGGAATTTCATGGGAATTAGGATTATGTAAGCTAGTAGAAGCCTTCTTGGAATTTCATGGGAATTAGGATTATGTAAGCTAGTAGAAGCCTTTTATAAAAAGCCCCTACACAAAATTATTATTGAACTATTATTGAACGAATACTTGGGCTTCGTATTCAGGCAAGTCGATCATTATTTGCCCGTTCCCCGCCTCTAAATCGTAGTTACCAGTCCACTCATGCCAAGTACCATCCGCGGGGAAATTAGGCACAGCGTAGCCAGCCAAAAACTGATCTGAGAAGTTAGCCACCACTACTATACGAGAACCTTCATCATTCCAACGGACATAGGCAATTACCTTTGATTTTGAATCTTCATGAAAGAATTCAATATTTTCTGTATATAGTGCGTGGTTATTTTTCCGCAGGTTAATCAAACCTTTGTAATGAGCAAATAGGTGCTGGTTAAGATCTCCTGCCAACAAAGTCCAGTCAATTTTGCTAGCCTCTTGGTTTAAAGGATTATAGTCGCCAAACTCCTGACCCATCCACATCATGGGAATACCCACAGCAGTCATCATCAATACTGCGCCAAGCTTAACTCTTTTAAAAGCAGCTTCGCCGACAATACCGCGATTACCCACCTCCACCATGCCTCTTTTGTGGTCGTGATTGCTAAGATAGTTAACTACGTTGGTTGCACCCATAAAGCCATCACGTTTGCAGTCAATCATGCTTTTTAACTCTTCTGCATCATAGCGATCACCACAAATTTGCGCTGTTACGTTAGCATAGAAGCTGTAGTGCCAACAGCCATCCATAGGACCATCAATATTGGTGATGGAAGGATCTTCAGGAATATTTTCAGCAATATTTATGAAAGGCTTTAGTCCCGCTTCTTCTTTGGCTTTATTAACTATCCAATGCAAGAAATCGTAGTTATTAATTTGTCTGGTTGCATCATAGCGAATACCATCAATATGATATTCATTAATCCAGAAACTTAC
>ERZ1740059.1570-NODE-1570-length-11453-cov-10.542200_pt1 | contig 11453 bp, 10 predicted proteins | sample MGYA00581744_ERZ1740059 | MGnify/ENA primary metagenome ERZ1740059 (study PRJEB43018, sample SAMN04849738) | marine metagenome | isolation source: floating plastic debris | place: Pacific Ocean | collected 2008-08-28 | study: EMG produced TPA metagenomics... | reverse complement strand
GGCAGATCAGATGCAGTGACTAGTGGTATCGAACAATGTATTGCCAGTTGCCACAGAATTCAGTGTTGCTTATGTCAAAGTGATTGGAAAATTTGTGCATGCTCTTCCAGAAAAAAAAAGATATAAGTTGTTCATAGTATCACCTGCAGACTTGGCCCTGCCACTGTGAGTGCTGAGCTGATCCCAGTTGACAGGCTGTGGTGTGAATACATCCATTCTGGATAGCCTCGGAGTACTTGTAGGTGATATGTAAATATCTGTCGGGGCGTTGGACATTATCTCACTCTCCTCCTCAACCTAACGGTGACAGAGAAACAAAAAAATAAGCAAGAAACAGCCACTCAGTACTGTATAGTGTACAAACTGTTTATCTTAGAAATATTTAGAATAAAATTAACTGTATTCCCATTCACATGAGGCTAGCTTTGATCACCATACAGTATTAAATTCATATAATTGTGTTTATTAACTCACCAGCTCTCTTGTCTGGGGTCTGACAACGATATCTGTTGCTTCCAGGAAATCCTTGGTGATATCCAACTCATAGGGTTTCTAAAAATAGTAAACATGAATTTCCAATTCCAACAGCAATAAAAGATGTGTGTATCACATACGCAACCGACAAATTTTTGTACATTTTGCATGAGGGTTCTCAAAACAGCCCATCAAGACTATCAAATTTGAAATGGCAAGCGTGCTTGTTTAGACAACAAAAATTTAAATATCTTTTAATTATATTTGTATGTACATATATCAATGCATAACAACATCAATTCCAAAGCAAAAGGCAATAATTCGAAAGGAACATACCATCCCCCAATCAAAACCTGCAGATGGAAAAATGAAATGCCTAATACATTCACTCCAAGCTGCCAATTCTAACAATTTCTCAGCACCACTACCAATGAGCTCATGTTACTTACAACGTAGCTTCTGAGATCTAGTGGGTCAGTATTAGGGATTACCCCCTCATTTGTGGTAGCAGGGTCTTCATATATGTCTGATTCCGCTGTGATACTTTCAGCGTATGCGTCTCTATCCTCCATCTCTGCAAGCTCTGGGCATACTATAACAGCAACAGGACTGGTGTCACAAGGCAGGTTAGGACAGGTTTAGTGGAAGCCATTGCCAGGAGAGTTCAATATAAAAGTTATCTCAACACTCATCATGAGAAAATCACTACCAGATGTTGGTTCTTTGCTATCAATGAGATAAATATATATAATAGTTATTTTATCTCATTGTTAGAAACTGAGAATTATCTACCTTTGTAGGATTTTACTTACAAGTTTTGAAAGCAACAGAGTAGATGTTATTTGCAAAGCTGAATACAATATCAGCCGACGAGTTGAGGAAGGCAGCACAGGTCAGCGTCTTATTCAGTGATACATCAGCTATTACACGCTGCTCCTCAGCTGACCATATCTTAATCATCATATCCAAACTATCCAAATACAAATAAATATTAGTGACATAACACAGCGATTATAAGTATATAAATATCACAGCACCAATGACGGCCACCTGATTTGAAGACTGGGTTCATAGAATAACAGAGATTGTACTTAAATGATGCAAAGGGACATTTTGAGCGGCTAATGATTCAGTGACTGCATAGTTGACATACACCATATCAAATAGAAGTCCCTCATAGGTCTAGCTAAGCTTGTTTTTACATTCCTTCGCACTAGAGTACCACTAGATAGATCCACTCTTACCTAGAAGTAAGGTAGAGTTGTCTCTTAGCACACACATCTATATTAATTATCTTCTCTCGATGCTCTATCCTCTTGACGACCAGGCCGCTGTGTCTCAGCTCCTCCATATTCTTAATCTGATTAGTACGTCGATTAACATAGTCTTCATCTACATCCTCCAACTCATGAAAACTGACTGATCCATCCGAGTATCCATACATCAGGCTGTCATTCTACATATGGTCAGATTATACTATTGTGTACAGGGTGAGAGGTTTCCTAACATCAAGCAAGCCAACACTCAAAATAAAGATTTTAATGTTTATCTTCATATTGAGAAAGTACATGTAGTTCTACATAAAAAATCTCTCGGCTTATCCAAAAATTATTATATTTGATTTTATGTCTGACCGCATTGAAGAATCAACACATACCAAATCAACATACATTACACTTAAAAAGATGAACGGGATATTTTTATCTCATTTAACAGATTCAGCTTTTTAAAAAGTAATTGTCTTCTTTTGTGGTAACAGCAGACAACTGAACAATGCACACATTTATAATTTGACTAGAGTATAATTATTCAATATCCACCCTAGACCTATGAATGAACTATCGGAGTATATTTACCAGTCTAGTTGATGCAGTGATATCTTGATATATACACAGTTCATGTAGAAGTTGTAGAGTAGGAAGACTCCACAGTTGTATAATAGCTACCTCATTCCTATCACACTGTGTAAGTAACTGCTGTTCTGCCTTCTCATGTCTTATATCTCGTATCTGTGACAGTAAAAATTGCTAAGTAAAAAATACTAGGACGTAACAAATCTTCACGCGTATCCGTATCAAAATGCTAGTGTTTTACCTACAGGGATTAGATTATCGAAGATAAATCTATCAAATGTCTAACAAAATCCATGTTTATTGTTTTCTGCATGCTTTGGTGTGCTAACTAGAGCTAACAGTTTAATTCATAACCTTGGTGATTACTGGGGGTTTCCAACCTCTAACTACAGATTTCGATATTTTCACTATTTTTTACCAAAACAAAGTACATATAGAGTTCATAACACTAAACGCAAGTGGAGCTGCATCGCAACTCAACTACATCCATATCGTGCAAGCAGAGTGTTAAAGCCATCAAATCAATTACTCACAGTGTCTTTGTTAGCCCTGAAATCAACATGTAGAAGACCTCGCACAAACGGGTCCATAAACAATACTCTACCATCCTGAAAAAAAGGAAACAACAAGTTTTGTTGCTCATATAAATCTTAATAGTCAATAGTATAGTTACACTCGACTTGGATACATCAGCCATAACAATCCAATTTCTCTAATTTCTTTGACATTGGGTACAGTTGTGCGAGAACTGAGCGATGATAACAGAGAAAAGCTGCGAATATTAACAGCGTATGTTAACAATGGAATTATCTTCTTATATATTGGAAATTCCCACTGATGTTTATTAAACTCGCCCAATATCTTATTGGCTGTCCAACATTCAGTCAAGAGTACTGCAAACTGATCGGTTGATATTGGAAAATGATGAGAAGGCTACTTTGAAAACTGATGCGCCCTATTAAACTCACCGATAACCCCACCAGAAGAAACTTGGTGGGTATAGTGCCCACCCAGCCTTCATCACCCCACAGTAGGATATGACTATTCATAGTAGCTATAGCCGTACAGTTACATATCTCAACATTATTATGCATATCCCCTACTGCTCTGTGCGGTGACAGCTTCCTCAGTAAAGCATCTTTCCTGTAAAACATTTCCGATCACACACAATTCATTGTAATATTAACAAAATGGACAGGGCAGGTAATGCAGATATTGCTCAATATGGGAGGCATGGGATTGGTAGGCGTCACCACATATTTTTTCCACAGCAGGGTAAGGGAACTGAATTGGTAGAATTTAAAATTCAGTGGGTTCAGTTCCACTCATTCACATTTTGGATACTCACCTAGAATCCTCCATATCCTGTCTCTTTATCAGTGATTCTTGTATTTTGGCAAAATCCCACTGAGCTATGCGGCAGGCTGGGTCAGTCCTAAAACATTAACCAGTGATCATAATGAGCAACTGATATCAGGGGTGGAACCTTGAATGTGTGGCAAGTACCATAATTAGGGTGTCATAGTCTTGATGAGCGCAACCGATACTATTGATAAATCTTAGATGGCTGAGAGATCGTTTGCCTATCACGTGAGGATAATGTGAAAGGCAGCATTCATCACTGACCTGGTAGTGTAGATCCATATTTTAGTGCTGTTGATAAGACAGTAGACCAGATTGAGTTCTCTAGAGTAGCATACGGCTTTCACTTGTTCTAATGCCGAGATACATGGCATTGGAAGTACACTACATAGATGCTTCCTCTGATGTGGGGAGAACAGTCTCACGCTGTAAGTAAAGGAGATGTATTAACATATGAGGGATAATAACTAACAAGCGCTGGAGTAGAGAGAAAAAACTTTTTTATCTTACTTTATTCATTAAAAAGATCATGAATTCAAGATTGAATTAATTACACGGAGGTACACATATGAGTAGATGTCTGAAAACAAACAGAATGGTGATATATCTGGTGGTCCAACAAAATTGGTTCAACTTTGATAAGGTCATAGATTTGGATCAGAATTGTGTACCCCCATGAAACTTCACAGCAAACAATTTCAGAATGATTATAACAAGAATATTAATTTTCAAATCAATCTTACAAAAGTTTGACGAAATGGCAGATGTTTTAAAAAAAGATGTCAAAAACATCAGTATCATACAGTGATTTATGCTAAATAACAACAGTTTATGTTCAGTGTACCCACATCTGCTTGACAGACAATCCTAAAACGCATTAACCTTGAGAATATGCATAAAAGATTCTGCCCTTTAGTTTTTGAGGGTTAATTGCATGACTTTTGGACAGCAACTGGTAGTAACTCCCATTCTAATAGAGGAAACTGCAGATAGGCATGTGTGATAATCGCCTTTCTCGTTAAAACAGCCATTTGTGTCATCCCTTTGGCCAACTGCTTGTGTACAATTTAATAGTCACTGTAGGGGCTATAGTGAGCAGCGCAGCAGCTGTAAATATTTTGGCAGTCATAACAGGGATATTACTCAGTCGATACACAGCTATATATTACATGATATCCCTACCTACAGGTTACACCAGCTTACCAGCTATCATCACCAACAGCCATCAGTCTAGAGCTTTTCTTAGCCGCTGACTGAAGGCAGAGCTTGTTGATTTTTGACCGACTAAGGGCAAAGAAATCCACAAAGTGATTGAGATTCCACATAGTTATCTGTCTCGCAGTACACGCCCATAGGATGTTCTCATGTGTCAGACCCATCCACTGTACTCCCTCTGATGAGACTGTTATTCTGTCAAAAGAAGCTAGAAATTCAGTACACTATTTTTAGTTACACAAATTTGAAGTGTAAGTGCATCATATGATGGATTCAAATTTTCTTTTTAGAACAGTTTTTTATCAAAGCTTTTGATGAATTTAAATTTCCCCATTTTATTATGCAAAGGTTCAGAAACAATCAGGGCCTTGGCATATAAATGATGACCTGAAGACGCAAATCATGCACGCATGCCATATCTTGAATCCTCCAAAAGCCGGTTTGTCTTCAAACATATGCCATAGGCAAAAAAATCCTTGGGTCTAATAGGGCATGTTAATGTTTACTAGTAATGTTGCCTACTCATTATTTTCCAATATCAACCAATCAGCTTGCAGTACTAGAGACTGAGTGTTGAGCAACCAATTAGATTTCGACTGTGTGTTGAATATTCATCATTGGGAATTTCCAATACAATAGAAGATAATTCCCATGCTAACATGCCATGTTAGACTGGGACAGGCTCTTCTGTCTCAGGCTAGAATCTAACTTTAAGCTATCATAAAAAAGTATGTGTTGAGTAACATGATGAGCATATATACACCCAGGGAGTATCAGGACTAGAATTACTTATTTTATTACTCCTTGTATCAACCTACGTATAGAGAACATTGAGAGTATCCAGACAGAGTAGTTTTATACTACAGTCAGCCGAGCAGCTCAGGACCAGCGATGACGTGTCTGGATGACTCATTACTTGTGTGACAGCCTTTGTGTGGCATCTAAATGTATGTACTAATCCACCATTCACTATCCAACATTTTACTGTAAAAATCCAGTTTCAGCATACGGATGAATGAACAAAATTATATACACCATTTATATGAGTAAAGTGAAGTCAAGAATGATTACACAACGCATTCTGAAACCATGAATAGAACGGCACCATAAAATTTGTACCCTCTTCCTCAACAAAATAGAGTCAAACACATGACTGTAAATATGAATACTCTCATAACTAACACCATACTAGACAGAGAGTGGCCACCGTGATTGTGATCGTATAGATGCAATTGTAACAAGTTATCTAACTGCGAAACATGGATTGGTGCATCACCCAAGAGACTATGTTCTCAACAAAAGCATTATGTCCAAAATTAGATGTACATGTACAAATTCCGATTTCTTGTGTGGGCGCATACCCCCTGTGTGACAAGACTAGGATTATATCCATTTTCAGTTCCATCCCTACACGTCAGGGTCTATGGTTCCATCGTATGGCGATGGGCAGTTCAAAAGTAGCCAGACCAACAATGCAACTGATTTTCTAATTGGGAAAAGTAAAATTAGGGGATAACCTAAATTATGGGTGCTCATTGCCAAAAAGTACTGAGAGCCTAAAAACCAGGCAGTTTGATAAACACTGCCTGTCGCAAACTCTACACAGAACACATATATCTGAGTATGTGAGTACATGTACATACGTACCTGTACAGTCATTACTAGCTGTGACTATGTACTGAGCTGATGGTGAATATACACATCCAGTAATAGACATATCATGTGCTCTGCAACATAGATCAAAACATGTATAAATACGCCTCCACATTTACTAATGTAAAAATAGTGTATGTGGACACTCCCAAGTTACTGATTGTGGGCCACTGAATACGTTGTGGGCGTATAAACAATACTACAACTCAACCCTCCGATATTATATTCCGAATTTTTAGTACGTTTCCGCGGCATACATTACTTATTACATATTAATGTATGTGTATGATATAAATGAGTATACCGTTTTATGTTGAAAAGTTCATCACCATTGTTCAGACTGTATGCGAAGAGATCTGTCTCAGAGCAACAGTACAGATGTGATAACCTGTGATCCATGGCCACCTTCTTAACCCATCCACCGCCAACATTCCTCAGTGTATATCTATAAAGCATACGCAAATGCTGATTGGGATTTAGTTAACAACAGAAACAAACATGAAATTGTTATTATCTACGCCAATCACAGTAGGCAATAAAAGGCAAGAACAATGAAATATATAAACAGGTTGAATATTGAAAGTAAATTGAAGTTCTGTTTCTCACAGTCTGTTCCAAATTTGGCATACAAGGCAATCAGGCAATTCAATAACCACAGACAACCCACTGAATTACGACTGTACTAAGAAGAGTGTTGTGGCAATGGCACAGAATAAAATAACTTACTTGTGTTGCAACTTGTAATTAGACATGGCTTTAACTTCAGTCCACCCTTTATCTTCAACTACCTGCACAAACTGCCATACCTGAAGAATGATTTAAATGATTGTTAACACACATATATTAGTATATACATGTAATAAATGGGACAAATCAAACCAATTTTGATTAGGGTTGAATTATCTATAAACTTCCTCACTTCTCCTAGATTGGCGTGCTGTGCACACCACCACCTGACCAAAAAGTAGCTGATCTTTAGAGATGATGATTGTTATTGGACGCAAGAAAAACAAGGTCTGACATCATGCAGCAGGGTAGACATGCATGCAGGCAGTCATGGATAGGATCAATGGCGATACATCACACCTATGAGTAGAAACAACATGTAACACAATGTTGGTATGGGCTACCAATACTACACCATTACAGTAAGCATAACAAAATAATGAATGGTAACAATGATAGTACAGTGTTGGGAAAATAGGATAGAAGAAAGTAAAACTAGCAAAAGTCAAGAGGATTCTAACTGAGAGGCCTTGAAGTTCACTCACTAGGAACAAGTGGCGAGGTTTGCTCTGAAATTCGAAAAAGAATTCATTTGAATCTTAATCGTCATAAAATTATTACTGATTACACGATGTGATAGTCATGGCATAGTCTAACAGTGACTACATGCACTCAAAGCACAGTCAACAGATTCTAGCTGTCATAGACAGAAAATGAATAATTATGGTATATAGTGGTGAGGATGGCTTCATGTCTGTTTTGACAGATTTAATATAGCCAATGACACTGAGAAAAAGAACACTAAAAGCACAGGCTAAAGCTTGTTCAATTTGGGGTGAAAAGCTCTGGGGAACGTATATGCACAGCTTGCAAAGAAAATTTGAAAGGTGATGTAAAGGTTGAAGGTAACACAGCCCCCTCCTCTTGGATACATAAGGAATGTCGTCCTCTACAATTCTTCTGGTCCTAGCTATGAATTTGGTTAGGCTCAACAACATTTTTTTCAGTAACGTTACCCTACATATACATATCCGTCACATGTATGTACCTGCACCTATGTGTATCTGCCCTGACAAAACTGAAATGATATTATTTGTTAGCGACGTATAACAAGTTACTCTTACCTAGTTTGAGTTGTGAACTTACCCTTGCTGAAAATCCTACTAAAATGACATAAAGAAATTATGTCGCACACAGACTATTTGTATTTGAGAACAGAAATGATCTAACTCAAGCTTGCATCTCATGCTGATGCTTCAATAAAACTACACTCTCAGCATAGTCTTTGCAGCTTATACAATAAGTCATGAAGCAAGATGTACCATAAGCTTGAGACCTGTTTTTACCATGCAATTCTATTATTCACACAAAGAACAGTTTTAGTATGGTGGAGTTTTAGTCCTACATAAATTACAGCTTTACCTTAGAGCCGCCGACACCACCGGTTATAAGCTCTTCCCGTTTGGGGTTATACAGTAGAAACATGACATTACGCAGATTAGCCTCCACTGTGTACGTCTCCTGAAACTGGTGATTCAAGATCTAAAACGATACAGTAATTTAAAAATGAGGTATGAAAATCTTAATGATGTACATATTTTGTTCAGTTCTTCCAGCAAATATTACTACAGTTAGCAGCAATCTATATCAGGGTATTCTGTTCTGACCAAAGGAGGCAAGACCTAACTTGTTGCTCACATTTCAAAAGGTTTAGACACTTGATTTGGATACCCTCTGTAAGCATTGGAATTTACTGATGCAGACAAAGTCAACGCTTCGACATAAATTTGGATTGGGCGCCATTGAAATATCTTTCACATAAAACTCAAAACATGCCTAATCAAAGGAAAATAACATGATTCCAATTTTACAACCAGTTAGTCAGTTGTAAACAATTTCTTTATATGGAATTGGGTTTTGAAGCCAAACTGCTTTGACCATGGGCAAGTTCAATTACTTGGAATAATTGTAATTGGCAGCATTTGTTAAAATTGAAATCTGAGAGGTCTTATAAAAGTTATATAAACTGAATAATACCCTCAATGCTGTTTTGATACAGGTTATCGTATTAAAATCATTGTTAGAGAAAAACAAATACCTGCCTATCAACTCAACTCACATGTATGCAAATTGTCCCGTGAAACAAAATAAATCCTTACTTATGGGAATTTATAAATTCACCTCAGTAGGTAAGCAGATCAGATTATCGTATAAAGGCAATATCAATCACTTTCGACTATACCAAATGGATGGCCAACTGCAACTTTCCCATGAATAAACGATGTACATTTACAAACCTTGAGAGAGAAATCCTTTCCCAGACAGAAATACACATTGTGTTTCTTATCATACACAAGATTAGAGTATAGCCGATACTGGTACGAGGGATAGTTCAACTGTCTCACCACTGGCAAAAAAGGTACGAAGGATTAGCCCATCCACATCATCTTCCCCAATATGGCTAGCGCTGTTTCCATTATAAGGAGATATGAAATAGACCATGTCCAGCAATTCCGTTGAAAATTACAAAATCCCTATATATCTTGAGGAGTGAAACCATAGACATGGAGGTTTCCTCAATATCTATGAGTGAAACCAACTCAAACTGGCAAATCATTTCAAGAGGAAAAATGAACAAAATTTTTAACCAATAAAGCTTACTATTTAAACCGATTAAAAATCTTTATTTGAAACAAAAGGTGACAGTAAGTGTAAGGTAGTTCACATGGTGCTGTTATGTTATAAAACTAGCATTGTGATTGGTGAGAAAGTTTAGACAATGTGTGGGCACACTACTAATGCTCAGGTAATGAGGATGTTGCAGATTCTTTTTGTATGAGGAGACGCAACACACTCTCCTTGTGACAATTTGCACGAATCAACAAAAGGCTAGTTGAAAAAAGAATCTAATTATCAAAACCTCTTACCTGGAGGTCCAGTTCGATTATCATACTTCCAGCTTGTAATTCCCTTGGCATCAAGAACCAGGAATTGTCGATACCGCGGATTGTGACAAACTAAAAGATACATAACGCATTTTAAAATTCTGTCAAATGAAAGGAATACCTCAAGCTGGAATGACATCAAAAATAGAGAATTTCAGTGGGCTGCTGTAGCGGGCCTACTGTTTGATGGCATCTTTGACAAAGATATATGGACTTAGTCATCGAGTGATTTGGGAAACGTTCATGGGTTATGGTTTCATGGTGATAAATTCATCATCCTTACAGGTTAGCACTGAATGATATGAGAGAATTATAGCACACATAATTGGTGATACTGGCACTATCTCACATCAAGAAATCACATGTCAACATGGTAAGCCGATGCCTTTCACCTACTTCCTAGAATAGCACCACTTTTGATCGGATGATTGTAGCATCCTTTAGGTATAAATCCGTATGAGAGTGAGCAGTGACCAGAGGGTGAGTGAGTAAGCCCCTCGCTTGTCGACAGCCTATCCAGAGATGCCACCGAGTCATCTCCAGCTGCTAACTTATCCTTAGATGTTGTTGATACAATGCGGTCTCGTATCTGACCAAACACTTTATCATCCTCATCATCAGAGCCAGCAAAGTCAGAGGACATGTAACCTTCCTCCTCAGCTATGTCTGAGGGAGCGGCCTTCTTAAACATGACCAAATTATCTGAGTTAAAATCGTCACTGCCTGTATTCTGCTCCGCCATGGTTGTATTCTACTGGTATTCACTCAGTCACATACATGTAGTAGTTCCATTGCATTACACAGAAATTATTCTGCAAAAGAGTTTACAACTTGCCATTTCCAACCCAAAAAACCAGTTTGTTTGTGCTGCAAAGCAGATGAAACAATTATTTTTGAATAAGAATCGCAACACTTTGAATAAAAACCACAACACATCAGCTTATGGGTGGACTTGATGTCATCCACAACGCACAAAACTTGTAGCGATACACAATGCAAAGCAAAATGAGAAGCCTACCTCATTTATTATGAATTCTTACACATGCATTATGTCATCAAAAACCTCCAACATAGCTATGTATATTTTCTTGTTACATTGACCATCAATCTAAATCCACCCACAACCCTACAAACTGTAAATATAATTCTAGTAAATAGTTTAGATAACGACACACTTTAAACGAACTGCTTGCTTCTGACCAGTATCACCAAACCATCAAACCAA
>ERZ1740059.1569-NODE-1569-length-11455-cov-3.503421_pt1 | contig 11455 bp, 11 predicted proteins | sample MGYA00581744_ERZ1740059 | MGnify/ENA primary metagenome ERZ1740059 (study PRJEB43018, sample SAMN04849738) | marine metagenome | isolation source: floating plastic debris | place: Pacific Ocean | collected 2008-08-28 | study: EMG produced TPA metagenomics... | reverse complement strand
CTTGAAGTAAGTAAGTTTTCCCTCGCCTACCTTTTCCACATTTACTGTGGCTATTTCTAGCCATAGGTCTCCATTTACTACTGCTACTTTCAACTCTAGTCTCTAATTTTTCATTTTATCTTACTCCTCTTCTACCCCCAATTCTCCGGCAATATTTTTGGTTAGTTCCTTTCGTTTTTTCAGAATTATCTTTCCCTAGATAAATAAAAATTAGAAAAAAATAGGGATTACATTTGTATATATATACATATCTATATATTTTAGCAATAGAAATTCTACAGCGAGGTAAAATTGACAAACATCAATTTCTAAATCATGAAACCTTTCATTTCATTCCTGCTTTGTCTATTCGTTTTGACAAGTTTGGGATTACTCGCACAGGAAACGCCGCAAATAGATCATTCCTATAAGCCACTTAAGCTAAATCTCAGTGAAGATGGTAGCAAATATGTCCGCTTTATTATTTGGCACCAACAGTGGCTTACAACCAACAACCTTACTACACCGGATGGTGGTGAAGCACCAAAGCTGCAACTTACCTCAAGTGTACGGCGCTCAAGAATGCTAGCCTTTGCACAAGTTTCACCTCGTTTCTTGATCTTGACTCACTTTGGTCTAAACGGATTAAGTCCAGGCAATTTAACTTCACTAGGATCTAATGGTAATGCCCCCCAACTGTTCCTGCACGACGCTTGGGTAGAATTTATGGTCAATAAGAATCTCTATATTGGTAGTGGTTTGCACTATTGGAAAGGCCTCACTCGTCTAGCGAATCAAAGTACACTTAACTTCATGACTCTTGATCAGAGTCGGCCGTTTGTACACTGGCATTCTTTAGGTATCACCGACCAATTTGCCCGCCACTTTGGTGTGTATGCAAAAGGCAGTATTAATAAATTTGACTATCGCATTGCATTTAATAATCCAGGGCGCAATGGTATTGCTGGCAACTTCAACGGCCAGACGGACCCAGCATTGACTTACACTGGGGCTAATAATCCAGACAAGAGTGGTGAAGCTACAGGCAACACCGTACTTGAAGGTTACTTCCGCTATCAACTAAAGGATAAGGAATCAACTAAGCTCCCTTATGCGGTAGGTACTTACTTGGGTAAGAAAGATGTTCTGGCGATTGGTGCTGGTTTCTTTGCTCACTCCAATGGTATTTTTAACAGCGTGACTGGCGACCATGAATCGGTTTCCCACTTTGCGGCAGATATATTTCTAGACAAGCCAATCAAGGGTGGCGGCTGTTTGAATGCCTATGCCTCCTTTATGAGCTTTAATTATGGCGAGGACTATATCGCTCGCTGGGCTGGGACCGGGACGGTACTTTACGGCCACCTTGGGCTTCTAATTCCAGGCAGTAAAATCATGCCTTACGTGAGCTATCAAAGTGGAAATTATGATGCCCTCAGTGATGCGACCAATGCTTTGAACATTGGTGCTAACTATTTCGTCAACGGGCACCACGCAAAGCTAACACTAGAGTACCATCACATCGGAAACGATCCACGCGAAGGCGGCGCTTTAGATGTGAATCAAATTCGTATGCAAGCACACATTTTCTTATAGGAGCCTGTTTAAAATTCCCTCAATGGGCTTGAATTGGCTAATATCAGCTCAACCGGCGTTAAATTTTTCGCCGAATCGCCCGCATTCGACTGCAAAATTTGCCTTGTTTGATCCAATATGAGCTCAATTACACCTCATCAGGAAAAATTTAAACAGACTCTAAGATTCAGGTTTCTACTTCATTAAAAATAAAAACTCATGTCTGACAAAAATCTACAGCAGTACTGGCGCGACAATATTCGCTATGTACTAATCCTATTGGCCGTTTGGTTTTTGGTGTCCTACGTGTTCGGCATCTTTCTGGTGGACAGCCTCAACACGGTAAGCATTGGTGGCGCGCCCTTAGGCTTCTGGTTTGCCCAGCAAGGTTCTATTTACGTGTTTGTTATCCTCATCTTCGTTTATGTCAGTTGGATGAACAAGCTGGATAAAAAGTACGATGTCGACGAACAATAAGCTACCGTACTTATCAATTGTGCATCATTTAAAAACTGATCGAAAAACTAATACGTTATGGATGTTCAAACTTGGACACTACTCATAGTTGGGCTTACTTTCGCCCTATACATCGGTATCGCCATTTGGGCGAGAGCCGGGTCAACAAAAGAATTTTACGTAGCTGGTGGTGGCGTTCCCCCAATAGCCAATGGTATGGCTACTGCCGCCGACTGGATGTCAGCAGCTTCTTTTATCTCCATGGCGGGTTTGATTTCCTTCATGGGTTACGATGGTGGCGTATACCTTATGGGTTGGACTGGTGGATACGTACTATTAGCCCTCTTACTAGCTCCATACCTTCGAAAATTTGGCAAGTTTACTGTTCCAGATTTCATTGGTGACCGATATTATTCCAATACAGCGCGCACAGTAGCCGTTGTTTGTGCACTAATCGTCTCCTTTACCTACGTAGCAGGACAAATGCGCGGTGTTGGCGTAGTATTCTCTCGTTTTTTAGAGGTAGATATCAACATGGGCGTTTACATTGGCATGGCCATTGTCTTCTTCTACGCCGTATTGGGGGGTATGAAGGGTATCACTTATACCCAGGTAGCACAATACTGTGTTTTGATTTTCGCCTATATGGTACCCGCCATTTTCATTTCACTGGCAATGACTGGAAATGCGATTCCACAGCTGGGGTTCATTGGTGAGATGAATGACGGTAGTGGCACGGCGCTCTTAAGTAAGCTAAATCAACTTTCAACAGAACTTGGTTTTACAGAGTATACTTCGGGTAAGAAATCAATGATTGATGTTTTTGCCATCACTTTTGCGCTAATGGTGGGAACCGCTGGCTTACCACACGTAATTGTACGATTCTTTACGGTGCCTCGTGTTAAAGACGCACGCTCCTCCGCTGGCTACGCGCTATTGTTCATTGCTATTCTTTACACAACTGCTCCGGCCATTGCCGCTTTTGCCCGCACCAACATGATCAATACCGTAAGTGAAAAAGAGTACGCAGCTATGCCAGAATGGTTTAGTAAATGGGAGGATACCTCACTTCTTTCCTGGGTAGACAAGAATGGTGATGGCAAAATTCAATACCTCAAAGGTGATGCGTTTGAAGGGAAGCCCGAGCCGAAGAATGATGACGATGGTAATGTATAGCGCGGCGAAGTCGGGCAAATATTGGTAGCCTATGTATTGATTGATGAGAACTTCAACGAATTATATGTTGACCGAGATATTATGGTGTTGGCCAACCCTGAAATTGCTAACCTCCCCGCTTGGGTAATTGCGCTTGTTGCTGCGGGTGGCTTAGCTGCTGCGCTTTCTACTGCCGCTGGTCTCTTGTTGGTAATTTCAACTGCTATTTCGCGTGACCTGATTAAAATGCAAATTAAGCCAGACATCAGTGAAAAAGGTGAGTTAATGTGGGCACGAATTGGTGCGTTCATCGCTGTTATCATTGCTGGTTACTTTGGTATTAACCCTCCTGGTTTTGTAGCAGCGGTGGTTGCCTTGGCTTTTGGTTTAGCGGCTGCTTCGTTCTTCCCCGCCATTATACTGGGAATTTTCGATAAGCGTATGAACATGCAGGGAGCAATATCGGGCATGGTGGTAGGTATTAGCCTGATGGTGTTTTACATGCTGAAGTTTAAGTTCGGAATCTTTGATGGTGGCAGCGATGCGGTGAAAGGTCTAACAGATAGCTGGTGGTTCGGCATTAGCCCCGAAGGATTTGGTACCGTAGCCATGTTTGTCAATCTAATCGTCTCCCTTGCTGTAAGTCGTATGACTCCTCCACCGCCACAAGAAGTGCAGGAGATAGTAGAAGACATCCGTATTCCACGCGGTGCCACCGAAGCACATGTTCACTAAACATAATGTAAGCGACTAATAATTTTTGCATTAACAACCAATACAGGAAGCTTGGAGGTACCAATTTCGTTTTGTTTTGCTGTAGAAATCTAAAATATCCTCCGGGCTTCCTTTTTATTAAAACCTACACTAACCATGGTACGTTTTTCTCTTGGCTCAGCTGCTTCAGATTGGTTCATTGCCGTTTATTTGACCGTTACGCTAGGATTACGATTTATACTGGAACCACAACTACAAGGATTCTATCTACTGTCCCTAGGGCTCGGAGCATTCGCTCTTTTATTCTTATGGGCCTTGATCAAGAGTAAAATACTTCGCCCGACTTACTTTGGTTTCTTTCCCCAAAAAGTAGAGAAGTAAACGGTTAAAGATAGATAATGGGAAATGTAAAATCATCAAGGCTGATCTTTATTGCAATAATCTGTGCAATTTGCTTCAATTTCCCAATCCTGCGTCTCCTGGATAGCCAGGAATTGGTCTTTGGTATCCCCAAGTTATATTTCTTCATTTTTGTAATTTGGATCGTGATTATTGTCCTTACTTATCTGACGCTTCGTTCGCGAAAAAAATAGACGAGAAACATATTGCCGAAAGTCCTGATCATATCGCTTATCCTAGTTTACCTTGGGCTATTGTTTGGCATTGCCTATTGGGTGGAAAGGCGTGGAAAGGGAAAGGGGCAATGGGTAAGCTCTCCAATCATTTATGCGCTTTCGCTTGCCGTCTATTGCACAGCCTGGACATTTTTTGGTAGCGTTGGTCGGGCGGCTAGTCACGGAGCCGGTTTTTAACCCATCTATCTTGGTCCCTCTATTTTAGCTCCAATTTGGATCTTTATTCTCCAAAAGATCGTCTTGATTGCTAAGCACCAAAGGCTTAGCTCGGTTGCTGATTTTCTCTCCAGCAGGTACGGAAAAAGCACCTCTATGGGTTTAATCGCGGTTATCATTGCCGTGATAGGGATCATTCCTTACATATCCATTCAATTGAAGGCCATTGCGCTGAGTTTTGATTTACTCTTGGCTGATTCGCCACAGTTTTACCAACAAGATTTCGACGCTCCCGTCTTTCAGGATACTGCATTTTACGTTACTGTTTTCTTAGCTGCTTTCGCTATACTATTTGGCACTCGCCGCCTGGACCCCAATGAACGACATGCTGGCCTGGTTTCAGCCATTGCTTTCGAATCCGTTTTTAAACTGCTTGCTTTTCTCACAGTAGGTCTCTTTGTGACGTTTAAATTATACAACGGCTTCGGGGATTTATTTGGCCAAGCCATGCAACAGCAAGAAACGGCTAAGCTGTTCACCTTGGAAGGCCAAATGGATGGTACACAATGGTTTTGGCTAATGCTGGTATCCATGTTAGCTTTTCTTTTACTCCCACGCCAGTTTCACGTAGCCGTAGTTGAAAATGAACATCCTAAAAGCATTGCTACTGCGAGCTGGCTGTTACCCTTATACCTGTTACTAATCAATATTTTTGTTATTCCTATTGCCGTAGCTGGCATGCTATTACTCGGAGACCAAGGAGTAGAACCTGATACTTTCGTACTAAGTCTGCCACTTACACTAGGAAATAACACGGTTGCCTTCATTGCTGCTTTGGGTGGATTTTCAGCTGCTACCAGCATGGTCATAGTAGCAACTGTAGCACTCAGTATTATGATCAGTAACAACCTGTTACTACCACTAGTAATTCGTTCTGAATTGGGAGATCTACAACGGGCCGAGCTTCCAAAGCGCCTACTTGGAATTCGCCGCCTGAGTATTGTAGTTGTTCTTCTGATGTCGTATATGTATTTCAAATTAGTAGGGGAAAGTTACAGTCTAGTATCAATTGGGCTTATCTCGTTTTTAGCCGTAGCCCAATTTGCCCCCGCTTTTATTGCTGGTCTATATTGGAAAAGCGCTAATAAACGAGGTGCAATTCTTGGCTTACTCACTGGTTTTCTAGTTTGGGTATTCTGTTTACCATTTCCAACACTAATTGAAGCTGGCTTTTTTACCGAAAGCATCTTAAGCAAGGGAATTTTTGGCTGGTCAGCGTTACGACCACACGCTATACTAGGACTCGACTTTTTAGATTACTTTTCACATGCCGCTCTTTGGAGTCTTGGTCTAAACACCTTTGTGTTGGTAGCCGTATCGCTTTATACACTTCCAGACCCTGCGGAACTCTCCCAAGCTGATTTGTTTGTCAATATTTACAAATATGTAGATAATCCCGAAGATCACGCCGTCATTCGTAGGCAGGGGAAGATTACAGATCTTAAACTGATTCTTGAGCGATTCTTGGGGCAAAAACGAGCACAAAAACTGTTTGAGGATTTTGAGCGTCGCAGAGGTATCCAGCTTAAGAATATTGAAGTTGCCCCATCAGAATTGATCAATTTTGCCGAAACGCAATTGGCCGGTGCTTTAGGCGCTGCTTCCGCCAAAACAGTAGTGAGTTCTATCACCAAGGAAGAACCAATCAGTCTCGAGGAGATGTTGGTGGTTTTAGAACAAACCAAAGAAATTCTCGCGTACAATCAACAATTAGAAACGCAGCGAAATGAATTGGAATCCTTAACGCAAGAATTACGATCGGCGAATCAACAGCTGCAAGAACTTGATCGTCTCAAAGCAGAATTTATTTCAACCGTTACACACGAACTTCGGACCCCCATAACCTCTATTAAAGCCTTTGCTAAAATCCTTTCTGATAATCCTAATCTAGATTCGCAGCGTACGACTGAATTTCTCGCCGTTCTCGTTAAAGAAAGTGAACGTGTTTCACGTTTGATCAATCAAGTGCTGGATTTGGAAAAGATTCAGGCCTTAGATGAGCATCACAAGTTTGTTGAATTGGATTTTCGCCAGATCATCCTCAATACCACTCGTACGTTTTCTCAGCAACTGAATAAGCAACACATCGCATACCAACAAACACTAGCTGAAGGTTCTCACCTAGTTTTAGGAGATGAAGACCGAATTACCCAAGTTTTAGTCAACTTATGGTCTAACGCCCTTAAATTCTGCAATCAGGAAGCTGGTAAAATAGCGCTTGAGACACAGCTTGATGATCAGCAGATTCAGCTCTATTTCCGAAACAACGGGCAGAAAATTCCTCCGTCAGAAGCTCAACGCGTTTTTGACCGTTTCACTCAACTACAAGACAATGAGCAAGGAAAGCCCCAGGGCAGTGGACTTGGTTTACCCATTTGCCAACATATTTTAGAACAGCATGGTGGTAGTATTTCAATCGTTGAGCATCCTGATTGGTCTACTTCCGTTTTAATACAACTCCCTAGGCAGCTTTAATCAAAACCGATTTTTCTTTTTTACTCACCTGATTAGACAAAATTTATTTTCCTTTTATTACTTTTGTTTACTGCAAAATGCTAAATCAAAGTCTACCTACAGCATAAACGTATGAAAGATCAAAACACCATATTATTGGTGGATGATGAGCCCAACATCCTGTTGGCTCTAGAATTTCTCATCAAACAGCAAGGTTTCCACGTTGTAACTGCGTCCAACGGTGCAGAAGGTATACAAATGGCGCGCCAGCACTTGCCAAATCTAATCGTTCTGGACGTAATGATGCCAGGAGTAGACGGTTTTGCGGTAGCCAAAACCATTCGTCAAGATGAGCGACTCAATCATACGACTATCGTTTTTCTTACCGCTAAAGGAACTAATCAAGATTTTGAGCAGGGCTACGCGAGTGGTGGTGAAATATACCTTACTAAACCTTTCGACAATCAGGAATTGATTAGTATTATTTCGGAAGTTTTTGAGTTTGGCTAATAAAATTTTTTATCTTTACACATATATACATCTATATACGTTTGTATTTAAAATCAGATCCATTATATGACTACGCAAATCACCTCTTTCGAAGATTATCAGCGCGTCTATCAAGATAGCGTTAAAGATCCAGAAGCCTTTTGGGAAGCACAAGCTGAAACCTTTAGCTGGCGAAAGAAATGGGACAAGGTATTGGATTGGGATTTTCGTTCTCCAAATGTAAAGTGGTTCTTAGGTGGCAAACTCAATATTACCGAAAACTGCCTGGATCGGCACTTAGAAACGCGTGGAGATCAGGTGGCTATTAAATACGAAGCTAATGACCCAACAACACCCGTACAGGATATCACCTACCGTGAACTGTATGAACGGGTGTGCCAGACGGCGAATGCTTTAAAATCACTTGGCATTGAAAAAGGAGACCGCGTCTGCTTCTATATGCCGATGGTGCCAGAATTGGCCATAGCGGTTCTAGCGTGTGCCCGAATTGGCGCTATTCATAGCGTGGTTTTTGCCGGCTTCTCTGCTAAAGCCTTAGCTGATCGCATCAACGATGCCAGCTGCAAAATGGTCATCTGCTCTGACTTCAACAACCGTGGGCCTAAGCACATCCCGGTCAAGGCGGTAGTAGATGATGCACTTGCTTTGGGCTGCCCTAGTATAGAAACGGTGATGGTACACAAGAACACAGGTGATGACATTGCTTGGGGCGATAAAGACGTTTGGTGGCACGAAGTGGTAGATAAACAGGCCAAAGCATGCCCAGCAGAAGAAATGGATAGCGAAGACATGCTTTTCATCCTTTACACCTCGGGTTCTACTGGCAAGCCTAAAGGTGTTGTGCACACCTGTGGAGGTTATATGGTGTATACCTGCTTCAGTTTCCGCAACGTGTTCCAATACAAGGATGGTGATATCTATTGGTGCACAGCAGATATTGGCTGGATTACTGGCCACTCTTACATCATCTTCGGGCCGTTACTTGCTGGTGCTACTACCGTAATGTTTGAGGGCGTTCCCACTTATCCGGATGCGGGTCGATTCTGGGCTTCCTCAGAAAAAATGAAGGTCAATCAATTCTATACCGCTCCTACTGCCATCCGCGCACTCATGGCCTTCGGTGACGAGTACGTTGAAAACTACGACCTGAGTAGTATCAAAGTTCTGGGAACGGTGGGTGAGCCTATTAGATACTTGGTGGCAAACCGAAACCGGTGGCATTATGATTTCTGGCCTCGGCGAGCACAGCCCCATGAAGCCCACCTTCGCTGGCTATCCATTGCCTGGTATTCAACCATGCCTAGTCGATAAAGATGGAAACGAATTAGAAGAGATGGAAGTGGAGGGCCTACTAAGTGTGAAGTTTCCGTGGCCATCGATGCTACGAACTACCTATGGTGATCACGAACGTTGCCGCATCACCTACTTCTCGCACTTTAATGATAAGTATTTCACCGGTGATGGCGCTCGCAGAGACAGTAATGGCATGTACAGGATCATTGGCCGAGTAGACGATGTCATCAACGTATCCGGGCATCGGATGGGTACGGCAGAAGTAGAAATTGCCATTAATGAACATGCTAAGGTGGTAGAATCTGCAGTTGTGGGATATCCACACGACATTAAAGGACAGGGTATTTATGCTTACGTCATCACTGATGGTACCCTTAATCAATCTGACGATAACTTCCGAGTGGAGGTCAATGCAGTAGTGCGCGATATTATTGGTCCTATTGCCAAGCCAGATAAAATTCAGATTGTTTCTGGCTTACCAAAGACCCGTTCAGGGAAGATCATGCGCCGAATTTTGCGCAAGATTGCTTCGGGAGACGCCTCTAATTTAGGGGATACCTCTACCCTACTAAACCCCGACGTAGTGGAGGAAATTAAAGCTGGAGCCTTGTAGATACAACTCAGTCAGCAAAATCGACAATTCGGTTAAGTTGATTTATACGGGCGGTGTGGTGATCCTACTTTCGTGATAAATAAATACGAAACGATGTTGGATCTACTGTACCGTCCGTTACTTTTTTTACACATTCTCACTGGCACCTTAGCACTTGTTTGTAGTCTAGTAGCCTTTGCGGCCTCTAAATGGAGCCGCACACACCGTATAGCAGGAATTATCTTTTATTGGTCCATGTTATTCACCTCCATCAGTAGTGTGCCTCCGGCCATTGCCAGTGGGAAGTGGATTTTACTGCTCATCGCGGTTTTTAGTTTTCACCTTACTTACAGTGGACGGCGCTATCTCCTCTTTCGGCGCGGAATAAAAGCGGGTGCATTTGATTACACCATTAGTGGTTTAGCCATTATATTTGGATTATTGTTGTGGGGCTTTGGTATCCCAATTTTTTATAGCAATATGGGAGTTATGGGAGCGAGTGCGCCTTTTGCTTTTGGGTTCGTAAGTATACTGATGGCCAAAGAAGATTTTCAATGGTACCTAGGTAAAGACAATAGCGCAAAACTAGGCCTGCGTAGGCATATTGGCCGGATGGGGGGAGCATCCATTGCCGCTTTCACCGCTTTCTTTGTAAACGTTAACTTTGTCGTGCCTGGTGGACTAGCCTGGATATTACCAACCGCAGTTGGGTGTTTCCTAATGGCTTACTTCACGCGCAAGCTACGCCTCAACCAACCGATTCGTTAACCATTGACCTATGGCCGGAAATAAACCTTCAAAAAAGAAAGTCATTATTCCAGTACGGCCTGCATTAGCGGCTTATCTCAACCGCTATGGACGAGCAGTAGAACTCCCGGTACAGTACGATGACCTCTTGCGGTACGACTCTTGTGTCCCCTTACTGGACCATGATGGAAACGACACTTACTGGGAACAGGTCTATTACAACGAATACGAGCGCAGCCACCTTAACCAAGTCCTTACCCAAGTTTATTCCTTGCTCAAAACAGATGGAGATACGGAAGTATTACAACACCTTGAGGTCGCTCGCATTGATTACTGTACTTTCGGCAACACCAAACCGTTTCGCGTTCGCATCATCAATCGGCTGAACGATAACTATGATCATTTTTACGTAAAACGAGCAGATGCCAGTCGTATTTACGGCTCAGAATTAGAAGAACTACTTTCCCCCAACTCTTTCATGTATTTCTATGACCAGGACACCTTAATTGAGCAGCATATTGCTGGTATACCCGGTGATGATTTTATTCAAAACAATTTGCAAAGCAGCACTTTCAATCAAATCCGCATCGCTAAGGAGTTTGTCAAGTTCAATGAACGTTGCTTTGTGCGTTTACTCGGTGACATGCGTGCGTACAACTATGTGGTAGACATGACACCAGATATCGAAGGTGCTCAATATCGCTTACGAGCTATTGATTTTGACCAACAATCCTACGAAGGCCGCAGTAGCTTTTATCAACCCAAGTATTTTAAAGAAAACAACCCGATTATCTTTCTTGGGCAAGAACACATGAATGTAGCCACCATGGTCCAGTATCAGATGGAGGAACGTAGCTTAATTGCCAACCGAATTAAAGCCAGCATTAGGCGCACCAGTAGTTTATTTGAGGTCATGGTGGAAGATCAGATTTCAACTCCAGAAAAGGTGCAGCAGTTGAGAGTAGAATTAAGCCGCCACCACAAGACCAGGGTATTTGACAATTGCGATAGCATGGGAAAACTAGTCTATGAGAACTTAAAATTGGTGCTGGATAAGGACTTCAAACAAAGTACTACTACCTTTGACTTCACTCGCATTGAGTAAAACGGGGAGCGCCTGTTAGATTCT
>ERZ1740059.1567-NODE-1567-length-11458-cov-3.921424_pt1 | contig 11458 bp, 8 predicted proteins | sample MGYA00581744_ERZ1740059 | MGnify/ENA primary metagenome ERZ1740059 (study PRJEB43018, sample SAMN04849738) | marine metagenome | isolation source: floating plastic debris | place: Pacific Ocean | collected 2008-08-28 | study: EMG produced TPA metagenomics... | reverse complement strand
ACCTCTTGTTTTCTCGAAAAACCACGGACTGTTTACAATCATTTTGAAACATTTGTTTCCTTTTTCTAACTCACTATTCACTTTCTTTAACCGCTTTTGTCCCTCCTCTAATTGTTTTTTCTGTTCCGTTGCTATTTTTGCTTGTTTATCCGCTTTTTCCTTCTGTTCCGTTGCTATTTTCGCTTGTCTATCTGCTTCTTCCTTCTGTTCCGTTGCTATTGTTGCTTGTATATCCGCTTCTTTTTTCTGTTTCTCTGCTATTGTTGCTTGTCTATTCGCTTCTTGCTTCTGTTTCTCTGCTATTTTTGCTCTATCTTCCGCTTCAATCTTCGATTTGTTCAATTCTTCCTGTGATTTCGACAAATCCCCAGTCAGTCTTCTCGTATTCTGCCATTGCCACCAACCAAAGCTACCAAGACCCAAAGCTAAGAGCAAACCCCCTGTCAGCAGAAAAATAGTCAGTCGTCTTTGACGTTCCCGTTGTTTTTGTTCCCTATCTCTGAGTACTATACTTGCTTGGATAAACTCTTCTTCACTTGGAGCAAGGTCATCTTGACGCTGCTTAAGCTTTTCTTCTGCCTCGCCTAATGCAGCACCCCGCAACAATGCTCCTTCATCCCGTTGCTGCTCTTGCCATTGATGTATTCGAGAACGCAGTTGCTCTTGCCAAGTGCGAAAACTCCTGTCTTTGTCCATCCATTGGCGCAATTCACCCCAGTTACGAATTAAGGCTTCATGGACAACCTCTACTGTCTCTTGGTTATCTGCATTACGACTAGTAACAACTAATCGCGCATCTGCTAAGTGTTTTACTAATCCCCAGTTTGCTTGACTCAATTCAGCTTTAGTCGCCAATCGCCGTGTATCTTCTGTACCTTCACCAGGACGCACTAGTTGTATAAAAATTTGCCTTACCTGTTCCCGCTCAATTGGACTCAATTTGCGATAATTTTCATCTGCATAACGAGCAAAGGCTCCTTGTACCTCACCAATAGCCTCATATGCAGCATGAGTTAACTGTTTGCTCTCTCGCCGTTTCCACAATTCCGTTAACGCAAACTCCAGCAGAGGTAAATGACCAGGCTCATCTTTCACATCATCTAATATACGTTGTACCAAACCACCTTCAAAACTTACTCCTAACTTTTCAGCAGGCTTCTCAATTACTTGTGAAAGTTCTTCACGGTTCATTGACCTAATTTTTACATCAGCATTTTGCAACAAATCCCCAAACTGAGGATAGGAGAGGGCATTTCCCAAAAAATCCGCCCGCATTGTTGCAACTAGCACATGATTGTATTCGGATTGGGAAGGGGAAGATGGAAAACTGGCTAATAAGGTGTCTAAAAAACTATGGCGAATTTTCTGATCCGTACATAAAGTGTAAATTTCTTCAAACTGGTCTGCAATCAACAATAATCTGTGATTAGGATGTTGGCGCTGGATATGGAAAAATATATCAGGAAGACTAATTCTACCATTCCCAAGAGATTGTGCTAATTTGCTAGCTTGAATTATTTGTTCGGTAGGGTCACAAGATGTATAAAGTGGAATCAACGACTCAGCCAAAGCATAAAAGGGGTTAGAACCGGGACGGAAGTGAGTAAATAACCAGTTACCTTCCTGTTGTAATTTTGGTACTAATCCCGCCAACACCACGGAAGATTTACCACTTCCCGATGCACCTAATACGGGTATAAAATTAAGGTTTTGAGTCGCAACAAATAACTCTTGTATAAATACATCACGTCCAAAGAAAAACTCCCCATCCTCAGGACCGAAGCGATATTGACCACGATAAGGACAGGGCAGATTGTCATCAGCAGCGTCAGCTGATTTTACAGGTATTACCCGAGTCTCTTCACGGTAATAGTAATTGGTGATAGTAATATTCGCAGTGTTGTTAGTACCGGGAATAATTACACTTTCTTTTACGTCCCTACCAATTTCGACGCTGCGGTTTTCTACAGTCATCCTCACCTCACTTTACTTGTTTTGCATTTTACTGATTTAATCAGTTGTATTTATATATAGGTGTCAGTAAAAACACATATGCACTAAAAGTATAAATTTTGGTATGTTAGATTACCCTGCAATAATTCTTTGCATACAGCCGTTTCAACCCCACCTACTGACTGCACCTTTAACCACTTCCAATCATCTAAAATCATGAATGTTACCCTAACCGAAATAAGTGGGTATGCCTTGATTATTTGCGTCATTGCGAGCGACAGCGAAGCAATCCCAGAGTGTTGCGATTGCTTCGCTTCACTACGTTCCGCTCGCAATGACGGTTATTGAAACGGACATGGGATTAGATATTGAAATTGTAATTTACAGTAATGGAAATTGGGAGTTCTTACCAGATGAAACCGAATTTTGAAAAAATGAGTAAAGCTCAATTAAGAGCTTATGTTTTGGAACATAAAGAAGATAAGGAAGCTTTACGTGCTTTGATGAGTCGTCGTGACTCTAATGCAGTTAAGTATAATTTTCCTAATACAGAAGAGGGAAGAGAACAAACCAAAGCTGTAATTAAGCGTAAAATTGAAGGGTTTTTGTAGAGTTTAATCATTTCTATATTTAGGATAAACATACCGCTCTAGTTTTATTTTCTACCATCAACCAAATCCTCGCACTTATTCCAAAGCACCCAATTCTTATCCTTATTTAAATCCCTCATAAAATTATTTACCTACCTCTTCACCTGCTGCAATTCACTATTAGGCAGCTTTACAATTTCTCGTATACAGTTACCCCTTGTTCCAGCTTCTTGTCTTTGTGTTTCAGCAAAACCATATAATCCCAAACTCAAAACCAAACCCGCACTCAATCCTAAAATTATCCGTTGTCTTGTACGCTCCCGCTGTTTTTGTTCTCTATCTCGCTGCGCTACACTTGCTTGAATAAAATCTTGCTCCCCTTGACTCAAATCTTCTCGACGTTGATTCAGCTTTTCTTCCGCTTCGGCTAAGGTAGCACCCCGCAACAATGCTCCTTCATCTCGCTGCATCTGTTCCCATTGAAGCATTGCCGATCGCACCCGCTCTTGCCAAGCCCGAAAACTTCTATCTGTATCCATCCACTGTCGCAATTCACCCCAGTTACGAATCAAGGCTTCATGAACAACTTCTACTGTTTCTTGGTTATCACCATTACGACTTGTTACCACTAATCGCGCATCCGCTAACTGTTTCACCAATCCCCAGTTTGCTTGATTCTATTCCTCTTTTGTAGCCAATCTTCGTGTATCTTCGGTGACTTCACCGGGCTGCACTATTTGGATAAAAATTCGTCGTACCTGTTCTTGCTCTGCCTGACTCAATTTGCGATAATTTTCATCAGCATGGCGAGCCAATGCACCTTGTACTTCACCAATCTCCTCATAAGCTGCATGAGTTAACTGTTTACCGTTTCGCCGTTTCCATAATTCCGTTAAGGCAAACTCTAGTAAAGGTAAATTTCCCGGCTCGCAATCCACATCATTTAAAATTCTTTCTACCAATCCCGCTTCAAAACTTACCCTCAACTTTTCAGCAGGCTTTTCAATTACCTGCGTAAGTTCTTCACGGTTCATTGACCTAATTTTGACATCACCATTTTGCAACAAATCGCCAAATTGAGGAATTGAGAGAGCATTTCCCAAAAAATCCGCCCGCATAGTTGTAATTAGCACATGATTAGATTGAGATTGAGCGGGGGAAGATGAAAAGCTGGCTAATAAAGTATCTAGAAAACTATGACGAATTTTCTGTTCCGCGCACAAAGTATAAATTTCTTCAAACTGGTCGGCAATCAACAATACCCGATGTGTAGGATTGTTTTGGTGAATCTGAGCAAACACATCCAAAAGAGGAATTTCACCATTAATAAGGGATTGTGACAACTTGCGAGCTTGGATAATCTTTTCAGTACCATCTAAATTTTTTGTGTAAAGCGGAACCAGAGCCAAAGCTAAAGCATGAAAGGGGTCGGAACCAGGACGAAAATGAGTAAATAACCAGCGACCTTCTTGTTGCAATTTTGGCACTAATCCAGCCAATACCACCGAAGATTTACCACTTCCTGACGCTCCTAAAACAGGTATAAAATTACGGCTCTTAGTCGCTTGATATAATTCTTGGATAAATACATCGCGTCCAAAGAAAAACTCCGCGTCATCTGGACCAAAGTGAAACAATCCGCGATAGGGACAGGGAAGATTGTCATCCACAGCGTCAGTGGATTCAACAGGTTTTACTTTAGTATGTTCTTGATAATAGTAATTAGTGATAGTAATAGTCGCAGTGTTGCTATTTCCGGGGATAATTACGCTTTCTTTCACATCCCGAGCAATGTCTATACTGCGATTTTCTTGAGTCATCCTTACCTCACTTATATATTTTACACGCTTCGTAATGATTTAATAGGCCGTATTAATATGTGGGTGTTAGTAAAATCAATATATGCACTTGCAACATTAACTTTTGTATTGTTGGATTAGTTGTAGGTTGAGTTAGACGCAGGACAACATATTTTATCAGCTTGCATTGTTTATATCCTCAAATTGTAGGGAGACGTAGCACTGCTACGTCTCTACACCATTATTGATTAAACACTTACAGGTTTCCGCGCTTCTACAACTTCCCCTGTCAAACTGAAAGGACGAACTACGGTAATTTTCACTTTGACTACTCTCCCTTTAAGTTCGTTAATATCACCTGTAAAAAAGGTCAGACGATTTCCCCTAGTCCTTCCCATCACCTGGTTTTTATCTTTGGGATTTTCATCTTCTACTAATACTTCTTCAATCCTTCCCATATACCTTTGCGATCGCTCTGCTGCTTTTGTTCCTACAAGATGATTCAACCTTTGTAATCTATCGCTTTTAACTTCTTCACTCAGTTGTTCTTCCCATTCTGCTGCGGGTGTATTGGGACGAGGAGAATATGCAGCGGTATTCAATAAATCAAAACCAATATCTTCGGTTAATTTCATCGTGTTTTGAAACTGCTCTTCTGTCTCCCCAGGAAAAGCCACAATTGCATCTGCACTAATGGAAGCATCTGGCATATATTCGCGGACTTTATCAATTATTCTCCGATATTTTTCATGAGTATAACCGCGAGCCATGCGCTTTAAAACTTCGTTATCACCTGATTGGAAAGGGATATGAAAATGCTCGCAAACTTTGGGTAATTCGGCACAAGCTTTAATTAATCGTTCTGTAATATAACGTGGGTGAGAAGTTGCGAATCTAATTCTTTCAATTCCCGGTACGTCGTGGACGTAGTACAGTAAATCGGTCAAAGTATTCTGACGACGACCTTCCGGTGTAATTCCCGGTAAATCTCTACCGTAAGCGTCAATATTCTGACCGAGTAAAGTAACTTCTTTGTAGCCCTGTCTCGCTAATTCTTCCATTTCAGCGCGAATCGCTTCAGGTGTCCGCGACTGCTCCACACCCCGCACCCCAGGAACCACGCAATAAGTACAGCGTTCGTTACAACCGTAAATTACATTTACCCAAGCCGTAACCTTACTATCCCGACGCGGCTTGGTGATATCTTCCATAATATGCACCGGCTCGGTTGCCACAACTTGAGAGCCACTGTAAACTTCATGTAGTAAATCTTTTAAACGATTAGCGTGTTGGGGTCCCATTACCAAATCCAATTCCGGAACCCTTCTTAATAACGTTTCTCCTTCCTGTTGAGCCACACAACCAGCTATAACCAAAGTTAAATCGGGATTTTTGCGTTTTCGTCTTGCTTGTCTGCCGAGATAAGAATAAACCTTCTGCTCCGCATTATCTCGGATAGAACAAGTATTGCAAATAACTATATCTGCATCATATTGATCTTCTGACCACTCAAAGCCCATGTCTTCTAAGATGCCAGCCATGCGTTCCGAGTCGGCTTTATTCATCTGGCAACCGTAGGTAATAATGTGGTATTGGCGTTTGGTGGTCATTGGTAATTTTTGGTTGGGTAATGTAGTATTTACTGATTTCATTATTAATTTTACATAAAATTTTTATATCAAATATTGCTGCAATGTTGATATAAATTAAAATACTCTGAGCAAATAAATTTATTTAAACCAAAATATCTAAGCTAAAAAATGTATAACACTATTGTCTGCATCTTGTTTATACTAGTAGGTTTACTTTCAGTCGCAGCTAGCTATTGTAACTGGGATTGGTATTTTAACAATTATCGCGCTCGCTTCTTGGTGAAATTAATTGGTCGTAAAGGGGCAAGAATATTTTACATGGTTCTCGGGTTGTTCCTCGTTGGTTTGGGAACTGCTCTTTTGATTAGTAGCTAAAAAACACGTTGAACTTTATCTATACTACAATAAATTACTTGTTTGTAGTAAGCGATTTATCGCTCAAATCATGGACTGGAAATACATTGCTTACGAAAAGATAACTGAAAATATCAATCAATGGAATTTGACAGAATCCGATTACCGCAGTTTCAAGAAAACGGATTGGGTGGTAACGGAAAAGATTCACGGTGCAAATTTCGGGATTGTTACGGATGGTTTAGAAGTTAAATTTGCCAAAAGAAAGGAATTTTTAGATTCTGAAGAAGATTTCTTTGGTTATCAATTATTGAAAGAAGAATTAGCTTTAAAAGCTAAAGAAATATTTAAAGTTTTACAAATCCAAAAAAACAACTTACAGAAAATATTTATTTATGGTGAACTATTCGGGGGAGAATATCCCCATTCAGAAGTAAACTCAGTTTTTGGAGTTCAAGCAATACAAACGGGAGTTTATTATTCTCCGAGAATAGAATATTGTGGTTTCGATATTGCGGTTATAGAAAATGGGATTGATTTTGAAAAAAATTATTTAGATTATGATAGAGGGCTACAATTATTTGAACAGGTAGGAATAATGGCTGCGAAACCTTTATTTATCGGTAAATTTGAAGATGCAGTCGCATATAATATTGAATTTGAATCGACAATCCCGACGATTTTGAATTTACCTTCTTTACAGCAAGCGAACAAAGCGGAAGGAGTTGTAATTAAACCTGTTAAATCTTTTTATATCGAAACTCGTAAAGGTCGAATACGTCCGATTATTAAGAATAAAATTCCAGATTTTGCAGAAGATAGCCGCTATCATCAAGCGCAAAAATGGAATTATCGCGATAAATTTACTAAAATTCAAAATCAAAAGCCGATATTAAGCTTTGAAAATGAATTATGTCAAGAAATGCTTAATTTGGTTACTGTGACAAGGTTAAATAATGTAATTTCTAAATTTGGTAGAGTTACAAATCAAGATATAGAGAAACAACAGCAAATCGTTGATTTATTAGAAAAAGATGTGTTAGAAAGCTTCAACGAAGAATATGAAAGTATTTTTGAATCTTTATCTGTAGAAAATCAGAACGAAATAATTATAGAGTTACATAAAACATCGCAAAAATTAGTAAATAATTATTTTAAATAGTGTAGAGACGTTGCAGTGCAACGTCTCCCTGTATGTGGACTGATATTCAGAATTCAGTGAAATAATACAACCATTTAACAATCCAAAATTTAAAATCCTAACTATTCACGCATCTTTCCAAGTACCATGAAAACCTGGAGGAATTACACTTGGTAAACTCAGCTTACAAACGGGTTCTGCATTTAACCTATCAGCATCAAATATCCACAATTCGCTACTGTCTGAATTCCCATTGTAAACAACCGTCAAAATATAACCCTGCGCTAAAATTGGTTCGGAAGGATAAAGATTTTCGCCAAACTTTGCTTCAGTGATGCTATCAGTTTGATGGTCAAAGCGAGCGATACTATTTAATATCTCCTTACTAATATCCGTACCTTCCTTAACTGTAGAAAAATAAGTATATCGAGAAGATTTTCCCACATTTTGCTGCGGTACTATAGGAAATTCACAATGTCTATCAAATAATGTTTCTATATTACTAACTTTACCAGTTTGTGGATTTAAACTAACTCGCGCTAGCTTACTTTTAGAAGCAGTATGAGTTTCACCTGTCGGAACTTCCTTCAGAAATTGATTAGTTTTAAAATCTTCATAACTAGCAATATCGACAATTACAGCACCGCTATCATCAATATAACCATTAGAAAAATGCCATTGAAACCAAGGTTCAGTCTCGCTACGACTAACAATATTTAAATCGCGATCGCATACCTTAATCTGAGTACCTAACTTAGGTTCCCATTCTAACGAATCGCTAAAGCAACTCAATCCCACTGCTGGTAATAATAGATTTAATCGTACCGGAGCAATAAAAAATATCAAATATTCTCCCGCTAAAACAAAATCATGTAATAAAGGTACACCGTCTAATTGATGTGCAGCTTTCTTGATAATATTCCCCGTAGCATCGCTTTTATAAACATTCAGAATTGAATTTAAACCAGGTGAAACACCAAAATTAAAAATTTCTCCCGTCTCAAAATCAACCTTCGGATGTGCAGAATAAGCTAAACCACCATCCAATCCACCCAAATCATCTTTTCCCAAAGTATCAAGGTTTTGTAAATCCAAAGCATGAGGATTGTCACCTTCCCATAAAGCCAAAAGTTTATCAGGTAAAGCCAAAACCGAAGTATTTGCAGCATTTTTGATTGGTTTAAACCACTGATTCCAAACCGCTCCCGGTGCTGTCATCCCATAATTACCGTAAAGCAACTTTCCTGCTTTAGCTTCTTCTTGAAATCCCTCAGTTTGGACGTAACGGTAAATTGCTGAAGCATTATCCCCCGTAAAATGAACCGCAAGAATTGCACCATCACCATCAAACCAGTGTCCTACAAAAATACCACCACGCTCCAATCTTCCCGGTCCATTGCGATAAAGAGTACCATTTAAACTTGTGGGAATTTCACCTGCAATTATTGAAAGTGGAGTTAAAGGAAATTCCGTTGCAGGCTTTTGAAAAGCTTTAGCCCAGGCTTTTTTTGAGGATTTTGGAACTGTTTGCATTTTAAATTAACTTTAAGCAGTTATAAAATAATCTTAATCTTTAATTCTTCTATTTTGCATATCAAAAAGATTATACCTCTCTATTTCCTTCCTTTGCGTCTCTGCGGTTTGTAATTCTTTTATTTTATTAATATGAGTGTTGATTATTGGTGGTTTTTTATTCATCTTTCCTCCGCTGAGGAAACAGATATTTTTCCCTTCTATCAGAATGCTTTGCAAAAAGCTGTTTTATCTAATATATCACAAGAGATTTTACAACAATGGCGAGATAATCCCGAAAGTTTTATATTTATAAATGATGATTGGGTTTTATTTTACAATCGATTTATTTCAGCTTTTATAGTTGATAGTTTTCAAAATTTTGGCGAACAGCTTATTTCAGAAAAATTAATTCCAGAATGGAAACTCAACGAAAATAACTGTTTTAATTTCATTTCAATTAATAGATGCTCTCCAGTAGCTGCGTTATTTTACGCCTTAAAACCCGAACTCGCAGATAGAATTCCGGGTTTCATGGGAAATATGTTTATTCGTCCACATGAAATTAAACAAGCTTTGAATTTAGTAGAAGAGGTATTTAATAAAATCGATTATCAAACATTGAATTTTCAAGCAAGTAGCTTAATTATGGGTACCGATGATGCTTTTCATATATTAAATGCATTGCCAAAAGCTCTTGCAAGCGCAAATGAAAAAGATTGCAGCTTGTTGACTTTGGCAATGCGTGCTTGGTAGTTGAAATACTTCAAATTATTTAAATCTTGAAATCAACTCTTCACGAGATAGTTGTAATAACAACGGAGAAAATTCTTCTGGTCTTAAAGCCAATAGTGGTTGAACGATTGAATTTAATTCGTCATCTAAAGATCCAAATTTGGCTTTCATTAAATTTTCTATGACTGTACGTTGTCCTTTCTGTTCTGCTTCTGCTAATCTTTCTAAATAAATCGGTGATAAATTCATTAGTACCTCTCTATCTTCTTCGTTAGGAACTTGTTTAATTTCAATTTGGGTCTTTAAACTTAATAGTAAATCAATTGCTTTATCCCGTAGGGGGTTATTCTGGGGAAGCGTTTTTAATTCTTCTATCGCTTGCTGCTGAACCCTTCCTTTTCCTAAAAGTCTTAACCATAAGGTTTCTGGTATCCGGGGTAGCTGGTGAATAGCCACGATTACAGTTTTAAGATGCTCTCCGAGAAAATGAACTCCCGTACCCCAATTTTCTTCATCGAGACTGGCTTTAAATCCATCTAATATTGCTGTAGATACGGTTGGTGATAAATTCCACAGTAATGGTAAATTTTCTTCTCTTGTAGATGTATTATCTCGTTTATTTTGACGCTCTACATCGGCAATAATATAGAACAATTTGTTCATACAGCTACGAATTTCCGAAATTTTTACCGCACCTCTAAATGGTTCTATAAGAGCAGATGTATTGGCTATCCTACCTAATAATCCCAATTGTATTGCATCTGTGCTGGACTGAGGTGAAGGTGCAAAATAAACGTCGATTTCTCGAATTTCTGCTGGAACTGCTTTGCTGGTTTCTATTTTTCCTAGGGGTTGCAATAATTCTTCTAGATAGTCCTTCGCGAACTGGTCGTATGGAAACCTAGTCATTAGATGATAATTTTTTGCTGCTTCCCAATTTTATATTACTGTGGTAGCTATTAATTAGTACAAGAATTATTATTTTGTGTTGGTAAAAATTTCTTTTTATTTGCAGAAGATGCGATTAAATCTATTTCCCCATTACCTTTGGTGCTAGTGTCGATAACACTTTTACCAAATAGAAAAATATCTTTCACATCAATATTAATAACGCAGACAAAAAAACCTCGGGTCCCAAACCGAGGTTATTTCAAGAAAACCAAATGTCTACCGTTGTAAAAGATATTGAAAATTTCAAATCTTATTAATTCACATCAAAGCCACGTAAGTCAGGCTTTCATGAACTTATGTAAATAATAGTAATGAAATCATTACAAAATGTCAATCAGGCTTGACACTGAAGTTTTTTGTATATATTAAACAAAGCCTAAGTATATTACCAGGTATTGGTAGAAAAGAGGGGGAAGTTTTAGAGTAGCAAGTAGTAAGTAGTAAGTAGCGAGTAATAAGTAATGATGACCTGAATTGATGGTCGGAAGTTTAATTAAGAACGAATAGGTATTTTACTTGCTACTCTCTACTCACTAATAACTGTTTCTATCGCTTTTGCAGTATCGGGGGGAATTTCTGTGACTAAACGAAACGGAAAATTTTTGGTAGAAGCAATCTGAGCGTAATCTGCTGTTAGAAAAACTTTGTATTTATCAGCTTCTGGAGTTAGTTGAGCAGCAAAGGCTAGGACAATGGCTTTGACGAATTTACGGATATCAGCTGCTTTTTCCCCGATTACTTCACCACCAGTCAAAGGGGTATTGAGTTTTCCTTTCAGACAAACTATAGCGCTGGGGTCTTTTACGCTCAGATGTGTTGCTCCAACTATAC
>ERZ1740059.1564-NODE-1564-length-11468-cov-3.549023_pt1 | contig 11468 bp, 12 predicted proteins | sample MGYA00581744_ERZ1740059 | MGnify/ENA primary metagenome ERZ1740059 (study PRJEB43018, sample SAMN04849738) | marine metagenome | isolation source: floating plastic debris | place: Pacific Ocean | collected 2008-08-28 | study: EMG produced TPA metagenomics... | reverse complement strand
CATTAGAATGAAACCCTTGCAGAAGCTGGGTGCCTGACTTTAACAGCAAACCCTATTTATCAACATACAAAAATACCGTTTGAACTCGTGTATGTTGATGTCAATTCGCCGAGACATATTCAAAAATATCTTAAACAAGCTGCTACCCAGAAAGGGTTTACTCTCCTGCGGTGCGCTCATTTTCTCTCACCTAACCAAGCACGCAATCTTGGCCTCAGCCAGGTTACCACTGATTATGTGGTTTTTATCGATAACGATATTCATGTCTCTCCGGGATGGTTAGAGTATCTTTGGCAGTGCGCACAGGAAACCAGCGCAGCTGTTGTCTGCCCTCTAATTTGTGTGGGAAAACCGCTTCATAACCGCATTTACTTAGCAGGGGGAGAAGCTAGAATTTTTATGGATATTAAAGATGGTCAGGTCCGCCGTCGTCTCCACGAAAAACGCTTTCTAGTCAATCGTTCAGCCGCCGCCATCAAATCCAACCTGTACAGATGCTCCTGCAAATTTGTCGAACTAAACTGCACATTGGTTCGGCGAGAAATCTTTGATCATGTTGGCTTCCTAGACGAAAAACTATTGGGTACTCAAGAAGCTATGGACTTTTGCATACGCATCAATCAGATAGGAAAACTGATGATTTGTGAGCCTGCTTCTGTAGTCACCTACGTACAACAGACAGCCTACCACTGGTCAAATTTGGCTTACTTTATGCTGCGCTGGAGTGATACCTGGGAAGTCAAAAGCCTAATATATTTCCAACAAAAGTGGGATTTGGATACGGACAGCTATTTTTTACACCGCTACAAACAGGTGGGACATCGTCGTCATAGAGAATTTTTATATCCGTTACGCTGGCTAACCAAAAACCCAAAATTTTCTTGGCTTGAGCACCTGGCTATCGGACTAGAGCGATGGTTTAACCAAATAATCACAAATCGTCATGCTCGGTTATCTAGCATTATCGTTAAAATGCTAGCCCCTATAGCGTCATCACCAGATCAAATAATCGCTGTCAAACAGCAGCTTCAACAGTCAGCCTTAAACCGTCATCACAGTACATCTCAGCAATTATCTCAACCTCATTTAATTCCTCATTAATAAGCTTCGATTATACCGACAGTTTTTATAAGACTCTTTTAGTACAGAGATTTATCTTCTTTAATGGAAACACAAGCTCTTGGCAAACACACCGCCACCTCTTTTTCAACCCCGTCTATCACTCTTATAGTAGCTCCACGAGAGAGCTTTAGCTGTATTCAGTCAACATTAGAAAGCATTTATAAACATACAAGGTTGTCGTTTAACCTGATCTATATCGATGTTGATTCTCCCAAATACCTCCGAAAATATTTAGCTCGTTCGGCGGCTGAGAGAGACTGGATTTTACTACGCACCCACCGGTTTGTTTCAGCTAACCAGGCGCGTAATTTAGGATTACAGTACGTAACGACAGACTATGTCCTGTTTATTGATAACGACATTCATGTTTCCCCTGGTTGGTTGGAAAAACTTTGGCAATGTGCCCAGAAAACAGATGCTACTGCTGTCTCTCCGCTAGTCTGCATTGACAAACCACTCCATGAACGGATTTTGATGGCTGGCGGTGAGATCAGAATTTTTCTAGAAACAGACGGACGACACGAGAACCGTCGTTTATACAAGAAGTGTCACCTGGTTAACCGTTCGGCGACCTTAATGAAGCATCAGCTGCACCAGCGTCTCTGCGACTACGGTGAATTAAGCTGCATGCTTGTTAAACGAGACATCTTTGCTCATATTGGTCCACTCGATGAAAAACTGTTGAATACCCAGGAACATCTTGATTTCTGCCTCAGCGTAGCCCAGGCGGGTGGAAAAATCTATTGTGAGCCTGCTGCGGTGGTTACCTATGTGCCCAAAATGCCCCGTCGATGGTCGGATCTTGTGTATTTTATGTTGCGATGGAGTGATGCTTGGGAAGCCGAGAGCTTAATTCACTTTCAGAAAAAATGGGTCCTAGATATGGACCGAGATTTTATTCTTCATTTTCAACAGTTGGGTCAGCAGAGTCACCAGATATTACTATTACCGTTACTGCGTCGGCTGACGGCAGGACGCCCGATACATTGGATAGAAAAGTTGGCAATTCGCTTAGAGCGGCGGTTTAATCAGTATCTAACTCACCGATATAGACAGTTATCTAGATAAACCAGGCGTTGCTGATGCTTGAAATGGATTTTATGGTTTTGCCCCCATAGCCAATTAGGAATTTAACAGTTGGCTATTTCACGGTACGACCAAAGCCACTGCATTTTTCTAGAATCGACTCTCTAAACCAAGCTCAGACTGGACTTTCACCCAACACCCTAAAAATCATCCAAAAAACATTGACCAAACGGTCTAAGTTGGTTATTCTTAAATCAAGGTCGTCAACCATCTAGTCTCATGACACGCGGACCCAGCAAGCAGTTTGATACTGAAGTCGCCCTTGGCAAGGCGATGGACGTATTTTGGGAGCACGGCTATGAAGCCGCTAGCCTTTCACAGTTGCTTAAGCATATGGGAATTGGCAAAAAGAGCTTATACGATACCTTTGGCAACAAGCAATCGCTATTTCTCAAGGCTTTAGAGCATTACGCTCATACAACGCTAAGGGATATTCGCGATCGCATCTCAGCAGAGGGTTCTACCCTCAACAACATCAAACAACTACTCCTCAACTGGCAGACTATCCATGGTCAGCCCGGTAGCTGTGGTTGTATGCTCGGCACCAACATTGCCGACTTTAACACCGACGACAAGCTCGTTGCCAAAGTTATGCGTAGCTATCTGCGCCAGCTAGAAGACATCTTCTGTAGCGCCCTCACTCGCGCCCAAACAGCAGGCGAGCTTAGCCCCAATAAAAATCCACGGGACCTGGCTCGCCTGCTACTCTGCACTACCCAGGGCATCGCCCTGCTTGGCAGAGTTATGGAAGACGACACCACGTTACAAGGAGCAGTACAATCCACCTTGTTGCTGCTCGAAACCCACTAGACTCCTTTCCTGCCAACTTTCTCTCTTGAGAAATAAAGGCGCTTAAAGTCAAAGGCTTTCTAAGTTTCTCAAAAAGTCTTCCACTCCTTACCTTCACCGAAGAGAAGGCATTGAAGGAAAAGGATTCTATTTTTACAAAAACCTAGACCGATCGGTCAATTTATATTCATCTTTGGAGGTACTCCCATGGCCCGCTTAACCAACAAAACAGCCGTTATTACCGGCGGCACCACTGGCATCGGATTTGAAACCGCAAAGCTTTTTATCGCTGAGGGCGCACAAGTGCTCGTCACTGGACGCAATCAATCTCGCCTTGATGAAGCCGTCAACGCCCTTGGCTCAAATGCCCACGGTATTAAAGCTGACGTTCAATCTCTGGATCAACTCAATTATCTCGCCACCCAGGTCAAAGATATCTTTGGTCAGATCGACATTCTTTTTGCCAATGCAGGCATTGCTAAACGGGCACACTTTCGTGACGTTACAGAGGCTGATTTTGACCAAGAAGTCGCCGTCAACTTTAAGGGTACTTTCTTTACTGTTCAAAAATTAGAACCCCTAGTGAACAACGGCGGCAGTATTGTCCTCACCACCACTGTTCTAGACCAGACTGCCCTACCTAGCGAAGGGGGTTACGGTGCATCCAAAGCGGCGGTTCGTGCCCTCGCCCGTTCCTTCAGTCAAGAACTTCTGGACCGTCAAATTCGCGTCAACGCCGTTGCCCCTGGCCCCATTGAAACCCCCATCTGGTCAAAAATGGAGCTGCCGGACGATGTCCCAGCCCAAGTGCTCGGACGGACTCCCATCGGCCGGTTTGGTAAACCTGAAGAGGTCGCTAAAGCTGTTTTATTTTTAGCTAGCGACGATTCGTCCTACATGCTTGGAGAAGAGATTCTGGTCGATGGTGGCTGGGCAACACTTTAGACTGCTAAAGTCTCTTGCCCGTGTCTCCTAATCGTGTCTCTTACCCATTACGGAAACCTGGCTCCCTCAACGCTTAGAGGGAGCTTTAGAAAATGAGCCAACTCATTTTGGACAGACTTTTGGACAGACATTTATTCACGACGTGTTTCTTGTCATCCACATCAATTTCATAAATAACGATAATCCACCCTATCTATAGGTCATGGAGCGGGGACATGCTAGGCTCAAAACCTATCTAAGGCTCACCCCATGAAATCTGCTAAATCTCAGGTTGCTCTGTTGGCCCTATGTCAGGCCACATCAATGACCACTAATACAGTTTTAGTCACAGTTGCGGCCCTAATTGGCTACGCTTTGGCAACAGACAAAGCGCTGGCGACGCTACCACTCGCCATGCGTCAAGTTGCTACCATGGTTGCGACTATTCCAGCCTCTTTGCTGATGCAAAAAATTGGGCGACGCAGTGGTTTTTTAGTGGGTACCTTAGTGGGTGTTGTCGGTGCAGCCGTTGGAATTTATAGTCTCACTACAGTCAGTTTTTGGTTGTTTACCTTGTCGACGACTCTGCTTGGTGTTTCCAACAGCTTTGTGGGCTACTATCGCTTTGCAGCCGCTGACGTAGCGGATGAAGCTTTTCGACCCCAGGCAATTTCTTGGGTGTTGGCAGGCGGCATTATCGCAGCAATTTTAGGGCCTTGGGTCGCAACTGGCTCTAAAGGGTGGTTTAACAGTGAGCTATACATCGGGGCTATTATTGCTATCCTGGGGCTACAGATACTTACCGGTCTGTTGCTACTGGGATTAGAAATTCCCTCAGTGGCAACAGAACAGAGCGTTCAAAATACACGGTCACTTTTTCTGATTGTGCAACAGCCTAAGTTTTTGGTTGCGACGTTGGGCAGCACTGTGGGCTACGGCGTTATGGTGTTTGTTATGACAGCTACGCCTTTAGCGATGACCGTAGAATCCCATTCGTTTGCCCAAACAGCCTCGGTCATTCAATGGCACGTGCTGGGTATGTTCGGTCCCTCACTCGTAACGGGATGGTTTATTAAACGTTTTGGGGTGCTGCAAATTATTATGATTGGGGCAATTTTAAATCTGGGCTGTATGGGTTTAAATCTGGCAGGAACTAGCTTTTTACATTTTGCGACGGCTCTCTTTTTGTTGGGTCTGGGCTGGAACTTTATGTACGTCGGGTCAACTACGTTGCTTACTGAGACCTATACCTCGGCTGAGAAAGGTAAAGTGCAGGCCATCCATGACTTTATTGTGTTTAGCTTTGTTGCACTAGTCACGTTTTTGGCCGGTCGAATCTTCCATCGATTTGACTGGTCGATCCTTAATCAAATGAGCTGGCCACTAGTGCTAATCACGTTGTTAGTTGTGCTGTGGTTCCATCAAAGGGCTACACATAGTCAGCGTCTGGTTTAAGAGAGCGCCAGCTATCAGCTAATTAGTAAAGCAACTGGCAAAGCTAGCTTTTTTAGGCAGCCCCTGCCTGAACGAGCAAAACCATGGCCGCGCCTTTGAAGGTAACACCAATCTGTGGGCCCCCCAGATAGCGTACCTGGGAAAATCCGCCATCTATGAGCATCGTTAGCTGGGTAGCCAGTATTTGGGGCTGATGGAGAGCGGCGGCTTGGGCTAGGGTAGCGATGCGATCGCACAGCTTCCCCTTGTGCTCCAAAATCACCTGTCGTGACAGATGTTCCGCATCTGCAAACTCACTCGCCGTTAACAAAAACGGACATCCTTGACAATCAGGCTTTTCCAATTGTTGCGCAATAAAATCAACGATGCCAATCAGCTGTTCCATCGGCCCAGATTCACAGTCCGCCAATGATACCTCCAACAGCTGCCAAAACCGCTGATTTCGCTGCTCCAGATACGCTCGAATTAACGCATCTTTTGATGGGAAATAACGATAGAGACTAGTCTTAGCAATTTTTGCCTCAGCAATCACCCGATCAATTCCGATCGCATGTAGACCCTGCTCATAAAACAACTGACCCGCCACATCCAGAATGTGCTCCTTCAGCGGCTTATCAGTGGCAGCAGATTTACGCGGCATAAATCCCAACAAATAATTTTATTGACATGATACAGACCTGTCTGTTATTTATCAATTAAGGAATGGGACCCTACGCCACTCTATCCGTGCAAACACTACCCGCAGCTACTCAAAATCGTTTAGGTGGACGACAATCTCCAACTTAAAATAAGCGTCATTCCCCCTCACGTTTCCCTGTTAATTTAGTTGACCGCACTCAGCCCTCCAATACCAGATTTGGAGGTTGTGAACTTTATTGTTTCTTCGGTCCTAAGTCGATTTTCCATACCTACAAAACCTTCTCTATGCCCCGTCGTCTTTATTACTTATTACTCTCATTAGCCTTAACCGGATTACTCGCTAGTTTAAAAGCCAACAGTTCTTTTGGCTCTCAGCAACGACCTAATAACCAACCAAACATTTATCTGTTTCTGGATAGTGCAGGTCTCACGAATCTTATAAAATCGTCGTACTATGACAACGAATTTACCCTCTAAGATCAAAGTTAGACAGCATATGTAGTTAGCATGCGACAGTTCAAACAGATCGAAGTTACCAGCCGCAAACAATGGCGCACCTGGCTAGCCAATAATCATACGCAAACTGACAGTATCTGGCTAGTTACCTATAAAAAGCATACTGGTAGCCGCTACCTACCCTACGACATTATTGTCAAAGAAGCCCTATGTTTTGGCTGGATCGACAGTTTGCCACGGAAGCTCGACCAAGAGCGCACTATGCTACTAATCTCTCCCCGTCGTCCCAAAAGTCCCTGGTCAAAGCTGAACAAAGACCGTGTCACTGAAATGCTTGAGCAAAATCTGATGACACCGGCAGGCCTAGAAAAAATTGAGCAAGCTAAAGCGGACGGTTCTTGGAGTTTTCTGGACGATGTCGAAGCTTTGATGATCCCAGATGACCTGGCAACTGCATTAGAGGCAAATTCCCAAGCCAAAACCTACTTTGAAGCATTTAGCCCTTCATCAAAAAAAGGAATTCTGCAATGGATCAAAAGTGCTAAACAAGCCATGACACGAGAAAAGCGTATTAGAAAAACCGTTGAGCTTGCTGCACAGAATATTAAGGCAAATAGCTAATGGATTAGGATAAATAGTCCCAAAAACCTCCCAAGTTTTTTAACTCCCTTAAACATGCCCAGGCTCACTAGCACAGTGTTAATCTGCGTTATTGTCTTAGCACACAGTTAAACAGCTATCGTCTAACATCGATGACAAAATCAGCCTGCGGCCAGATCACCCAAATCAACATTTCCGACGGCGGCACTCCTAAACGTTCTATTCCCCAAGCACACATCACGCCAGACGGTCTGATCGGCGATCGCCAACGGAATCTCAAATACCATGGTGGTCCAGATCGTGCAGTCTGTCTGTGGTCCGCTGACATTATTCAAACCCTGCACAACGAAGGCCACCCTATCGCCCCCGGCAGTGCTGGCGAAAATATCACCGTTGCTGGCCTAGCGTGGGAACATCTGGTTCCTGATATGCAACTTCAGCTAGGAGATACTGTTCGTTTACTCATCACCGACTATGCCGCTCCATGTCGACACATTGGTCGCTATTTTAACGATCGTCGCTACAGCCGCATCAGCCAAAAACATCATCCCGGCACCAGTCGTCTCTATGCTCGCGTTTTATCCCCCGGTGTTGTTAACGTAGGTAACAGCGTGCAGCCAGTATGAGAGCCTCATATCATCGTCGTCTATGCTGCAAAACAAAATAATAGCCAGGATTTCTTGATACTGAACGCTGTAAACACATCAGTCCCTCAAAATTGTTTCCAAAAACCTGAGCATCAACGTTATGACTCCTCACAATCAATAGAACCAGAGGCTGTTTCCAGCTTTTAGTTAGCAACAGTGTCCCACTTGAACACATATACGCTAGAATGCTGAAGCGATAAGTGTCGATGGAACTCTATAAACTAGAATATGCTCGGAGTCATTCTTGGAGATGCGTTTGGTTCTGCCCATCAGCGTACTAAAATCCAAGACTTTGAACTAATCAAACCAGACAGCCACTGGACAGAAAATACAATTTTTACGTTGGCTACTGCGGACTACCTGCTTTATGGAGGGGAGTACGAGGAAAGCTATGTGCGCTGGTATAGCTGGTATCCCGACATAAAGGGAGGTTATAACAACAGCTTTAGTGAATGGGCTAAAACAAATGGCCAGAAGCCTTACTATAGTTGTCGCAATGATGGAGCATTGCGAGCAGCTCCCATTGCTTATGCCTTTGATAATCTCAAAGAAGTTATGGAAGAAGCTGAGCGTTCTGCGATAGTCAGCCACAACCATCCTGATGGGATTAAAGGCGCTCAGGCCACAGCGGCTGCTATTTTTCTAGCTAAGGAAAAGGCACCTAAAGAGACCATTGCAGACCTGCTGACCAGTATCTTTGGATATAATTTTCAAACATCTTACGAACAGCTGCAACAAAGCTATCAGTACAGCTGTCTAGCAACAGATACTGTAGAGGCAGCTATCATTGCATTTCTGCATTCTAAAGACTTTGAAGACGCTATTCGTAAAGCGATCGCACTGGGAGGCGATGCAAAAACCCTGGCGGCTACCGCAGGGGGAATTGCCGAAGCATTCTATCCGAAGGTGCCAAAATCTCTACAGAAATCGGTATGGAATTTACTAGATGACGGACAACAAGACCTAATCAGTGAGTTTCGGACTGAATTTGTCACAGAGCTTGTTCCAGCTCGGGCAGCTTAACTTGCTACTTGACTTGCTTCTGACGTTACTTATTGCTTAATTTTTTTGAGTGTACAATCGCGGGTGACGTTTTGGCCAACCGTGATCGCAGATATTTCTCATGCTCAATCTAGGGCAGCGGACAGCCCGTCAATCAGCTGTCTAATCTCAGCCTCGATTGTGTAATGGAGAAATGATAATCGTAAAATACCTGTGTTAATCGGGATATTCATTCCTGTTAATGGCCGAACACTGTAGAAACTCCCCTGTCCCACCATCAGTTTTTTGGCGGCTAATACTGCACAAATCTCATCAATTGATTTCTTTTTATGAATGATGGATACAGTTGGCGCTCGTAATGCCGGATCATCTGGTCCGACAATATCAACATCATCGCGCTGCCGCAGCCATACTAGAAGCTGTTTTAGCAGATTTTTTTCGTAATCTTGAAACAAGGTTTTAAGCCGTCGTCCTTTTTCTGCTTGGTCAACAATTGCAGAAAAATGGTGTTCATAAACGGTATCTAGATACTGGGCTATACCAACAGCAGCGGCGATCTGGGCATGGTCAGGGCCAGCTGGCAGCATCTTTTTTCGTATACTATTTGCATTAAAGTAGTGACCCTGGTTGGGCAACTTGTCCATCACGTCTTTTTTAATGGTCATCAGTCCCAGATGCGGTCCCCATGTTTTGTAAAGGGAAAACAGGTAAATGTCTGCTCCCAGCGAGCCAATATCTGGCAGTCCGTGGGGGGCATGGGCTACACCATCGACAACGACGCAAACATCGGCAGTCTTTGCCTTTGAGACAATTTCGGCTACTGGATTGGTGTGACCAATGATATTAGAACAGTGGGGAAATGCCAGCAGCCTTGTTTTATCAGATAGCAGGGTATCGAGATCATTCGGGTTTAACCTGCCTGTCTCAGGGTCGATGCACCATTCTTTAACGACAATGCCTGTTTTTTCAAGCCGTCGCCAAAATCCGGCATTGGCTTCATGATCCTGGTTAGAGAGGATAATTTCATCCCCTTCGCTCCATAACTCACGGAAGGAATGAGCTAAATCATAGAGATTTTGGGTGGTGGATGGACCAAAATGGACCTCATCTTGGCTGACATTGAGGTATGCGGCCAGCCGGCGATAGGACTCATCCATGGCGGCACCGGCTTTTTGTGCTGTTGGGTAGTTGTAATACGGTTGAACTTTAGTCTGGGTATAGTAGTCGTTTAGGCGAGAAATCACCTGCAGGCACGTGTAGGACCCGCCTGCATTTTCGAAAAAGCCCCACCCGTTTAGTGAGGGCTCTGCAAAAGCGGGAAATTGACTTCTAATAAATTTTGCATCCAACTGTGTCAAAATTCTCTCCTAATCTCTTAACTGCTGATCCTGAGCAACAGATTGGTTTGCTGTTTTTTTAACTAATAGCCCTTGCTGCACTGTGGCTACCCCCAAAAGAGTCATGTAAAATCATATAACGCTGAAGAACTGCTCATGAACCGGTGCATCATGAAACCCAAAGCAGCAGATGTTGCGGTCCAAGTATGGCAATCCAACGGCGTTCTACTAGAGCGATATGCCTACACAACGGGCACTGTAGAACCCCTACCTAAACATTCCCATGCTGAATACCTGTTTGGTTTGAGCTTTGACTGCGCTGGAGAGTACTTTTTTCGCGGTACTACCCACGTTATTCCCTGTGGTAGCTTGAGCATTATTCATTCTGGTGAAGTTCATGCACCGAGCGATCGTACCTTTTTACCAAATCCAGCCCATTTTGGTATGGCGCATATCAAACCAGAATGGTTGCAAGCAGCGGCGGCGGAGTTAACCAAAAGTAAAGCCAGTGAGCCTTTCTTTCCAGTACCTTTCATTACTAATCCCGAACTAAACCACCTGTATCTAACCCTGTTAGCCACCACTCAGAACGCATCTAAGCTTGAGCAAGAAACAGCACTCTGGAATTTTTTGACCTATCTGATTGCACATTACGCTTCAAATCAAACCGCTATGCAGCCGGTAAAGCCGGTTCATAGCTCAATAGAACAGACTCGTGACTATCTCCATCATCACTATGCTGATGATATCTCCCTTAAGGAGTTAGCAAAGGTGGCCGGTCTAAGCCGGTTTCACTTCTGTCGCCTATTTAGTAGAGAGGTGGGTATCTCCCCCGGAGCTTACCAAACTCAGCAACGGATTGAACAAGCGAAAAAGCTGTTGGCTCAAGGATGCTCAATTGCTACTGTCGTTGAAAAAACTGGGGTTTATGATCACAGCCACTTTGGTTGGCACTTCAAACGCCAGGTGGGCACGACACCCAGTCGCTATACGAGTGAAATAGCAATTTCTTCCTAGCCTTCTAAGCAAGGTCAGCTGTAGGCTTTAGGCGTTTCTTCAAATACAAACCGGATACCAACCAAGTTAAGCCTATCCTTTGAAAAGCTATGTCAAAATTCAATCGCCGCCAGATTTTAGCGACCGGCACTATCGCCGCTGCCGGATTAGCCACCGCCATCCCTAGAAGTGAAGCCAATACGCTTAACCCACCTGAGATGGCCAATCCTAAAAGTAGATTTGCCGGCAAAGTAGTCTTAATCACAGGAGCCACTTCAGGTATTGGCGAAGCAACCGCTAAAGCCTTTGCCAGGGAGGGGGCTCAGGTTTGCTTTAATGGACGTCGTGCCAATTTGGGCAACCAGGACGACACCGATATACGAAATGCGGGTGGAGAAGCCACCTACAATCAATC
>ERZ1740059.1563-NODE-1563-length-11469-cov-9.123883_pt1 | contig 11469 bp, 9 predicted proteins | sample MGYA00581744_ERZ1740059 | MGnify/ENA primary metagenome ERZ1740059 (study PRJEB43018, sample SAMN04849738) | marine metagenome | isolation source: floating plastic debris | place: Pacific Ocean | collected 2008-08-28 | study: EMG produced TPA metagenomics... | reverse complement strand
GTTTATCAGCTGTATTAAGTTTTCCAAATAATAATTAGGTCGTTTACCTATAAGCCTTGAGGACTTGCGGTATGTACATGGTATGTCTGGTGCACTAGTCCATTCATACTGAATAGTATCCATTACATACTCATCACACTAAGCCAAATTTTCAACTAGGCCTACTTAAAATCCTGACGATCGTATCAGTACTCAGGAATCGTTATTATGCGCTCATTTTTGATGTGCACGTAGATACTTACTCACTGTGTACCGGAGTTGTGTTGACCATACCATTTTGATAGAATAATTAATGTTTTTGATTAAAGGTTTGTACTTTCACCAAAACATGAAGTTCTCAAATCTCTGGATACTAAAACAAAGGCTAATGATGAAAAGATACAAAATATCGAGGTAAGCTAAAGATTTTGTCAGTTTGGTGTAGGTACATTATTGTGAAAGATACCAAGTGCTCAGCTTATCACTGTGTTACAGGGTTTGATCCACTGTAATAAGCAACTGGCATATGAGGTGTCCATTGTCATTGATATAGCTATATATATGGCCTCATATTATACTATCATGTTGTGTATCAATAGGCACTCATAGCATATTTGTGTGTGGCTCTAAACTTACTTGTCTCACCGAAATGTACCCACAGCTCTTTTATTTATTATATTTTGCAGAAGCAGAAGGATTACTTGACAAAATCCATGAAAGATGCTGAGAACAATCTTAGAGAGATGATAATGAGTAAACAAAAGAGGTGAATTTATCTGATCCTTCCTTATTTTTCATAACTGAGGTTTTAGCAGTGTTTTGAAGGACTCTGGTTGAGTGTCTTTCATCACAAGATTTAGCAACCTGAACATTTCAAATCTACTATGCTGGTCGATTTATGTGTTATGATGATATTCTACTCTAGGACATCGTTTTATGATATTTAAATCATAATGAAAAAGAAATAATATTTCTGTAATTCAGACAACCATTAAAGAAAGTTTGAAATACTTTCTCTGCGAATCATTGTTTTATGGTCAGGTTAAGAAATGCTCGCCATATTCAACAGATCCAAATTGGTACCGGGTATATCATATTTTCGAAATATAACCCTAATCAAGCATGAAGCCTGATCAAGGCTCCAAAACATTATTTACTCTGTTCGCTAAGCCTTCAACTTCTGCAAAAATTGTGACACAAAAAGAACCTGTAAGAGCTTCCTAATATCACTATTAAATTGTGATATAGCTTTCCCAATTCTTATTGGTGCAACAAAATATATGGGAACCAATCGCAAACGTAAGCTCTGTGTCTATCAGTCTGTTTCTCGCACGATCAGTCAAGAGCCAATTATTACAGGCTCTATTAAATATTGAAATGACTTCTCTAGGTTTCAGAAAGTCAACTTCACTCCATTCTATAGTTTGCAATGATCTAATTATATTGCTATAGATTGTCTCAGTCATTGGATAAAGAATTAGATTGCAGTATAATTTGGGTATATTAACACTACAGGCCATTAAACTGTATTTATATACTGACAATCTAATTCATTACAGCCACAGTTTCTGTACTCTGACAGTAACATTATAGATGTAAATTCAGTACCACATCTGCTGTGTTGTTTCATTATGATACACTCAGGATATAAATGTAATGACGTTCATCACAGTAGTAAAATTAAAATAGCTGATATCCTTTATTCAAATACATTGATATCTTGTGATATGTCAGAGGATCAGGTATAAGCATGGCCGATAAAACCCGAATTTAATGTCTTGTACAATTTATGTCAAGATTGATATTACCTCATTGCTATCCAGGGGAGAAGTCCAAAGCATTTCATGCAGACTCTTTTCGATAAATTTTTACATTTCTCATGGCGAGTAAAGACCATAAGCGACATTGATTGATCATGCTTGTGTCAGTCTGATTTAGAATATTTCATATTGTCCAAATTGAATTCGTTTCCTTCACTTTTAGATCCTGGACTTATAGTCGACTCTTTGAGTTTGTCCGCAGTTTTGTTGGTGATATCTAAAGTCCTGGGTCTGGCATCTTTAGAAATTGGGGTTAAATTACAGAATTCGTTTGTCTTTCGTGTCAGACGTGGACTAACTCCGTAGCATGCAAATTTTCTGTCCAGTAGCTTATCAACTCCCCCTTGATGAACATCGTTAGTGTTCTCTGAAAATAGCCTGCCATGGCTTCTCACTGGGGAGGAAGGTTCACACATGGATAGTGTATCAAACTCGTTGCAAAGTTTATTTGTAAAGGGAGAATCATCTGGTGTGTCATCAAAGTCTTCTATAGAAATCTGTGGTCCATCGTTAGGTGATACTAGTACCTCCATAGATGCATCCCTCCATGGGATCGGTGATGCAGTTAGTCCTCTATCCAATGATAAGTTAGAAGGACTCTGTCTTAGACTAGAGAAGGAATCAGTGTGAGGCAACCCCTACAACACAATGGTAAGAACAGTGTTTAGTATCATTCTGAGGAAGGGGCCGTTACGAATTTTTGGAGTCTGCTTCTCGCAGTTTTACTCCTCATCACAAATGCTATGAGTCGACCAGACAGAGTCCGAGTGCTCAGACTAATGACAATATTAATCTTAGTTCTTAGCCCATAAAAAATCAATGTGTTTAATTTTTGGATTACTCCAAAGGAAGCATCAAAATAATAGACACAGACTAAAAGCCTTTATTATTAGCCAGTTAAAACAACAAGTTTTAGTATATTGGTAAATTTATGGTGGAAAAGATTATGCTGTGCTACTGAATTGCATCCCAGTGATTTGTGCCAATACATAAATATGGGGAGCATACTGACTAAGCATTTCATTACACAAATAGGAGGGATAGAGACACACAGGTTTTTGATGCTTAATTTGCACTTCTTAATTCCAAGCAGTATCTCAATGGTGATAGAAACATGCCCTCTTGTCAAACAATATAATTGACCTGGCCTCAACAGTAGTCTGCTCTCCAGTCCTTAATTTTTGGTCCAAAACCCACTTTTTGGTCCAAAAAGTGTTGACTGGAGAACAGTCTTCCTCAGCAGCTTGAGTTTCAGGGTCTTTCATGTTATTTTGTTGGCATTCTGAACTGATAAGCTGGCTGCATGTTATGCAGCGGTGAATTATTTACCGTGTTTGAAGTTGGTGAGATAGTCACAACCGGAATGCCGTCTAATGATGGCGTTGATGTGGAATCTACAAAGCTTGCAGGCCGCTTTGGTGGAGATCCTTGAGTTGGTGAAGAGGTGGCGTTGCGTAAAAATACGGGTGATGACCGTTCGTGTGGGAGAGCTGCCCTCTCCATAGAAGACATAACTAAGCTATCACCCTGGCTGTTCAACAACGGCTGAGGCTGTCCAACATCCTACTTCAATGTAATGCCTGGTAGTTTATAACCTTTAACATAAGCCACATTTAGTATAAGGGTATGAATAACCAGTAAAGCGATGAACCAGATACTCTTTAGTCCAAGCCATGCAATCATAACTTGAGGTGTTGTTTAGAGGCAGCTCATTCGGTCTCAGAAAAGAAGTAATTGTTTTTGTCATTTTTATTTACGTAAGTGACTAAGTTAAAATGATAGTATACCAGAGTATAAGTACTTACATCATGAACACATACACAGAGTCCAATCTAGTCGGCTGTCGCAGCAAATGTCAGATTGTAAAGAGCTGAACTATAGAGGATGACTTTATTGCATTAGCCGACTCTACTAATCAATATAATCATAAGGTCCAAAGGGAAGCTAGAAGAAAACACAATTAATCCTCTTCCACAGGTTTTTCATTCAGCGTCTTGCTTGTACATAAAACCCACTCAATATTAGGCTGGGGTTTGATTATTTTATGCTTTATGTTAATAAACCTTCATCAGGAGTTTGAAATGATACCTGATACTTGTGTAGGAAACGGAAAATGGAGCAACATAATGCATCCTGTCAATCCGCTGCATGGTATCATAATATCCACGCAATGCAAGCCAATGTACATCAATTTTGATTATTCAGGTTATTGATTTTAATATTTGGTAACACATTAGGTTGCTACTATACCTATAATATGTGAATTCCCACTACCCGCCCACACTATGATACTGCATGTAGAGTCGACACAATAATGATTGACAAGTAGCTTTGGGTCGGTTTTCTTAGAGCGAGTATTGGGCCCTTGGCCCCGGTTGATTTCAGGGTCGGGTATTACTTTAAGCGATTTTTGGCGAATATCCAGGTTAGATCTTTTTTCACAATTCGAATAGTTTCTCAGAATGCTGAGTTCATATCTGAACTTGATTCTGTGCTGAGAACAATATTTCACTGTGAATAGGCTGGTTTTTGACTTACACTTGATAAATCCAACCTCATAGTTGAGTTATCTATAAAACCCCTACCCATAGTCTAAGCATGTCCAGTATTTTGATTGGATTATCCCTCAATTTTTGACTACTATCTCAGCTCAAGGGGACATTCATAACTTTTGATTACAAATAAAGAGATCTAAAATTAAAATTTAATTTTAGATCTCCTTAATTGTAATCTCAGGTTTTTAATATCTTTGACATGTATAAGTATGATCGCTGTTCTAAAAGGACTCTTCCTGGAATTTGATATTGTCATTAGCAAATACAGCAATTTTGGGAGCAGACAATCCCGGTAAATATCAGCTAAGTTCTCAGGCCGGGGCTCACTCCGCTCACAACAGTCTGAGGCCTAAGACTACCTATCCACTTACTTTCTTATCCATATATGCTGTTTTATGATGGGCTGTGGGTATCAATGTTGTCAACTTCAGTTCGTCAGGATATGCCAACCCATAACTACTGTACTCTCTGTCAGCAATAATGATGATCCACAACTGGACTTGCTGTTCAGATTTCTGTGAAAACAATTTTTTGCTGCCAAACCACCCTTGGCATTATCAAATCACGCGTCTTTTGGTAGTGGTGTATGCTACAGTTTGAGAAAATATTTTCACATAAGAAACCCATTCTACTTGGGAACACCAGTTTTTATATCATACCAATACCATCGATAAAAGTTCAAATATGAAATGCGTGTTTAATTACATATCAAGTGGATGTAGCGATAGATAAATATACTATATAGTAATATACATATAGCTATTCCTTCCCTGGCTGATGATCTCTGAAGACAAACCAGTCAAACTGACACCAATATATATATATAGAGAGACACAAAGAAATAGTTTTTCACACACCACTGCTCATTATTTGAATAATTACGCCTACGTTAAAAATGAAATCATAACTGAAGATTAGGTGTATGATAAACCCTAAAACCAGTCTCTATGTACTTTCTTGGCAACACATTCATGATAACAAAAGAATGACTAGATAATAAGGACATTAAATAATAACACAAGTTGGCACCTGATAAAATAATTTACTACAATACAATCATACTTTTTCATGATAGAAAAGTGAACATCAGCATCACCAACTCTAAAAGTAAGGCACAAGGGCACAAAAAATATGAAAATAGGACTACCATAAACCTACATGGTGGTCTAATGAATTTGACATTAACTCTGACAATCAATATAAGCCGTTGGCAAAGGTTTCTTGATTAACACACACCTCGAGGTCTGAGGATTTCAGGGAGTCGTCTAGTTTTGGCAAAGAGGACACAACTCTGTGTATTTTGACAAAAATAATATCTTAGTACTAGACTAACATGTATGGTAAGGATAAGGCTATACTTTTGCCCCATCAGTGCATGTAGTTGACGTTGTGAGACATTCATCTGGAATATCCGGCTCTTCTTCAGGTGATAAGCAAGTCGTTAGTCTCTACAGGAATATAAATAGGTCATTATAATTGTGACCTACAACTACCAGAGAGGTAAGATTGAGAAGCGACATGCATACTTTGTTTTCACGATTCACATCGAATAGCCTTCATTAGAAGATGAGAGACTTGGTAAAACTGACATGACTCTTAATGACCACCCATTTATTGATTATTTATTCACTGATTTCTAATTGATGACAGCTGGATGACAAGACAATATCTAACCGTCCCGTCATTGAACACTACTGAACCTAGGTTAAGTAATACTTGTTTGAAATGGTGGTGAAGGCAACTGCGGTTGACCAGAAAGGGCATGTAAAAATTGATAAACTTTCTGATCCAACCATAGGCTACACCAGGCATTGTCCTTCGTTGACTTGGATGTTAAAGTCGACTCTTCCATAAATACAAAACTCTAATCCCAACACTTCAGGACGCTTGAATGCTCACCTGTCTGAATGTTCCGTCAGCACTGAGGAGTTTTACAACTGCACAGATTGGTACACATATGAGAGATGAAGCTATGATGGCCCATGCCACATAAGGCGACCATTTAGGATACTTATATCCGCCGATAACCAACTCTTTTTTTGTGGTTTCCTGCCAGATTGACAGACAGAACAAGGCCTAGAAAATATATTTAACAAATACAATGTGTGCATCTATATACATTTTTATACATCTGATTTTGTGTGGAATGGATTGAGGTTTGCACAAAGCTCTGTTGCAGTAAATTGACAACAATTTCTTACCTCTAATGGGCTGGAAAAGGTTTTGACTTGACCGTTGAAGACAGACTATATGAAGCTTACAACTAAAGTATAAATGAATGCCGATCTAAATCAATTTCCTTGTGGTTAGATCTTCTCATCATAATTTTGTGTGCGTTCTCATTTAGCTGCCAGGTTTATTTACTACTCACCCAAAGAAAAAGTGGGCTCACCACCGCCCAACAAGCTTTCCAAAAATAACCTGGCTGGAATCCTAGCATTGCTTTGATGTCTTCACTGAACCGGTTGAAGCCTGGAAAATATCTCTTCAATTTTAATACACCATACATATAAGCCTGATAATTTAAATTTTTGTTTATCAACTTGCAAATTCAGCATTAACCGTAATATTATGACGGTCTCCAGCATGAGTACAGGGCGCGTTTTGAGTACTATGGCTTATGCTGTACTCTAGAGAGGATAACTCTCCCCACTTTGAAGACAAGACAAGACAGACACCAGCTTGGAAAAAGTTTAGTCCTTATGCAATAATTCATCTTGTACTTCAAACTTGTGACATTGGTGAACAAAGTCGGCTAAAAATACATGTAGCTTGTAGTGATTGTTACCAGGTTCTTGTAGCATCTGATATCAAATTTCACCCGCTTGACTGAGATCATACTCACCATAGAACCAGCTGACAGCTACCGCCTCCAGAAACACTATAAATAGTATGGATATCGGTGCGGCAAACTTATCCAGGAACTGCACCAGGTATTTACCACCGTATGTCGTAGTCGCCAGAGAAGTGAGAAAACAAACAGAGAGCAAACACGCCACAAACACCTCTCTGTGTTTACGAAACACCTTAAACTCATCAAGTACCCCTGTGATGAATGCTTCCAATCCTCCGAACTGCAACAATTCAATAGGATCACCATGGATTGGACGATTAATAAGCTATTCATGGAAAAAACGCAATGCAATATTTCTTTTGTTAAATTAAACCTACTGACATCATAATATGTGACCAGAAAACTTTGAATCATAAATTTTTCTTCCAGAAGGGAAACATAACTTACTAAGTTGTACAAGATGACTGTTGATGATGGATACAAACATACCGTACTGTCGAGACCGAGAGTAATAAGCATGAGGAAGAACATGACAGCGAAGAATGGACTACCGGGCAGCTGAGCTATTACCTCGGGATATACCTCAAACACTAGTCCTGGTCCTGTAACCATTCATAACAATCATTGTGGCTTCAAAATCGGGAGAACTCCCTACTTACCAGATGTGTAAGAAGGAGCCTACCTATTTGGGAGTTGATGAGGTGCCTGCGGATAAAAACTGCGCATAAGTGCCAAACTTAGGGGTGGAGAATTGACCAAAGTTGGTCTCTTTGAGCTGTTTAACCCCTGTTTTGTAGATTACCACACGTTACATCAAATATCCCACATATAACTTTGAGAACGATTGTTTTCTGACTGTTAATCATTGATTCTCCGAAAATTATTGTGAAAAAGGTATTACCAGAGTAAAATAGCAACATGTTGGCCAATTTTATGAAACAAAGTAACATTCAAAAAAATGGGAGGAAATGGGGAAAAGGGAGAAATCAGGAGAGACCCCTCTAAACTGGGAGGGTTGTCAGGTATGCCTGTAACATTAAAACAAACTGGCATCACTGTTCTTCTGTCAACATTTTTTGCCGGCTATTAACATACTAATATTTTTTTCTTAGTGTAAAGTTTCGTATTATGGGACCCCAATAACTCGGGAGATCTGAACCAGGATATCATGTTTGTTGTAGGTGAGAAATCAACAGTAAGTTAATGCCTTACCCTCAGTGGCTACTTCTCTTACATCTTTATGCAGTTTCGTGGCCATGTAGCCGATACCAGAAAATACAACAAAGCCTGCTAACAGACTTGTCAGACAATTAATGGAGCTCGTTATCAGAGCATCTCGATAGCAGTTGTTATGAAATTTATTGTAGCTTGACAACGCAAGTAAAACTCCGAATCCGGGTCCAAGTGAGAAGAAGACCTGAGCAGCTGCTGCTATCCACACCTGTGTATATAAAGATGACAGCTTGCAAAGAGTGGTTCTGACTTTTTATATTTGAAATGATAATGAACAAAAAAGGTTCTCCTGCTTTAAATTACTCAATGCTTCCTTTGCAAAAAACGTGGATGTTTATGATTCATGCATGCCATGACTCCCTAGGTTACACTATTATTTCACCAAAAAGGACTAGGAATATGATGTCTCAATTCAATCTCACTGAGGCCCCAGTGTGAACTGATTAGAAAGGGAGTTGTGCACCTTATAAGATAGTGCAAACAACTCATATTCCACACCTCTGAAGTCTGAATGAATGAACACTGGAGGCCGAGGAGAAGGCACACCGCCTATCCGAATCACAAACAGTATGTAAAGGAATTCAAATCACTATTGTCACCATATCTAAAAGGATAATTACAATAAAGTCATAAGTTGCTTGAAACTAATGGTGATGGGAAGTGAAAATATTTGACACACTTATATAAGTTCTACTCCTAAGTACATGTATATGCTTATAATATGTCAGAGTGATTATATGCCCATGGCTTTACTCACCCCAGGATCTTCAAGTTTCTTCCATTCTGGTGTCACATAGAATTTAATACCTTTCCAGGCACCAGGTAGAGTGACACCACGCACCAATAATATCAGCAGAACGATGTACGGAAATATAGCTGTCACCCATACCGCCTACAAACAGAACAACTGAATTGTATGATTTATGTGCTGCCTAACCAATACTCTAGTTTTAATAACATAACCTCAAATCAACGACAAAATAATGACTGCTTAGACATTTACTGTCATGTGTTGCGCTCAAGATATGGGATTGCCCCCCTTGAGTGAGTGATTTTGATAGAATTACAATGTTCATCGCTGTAATTATCACTTCTTCTTAGTTCAAAAGTTTTAACCCAGTCATTGCATAAACTACATGTATGTATCACCATGATATGATAAGGTGTGTCTAGTTGATCTGTTAAAAAGTTGATGTAGGACTATACCTTGCCTGAGCTTTTAATTCCTTTCCATAATGAGAAGTAGACGATAACGAACACAGCCAGCAGACACAGAGCAATGGACCATTTAATATTACCCAGATCACCCAGACCGCCAGATCTCTGTAACTCCAAAACCTCATTACTGTAAATCGCAAATAATATGTCATATTCATCAGCCAACATTTAGATTTTAAGTGTTCCTAGAACACATTCATTACATTCCCAAAATAATTGTCTTGATCCAGCCATACCTATTACATGTACATCATAGCTAAAAATTGGCCTAGTTTTCATCGTAGTGTTGGTTACAAATGCAATGCTTGAGAAATAATGTGAAAAAATCACAACTGACTACCCTGTCAACATATGTGAGTGAAATGACCCCCCCTCCCCGTTTTTATGCAATGAATAGCGTTAATAATTTATTGTAATTTGTCAGCTGTGTACAATCTTTCTCTGTGTAAAAACAAAATCGTCTTTTTGGAAGCGGTGAATTTCTCAACACTTACTTGAAGAATTCTTGGGCTCCTGATCTATCTCTTGTATCATTGCTCTTGTATGCTACTTCAAACTCCTTACAATGCTCTGTATTCCATGCATGCCCGCAACCTTTCCAGGGCACCTCCTTTTTCCAGGAGGCAAAGAAATAGTAGAGTGCCCAGGCTATTACTGTGTTGTAGTATATCGATACATAAAACGATATGATACATATTCCATATCCAATACCTGAAAAATAGTGTCTATTGTTGTATTACGATATGGCATGTACACACAACAAACAGCTCAGAGAGTTAAGTTGATCATCTGACTCAAGTGATGGAGCAAACGCATGTGGCTTTTTTATCAGCAGGATATCCTTCATCTTTTTCAATCAACCCGCCAAAATCTGCTTTATTTATTACTGCAAAAGTAGTACTGGAAAAGGAAACTCGCAGTCTCCATACCCTGTGAGAAACCCTGAAGTGGGCTTTTTTCTGAGCAGATCTTTGAACTGTTTGGTCATCAGAGCACAGGAGCAATTGCGGCCTGGTGCCCTTCCTGACACCACCAATGACTAATGATTGGATTCAAACCCACGACCCATGCATATTTTCCAGATGTATACAAAAATTCAGGCGGGTGATAAGCTGTAGAAATACGGTTACCTTGGAAGAGAGGGCATATCCTTCTCCATACTGATATACATCCAACTCTTTGATACTGTCCGAGACACAACTCCAGATAAAATAATGGTAATCCTCCTAACACATACATTATACAATAGGGGATGAGAAATGCACCTACAAATGAAACAAAGACTTTTGCTCCGTGATGAAATACCCACAAGCCATTACTATTTATTTCAAAATAAGAATTCTCGCTATCAGAGATCTACATTTTACCAAAGGTAAGAAAAACTGGACCTTTTCATATAAGACTCTACACTGTAAGAGAAAAACTTAGCCTGGAGCTTTATCTCTCAGTGTTTGTTCCGTTTGATTGTAGCAGCATTGTATAGGAAGTTCAGCAAGCCTAACAAGGAAATGGGAAAAGCCTGCTCCATTTACATACTCAAACAAAACTGGGACAAAAATAGTGATTGTATAGCAATGTAATGCTGATCTTCACAATAAAAAAAGAACTACACAGGCCAAAAATGAATTCTAAACACCAAGGGTATAATTAATTGATAAATAGGCTATGTTGTCTTTCAGGGCTAAGTTCACGTTTCATGTGTGACTGAATACCAAGAACTATAACGAGACGCTCCGTAGGTCAGACATAGGACGTGATGAGTGATGAAGGGCCACAATGCAATTTCCTGAAATTGATACGTTATGTAAGACTCTGTGAACACCTGCGTAGCATGTACAATACCTTAATACGATATATACATAATGGTATA
>ERZ1740059.1562-NODE-1562-length-11471-cov-4.001840_pt1 | contig 11471 bp, 11 predicted proteins | sample MGYA00581744_ERZ1740059 | MGnify/ENA primary metagenome ERZ1740059 (study PRJEB43018, sample SAMN04849738) | marine metagenome | isolation source: floating plastic debris | place: Pacific Ocean | collected 2008-08-28 | study: EMG produced TPA metagenomics... | reverse complement strand
CTTCTACTGAATTTTGCCTTACTATATCTCATGATAACCGCAAATGAGAAGTAACAGCATAGCCAACAGCAAAAGAAGTTATTCCCACTTCTTCATTACCACCTGGGTTGATAAAGCTTTGAGACACAGAAATATCACCACTACCAGTACGAGATAGAGACAACATTAGCCTCATCCCCAAATGAACCCCATCGGTATAGAAATCATTGCTTTGGACGTAGCGATAACCAACTAGAGGAGCGAAGTTAACATAGCTACCCAAAGGTAATAAGAAATATTGTACGTCGGCACCAATGGCATTGCGATCGCCATTAAATGCTGTTTGATAGTCGGCACTGACGGTTAAGCCAGTACGTTTGATAAAAATATCTTCAATACCCAAATTGAGTCCTGAAGCATCATCATTAGAAGGAAAAGTAATAAAGCCCAGGCGAAGACGAGTTGCAAAAGCAGGATCGTATTTTATATCCTGCAATACATTGGGAATTTCCTTTAACCATTCTTGTAATACAGGGCTGTCTTCAAGGACTTCTGGAGAAATATCAATTTTATTTTCTGGGATATCGGTTGCATTTTGAGCATTAGCCCCATAAGTCGAACATCCTTGGAATAAACAATTACAGATTAAAAATAAAGCAAATAATTTCATTAACTAAAAATAGTAGATCGGGTTGAGTCGACGAACAGCTTAAAGCTTAATTCCTAAAGCCTGATTGATTTCTAACCAAGCATACTCCCTAATCTTTTTCCAAGGTATATTATGTTGACGTGCCAAAGCTGCACAGTCTTCATATTCTGGCTGGACATTAATAATTTCTTGATGTTCTCCTTCTCCCCAACTAGCAATTTTGACCTTAACAGTGCCGTATTTAGTTTCAACAGATCTAATTTCTCGATTGAGGATGCTTCTGTGTTGATTGCGTTCTCTAATACCTAAAGTAGTAGTTTCCAGAAAAATAATTTTTTTGCAAACATCAGCTATTTCAGGGTGACAAATAACTGTTAACAAAATACCCGACCGCGATTTTTTCATACCGATGTTTTGGGTAAAAACATCCAACGCCCCAGCAGCAATTAATTGTTCTAAAGTGTAGGCGACCACTTGAGGATTGAGGTCGTCGATTTGAGTTTCTAAAACCGTGACTGTCTCTTGTGTTGTCTGAGATTGTGATTGTGACTGTATCTCTTGATTGCCAATCCACAACCGTAAAATATTAGGAATTTGAAAATCTTTTGAACCAGCACCCAAACCCATTTTAGTCAGCTTCATGGCTGGAGGCTCGCCAAAATCTTTGGCTAAAGTTACGGCGATCGCCGCACCAGTTGGTGTCACCAATTCTTTTTTGATACCATTACTATATATTGGAACTCCCCTTGTTTGCCAAAGCTTTACTACCGCAGGAACAGGTACAGTAAGCACCCCATGAGCCGCCTTGACCGTCCCCCCACCAGTGGGCATGGCAGAACAGTACAATTCTTCAATATCTAGCCAATCTAAACCAATACAAGTCCCAACAATATCGACAATCGCATCAGTCGCCCCAACCTCGTGGAAATGAACTTGTGCGGGGGCAATACCATGAACTTCGCCTTCAGCGATCGCCAATTTATTAAATACTGCCAAACTCCACTGCTTTGCCCTATGGGGCAAATTTGCATTACTAATTAAAGTTTCAATCTCTGGTAAATGTCTGGCAGAATGATGATGATGATGGTCATCATGGGTATGCTTATGTTCTACTTTTAAATCGACATGAACCTTAGTCGCTGATTGTCCGTTGCGAATAACTTTTTCTGTCCTTAGCTCATATTCCGACTCAATACCCAAACTTTTGAGGCGATCTACCAAGTATTGCCAGGGTAAACCACAATCAATCAATGCACCCAAACACATATCCCCAGCAATTCCTGTAGGACATTCTAAGTAACCTACCTTACCCATAAAACACCATTAAAACTACTTGCTTCATCCCCAATTGATTTTAGCTGCTGGTAGATTGGTAAAGAAAATTATTTTAATAGATAGTCAATTATTATGGCGATTTTACATGAACTACATCCCAATAATCCTCAACAAAGAACAATCGAACAGATTGCTACTGCCCTAAAAAAAGGTGCGGTAATGCTTTACCCTACCGATACAGTTTACGCGATCGGCTGCGATCTCAGCGTTAAGTCTGCGGTAGAAAAAGTTAGAAGAATTAAACAAATGTCTAACGATAAACCCCTAACTTTTTTATGTGCTTCCTTATCCAACATTTCCGAATATGCCACGGTAAGCGATCGCGCATATCGCATCATGAAACACTTAATTCCTGGACCATATACCTTTTTACTTCCTGCCAGTAAACAAGTACCCAAGCTAGTAATGAGTCCTAAGCGCAAGACCACAGGCATCAGAGTTCCTGATAATGTCTTATGCCAAGAATTGTTAAAAACTTTGGGTAATCCCGTGGTTTCAACTTCTGCCCATATGCCCGATGAAGATGGTGAATATCCTACTATGAATGTAGAAAAGGCTTATTTGTTTGATGCTTTAGAAAACCAGGTAGATATTATTATTGACAACAGTATCGACCCAGGGTTCAAAGTATCCACCATCCTCGATTTTACTACCAATGAACCAGAGGTGGTTCGTCAGGGTTTGGGTTGGCAAGAAGTAGAAAATTGGCTAGATTTTGTCCATTGATTTGCAGACTGAGTAAAAGACAAAGTGAAAAGGATCGATCGACTCGCTGACAATCTTTACTTTCCTAGCTTTACTCTTAGGGTAAGTTGGTGTGTGATACATCATTTAATTAAGCCAACTTGCTCATTATATCTTTGAGAGATGTATGAACTATTTCAATAGAGTCAGTGGTTATACCTGGATAAATTGGCAAAGATAATATTTGCTGGGCAAGGGTTTCAGCAACAGGAAAACTACCAACACCATATTCAAGAGAGCTAAATCCAGGCTCTAAATAAAATGGTTTGGGATAGTGAATACCAGTTTGTACGCCTATTTCTGCCAATTTTTGTTTAATTAAGTTTCTTTGTTGACAACGTATAACGTATAAATGGAACACATTTTCTTCAGAAGTAAGAAGATCGGGGGTTATTAAAGATTCAATTGATTTTAATTTTGAATTGTAAATCTTCGCTGCTTGGTGACGCATTTGATTCCATTCTGATAATTTCTTTAATTTGATTCTTAAAAAAGCAGCTTGAAGAGAATCTAGTCGAGAGTTTATGCCAAAACTTGGATGAGAATATTTTTGTTCAGAGCCATAATTGCGGAGACATCTTAGTTTTTTATTTAAAGATTCATCATTGGTAACAATTATGCCTCCATCTCCCAATGCGCCCAAATTTTTAGCTGGATAAAGACTAAAAACTCCAATATCTCCCATAGATCCAGCTTTACGCTCGTTCCAAGATGCCCCATGAGCCTGAGAAGCATCCTCAACTATAGCTAGGTTGTGTGCTTGGGCAAACTCCTCGATTTTGTCCATGTCACAACATCTGCCATATAAATGCACGGGACAAATCGCCCTAGTCCTTTTTGTAAGCGCACTTTCAAGTTTAGCGGTATCTATTAAAAAAGTATCAGGATCTACGTCTACTAAAATTGGTTTTGCTCCTGCAAGCATAATACCAATTGCTGTTGCTACAAAAGTATGAGCGGGGATAATAACTTCATCGCCAGAACCTATATTGAGTGCGCGGAAGGCTAAATGGAGTGCATCAGTTCCAGAAGCTACGCCAATTCCATAGCTAGCACCACATAAAGTGGCAAATTCCTGCTCAAAAAGAGTTACTTCATCTCCTAAAATAATAGAGTTTTGTTCCCCGATGGAATGGAAAGCTGCTGTAAATTCTTCTTTGAGCTGATTCCATTGGATAGAAAGATCCATAAAAGGAACTTTAGTGGTTGGCTGGTTCATAACTTTATTGATGCTCCATTTTGTGAGTAAGACTTAACCAATGCTTCAAGTTGACTCACAATCCGCAGACCATTTTTTCCATCCGATTGAGGATTTTGTCTAGAAAAAATACAGTTGATGAAATCACGACATTCTTCTGTCAAGGGTTCTGTTTTATTTATTGGAACTGAATAGGTATCACCAACATGAAACTCAATAGGAGATTTAGCACCCTTTATGGAGTTGAGATTATCTTTGCTGCTCATCAATTTAACCCTTTTATCATAAATAGTTAAAGGGTTATCTTGTTTCATATCGTCAAAGACGAGCATCTTTTGATCTCCAATAACAGTAACTTGACGAATTTTGACAGGATCGAGCCAGCTTACGAAAAAAGTAGCGGTTTGGGTAGGGCTATATTCTAAGGTTCCAATAGCAATATCTTGTTGTTGCAAGCCCAAGGGTGAAAAGGCATGACAGGAAACTTTAATGGGATTTTTATTAAATATACAGTCAAAGATAGATAAGTCGTGAGCAGCTAAATCCCAAAGAGCGTTAACGTCAGATCTAATTGGTCCAAGATTAGACCTAATCGACTTTATGTGCAATACATCTCCAATTTTTCCTTGGTGAATCAATTGCTTCATTTGTCGAACAGCTTGATTATAAAGAAAAATATGCCCAGTCATTAAGACTCTTTTGTTCTTGTTGGCTAAATCAACCAAATGTCTGGCAGATTTACTGCTATCGGATAGAGGCTTTTCCACAAATAAATGTTTATTTGCTTCTAGACATTTTAAACCAAGAGCATAATGAGTTTCAGTCGGTGTTGCAATGACAAAAGCATCAATAGAATTATCTTTAAGACACTCATCTAGACAAGAAAATATGAGTAATTTAGGATTTTTCTGAGATATAAATTTACGCCTTTCTAGATTAATCTCAACCCCAACAACTTGTAGAATGCGATCGTCACTTTGGAATGCTCTGACTAGATTTGAACCCCAGTGACCCAATCCTACAATAGCAACCTTAATTTTTTGTTGTTTGGGCATCAGATTTAATTGATATAAATATAAGTTTCATATGTTAATAAAAAATATCGAAGAATAACTTCAAAATGGAATTAAATTAAACAGTTTTTAAACATGTTTTAATCATAAAGAGCAAACATAAAACGTTTTAAGCTAGCTTTTAGCTTTTTTCTAAAAACTGACTTTCTTGCCATTTTAGTCCAATTATTGCTGCGATAGAGAGCATATATCCAGGCTCCTCCATTTGAGAAAAAATAAAACCAAAGACAACTACTGTCAACAGTAAAAATTTGGAAATATCTTCTAGGCATAAATAATGCCAAACCAACCAACCAAGATACAAGTAGCTGGCCAAACCTAAAAGACCTAAATCACCCCAAATACCAGCCCAACCAAATAAGGGTGAAAATAGACTAGAGCGACTACCAATATAATATTTACCTACTTGAGCCCAAACTTCTATACTGGCTTGGTGAGTTGTTGAACCCAGTGGCTCTAGCAAAGACTTATATTGATGCAACATCCATCCTCCCAATCGCCCAACGGTGTGACCTGGCCCCAATCCCAAAAACCAATGAAGAATTGATTCATAATGAGAGGTAACAACTCTAAAGGCGGCAGTTTTCAATCGAGTAGCATCGCCATCGCTGCCATACAGTTCTGGGGCTGACCAGGTATTATATGCTCTAAAAGCTTCCAGGTTCTGGGTACACCACCAAAAAGCGTAGCCTAATGTAGATCCTGCTAAAAAATAGGTAATAAATGTTTTTAGGTTGTTAAATTTGAGAAAAAATAAAATGACACCTGCAACCATAAATGCCAAAATGACCTGCTTGGCATCAGCAACAATTACTAGCCATGTTGCTGCCAAAGCTACAGTAATTCTGAGCCACAATGGTTTATCTTGTGCTGATGTTAGATAATAAAGTCCGAAAGTCAAGGAGACAGAGGCACCAACGACATGACCTGCTCCAGACAGAAAAAAGACTCCCTGAATGCGGTCAGAAGGCTCAAGATACAAAGTATTCCAAGTATCAACTCTGAAAATATATTTTTGAGCGTAGGCGATAAAAAGATGAGAAAACAAAAAGTAAGTTAGCCAGCGGCGAAATTTAATAAAATTCTCTTTTGGCAAAGATAGTGCCAACATAGTCAGTATTAGTAAAAAAGGTTCTGCTAATAGAACAAAATCTAAAAGGGCATTGATTGCACCTGCTTTGTTTAACAAAGCACTGAGAACAATTACGGTAAAAAAGAGGAATAAACCTGTAATCAAATTCCGAATTGCTTCAATTGCTTTAGGATTTTTGGTCTTACTCTTGATTAGGGTAAAAACACAGGTGAAGAAAATCGCAAAAAAGTGAAAAAAATTGATTAAGCTAGGTGCTCCCAGGTAGTCTAAAATTCTCGAATAGAAAGCTGTGGTAAAGGCGAGTAAAATCAAGCCAGAAGTAGAAATAAAGGTTTCACTTCGATATTGTTTTTTAATTAAGTCCATTTTTGAGTGTGCATAGGAATTGATGTCAATTTTTTAAGACACAAATGAGGTGTATATTTGATTGGCTTCTGAACACATTTTGTTTAAACTATTGCTATTAAATTGGCTTCGTAACTTTTCTTTTTGGTGTTGACGATCGCTTGAAGGACGAGCTACGGTTTGAGCTGATATTTTACCTTCCCCCGCACCTCGATAAAAGTCATCTATTACAGCAAAGCATTTGGCTACGTTCTCATCGGTATGGATGAATTCTTGGAAGTCTGCATCGTATTTTTGATTTACTTCTTGAATAATTGCTCCAAAGTTGTTGATTACTCGATCGAAATCGGCAATTACAAAATAATCTTTATAGGGAAGTACGGCTTGGTAAAAACTGATATATCCTTTTAAAGCCTGTTCTATCGTTAGATGAGAGCGATGAATTACCCAAGATAGAACTGCATCCTCTGGCGGGCGGATCAAAGCGATCGCAGGATTACACATTTTTGCCGCACATATTAGTTGATTTGGTGCGTGCAAACGATAAGCAATTTTGACGGGCTTTGTCTGAGCTATTCTAAAAGCACTCGAAGCAAAGGTATTGCCCGACCGCGGATAGCCTTCAATTACGATATCGGTATCTTTTTCAATTGCGCCCCTTTTGATGTTTTCTCCTGTAGCTGTTCCCGTGGCTGCTTGGGGATGGAGATATTTTTGTTGCCATCTTTTTAACCATAGATAGGGAATGGGATAGCGGGTAAAAACAGTGCGTAAGTCATAGTGAAATCTAAGTATTTGGGGAGATGTATTCATGATTTTTGGTTAATTGTTGATGAGTTCGTTAGAACTGGTTGAGGTAATATTTTGAGAAGACTGTTTTAACCGGTCGGCTAAACGCAGGGCGATCGCTATAATTGTCAACGTAGGATTGACATAGCTTGATGTCGGAAACACCGAGCTACTGGCAACATAGAGATTATTGATACCATGTACCTTGCATTCTCGGTCTACTACGCCTTCTGTTGGACTGTTTGACATTCTAGTAGTGCCAATATGATGACTCCCAACACCTAAGTTTTGTTTAATCAAGTCAGACATTTGTTCTGGAAAAAATTCTAATTTGCCAACTCCTGTTTCTGCTAAATTTTGAGCGATTAGGTGATAAGAATCGATAACATTTTGAATATCCCTATCTGTATAACGCCAGTCAACTTTGAGACGATTTAAACCAAAACAATCCCTTTCTTCGCCCAACATGACCCGACTATTGTAATTAGGAGACTGTTCGGCATCGAAGTGTAAGGTATAGGTGTTGGACTTTCTCCCTAACACCACAGAAGGAATTTGACGTTTGCTTAACAGACGTTGGAAAATCCACTTGTAGGCAAAACCACTCAGGGTGTTGAAACCCCCCAAAATGTTTTGTAAATGACTACCAAAAGTATCTTTGAGCCTGCTGGTATCTAAATCTTTACTGTAGTAAATACGGGAAGTCTGCCTTAAAAGTAATAGGCTTTTTGCCAGATACATGGCAGATAAAATGCTGTTACCGTGATTTGGATCGGACATTTCAGGGTAGTGCAGAATTGCCCGCAAATTCATTAACCGATGCTGCTGTTGTATTACGGGGGATAAATAGATCGCTCGTCGAGCATATACACCGTCTTTCGTAGTCTCATAATCCCAAATTACTCTCCCTCGGTTAAAAGTAACTTTACCTACATCACCACTAATATGACCCATGTAAAATCTTCCTAATAGGTCATGTTGATTGCCAATGCCTTTTTTGTGAGTATCATTAGATAGCCACAACAGGCGCGTTACCTCTAAACATCCTGCTGCCAAAATATAAACAGAAGCGCGAACTGTAAAGTTATTTTGCTTTAAAGAAGCACATTGAAGAGAATTTATGGTTGTTCCTTCCCTGTTAGTAATTAACTTGAGACAGTTGGCATGTAAATAAGTTTGGATTTGACGGGATTGATTTAAAAATTTCTGGTACTTGGTTTTAAAATTGGTTGGCGGACTAAATAACCAGAGCTTATCAGTCAAAATTGCCTCTGAATCTAAACCAGGAATCATCGCTGGAGCATCTTCACCCAAAGCCGACTGGACATCATAGGCATATGGCCCCAATTCACAGTACTTATGAGCCTCTTTATAATAGGGTTCTAAGTCCTGTTTGCTGATAGCCCAACCGCTATGGGGAACATAGGAGCGCGATTCAAAATCCAGGTCATCAAAAGGGGCGCAGCGTCCCCCCCAAACATTAGTTGTACCACCAAGTTGTCTTTGTCTTTGTCCTTCTAAACTACCGTGGTTGGGATCGAGAATTTCTCCTCTGTAAAGATCTTGAGTCTCCCTTTCCAAATTCATCCCACCACTTTCCACGAGGATGATATTATCAAAGCGATCGCTTAATTCTTTAGCCAGAGTGATTCCAGCCGCACCACCACCAACAATACAAATATCACCACTAATAATAGTTCCACTAGCTAGTTTGCGAGCATCTATAATCATGTTCTTAAATTATTTTGGAGGGATTAGCTGATTGAGTGATCGCTTGTAACTCATTCTGGGAAAGCAAACTAGCATCTAATACTTCTAAATTATTTTTAAGATGCTGACAACTACTAGCACCAGGAATAACTACTGATACTCCCGTCTGCTGTAATACAAATTGTAGCGCGACATGGGTAATACTATGATATTTTGAGTGTAAGCTCGAAAAAACATTATTCTCAGCAGCAAACAACTTACCAGAAGCGAAAGGTTGGCGAGCCACTACTGCCACCCCCTGCTGTTGAGCTAAAGGCAAAACTTTGGCGATCGCTTCTGACTGTAACCAATTTATCTCTAGCTGAATACTGGCTAATCCTGGCTGCTGCAAGCAAATCAAAGCATCTTCTACCGTATCGCAAGAAACGCCATAATAGCGTATTTTACCTTGTTTTTTAAGTGATTCTAAAGTCTGCCAAACTTCAGAACTCTGTAAGATTTCTGATGACGGACTGTGAAGTTGAAATAAATCTAGATAATCGGTTTGCAAACGTTTGAGACTTCCTTCGACAGCCGTAGTTAGATAGTTGCGTTCAAAGTTTTGGCGCAAAACAGAAGCTTTAGCATCTCCCAAAGAATCGGAATTAGATGAAGATTTTAAAGCCCGCAGCGATCGCACTAAAGGCTTTAGCACTGGTTTAAATTTAGCTGCAATACTGCCCAAAGGGGAAAGAGTATAGCCTGCTTTGCTAGCAAAAATCACCTTATCTCTTTGATGTTTAAAAGTTTTGCCCAATAAAGTCTCACTTTGTCCCTGTCCGTAACTATCCGCCGTATCGTAAAAATTAATCCCCGAATCGATTGCCAAATTAAGCATTTTTACCGCTTCTTGTTTGTTTCCGACGCTCAAGTTCCCCCCTAAACGAGAACAGCCCAAACCCATTACCGATACTTCTAAATCGGTGTTGCCAAATTGTTTGTATTTCATATTTTCTAAAATTTATCTTAAACTTGCGATCGATAGATTTAGCTTTTAGCTTTGATTAACAAATTAATTTTTTATTCTTGCCGCTTTTGCTCGACCTCTTGTAAAGCTGCTTTGGGATCTTTGCGGTGACGACGATACCAAGTTGCACCGCCAACTAACATTCCTGTTAAAGCAAAAGCCAACATAAGGGGAAAAATATCGCCCTGGGATAGGGACTGCAATCCCGCTCCCATCATCACAAAGGGTAGAATACCAGGGACAGTACCGCAGACTGTACCAATGAGATAGTCTCGATAACGAATGGAAGTTAACCCAGCGGAAAAATTAACTAAACCGTAGGGAATAATTGGCAACAGACGTATGGCGAACATATAAAATATTCACCCCAAGCGTATTTCAGCATCCAAGGCTTCCCAACGTCCTGCTAATTTCTTTGCCATTAATACTCGACCTATACTGCGAGTAAAGGAAAAAGCAACTAGTGCAGCTATGATGGCTGCCAACGTCGTCCAGATAGTTCCCCACCAAATACCAAATATTGCACCTCCGCTAAGGTTGAGGGGAGTTGAAGGCAAAATTAAAAGCGTTCCCACAACATAAAGCAATATATAAACGATGGGGGCTAATATACCCATCTGCTGCAACCAATCCTGTAGAAGTTTTTGGTCGATGCCACCAAGAAAATAAACACCCAATCCTGTGGCAATAATACAGATGATGGTAATCAAAAAAAGACTGTTTTTTAGCATTGTGTAAGAGAATTTCCGTTCAAAGCTTATAGTTTATGGCTTACAGCTTTGCTCTGTGGCGTATTTTTTGACTCGAAGCCATAAGATTCTCGCACAAAGTAAAGTGGTCTTCCTTTTACTTCTTCGTAGACTCGACTGAGATATTCCCCCACAACCCCTAGAGTTATTAGCTGCAAACCGCCAAGAAAAAGTATCGCTACCATCAAAGAGGCATACCCAGGAACATCAATACCGATAACAATAGTGCGAATTACAAGAAACGAGGCATATAAAAGCGATAGGCAAGAAACACACAAACCAATATAGCTCCAAATTTTTAGCGGCAAAGAACTAAAAGAGGTGATGCCATCGATCGCAAAATTCCACAGTTTCCAGTAGTTCCAGGTGGTATTTCCTTGGTAGCGAGGTTGGCGATCGAATAAGATAGAAGTCTGTTTAAAGCCTACCCAAGTAAATAAGCCTTTCATAAAACGAGTTCTTTCGGGCATTTGCTTAATGGCTTCTACTGCACGGCGATCTAGCAAGCGAAAGTCTCCCGTGTTTTTGGGAATCGGTATAGGACTTATTTTTTCAATCGTTTTGTAAAATGCACCCGCTGTAATACGCTTGACCCAGGTTTCTCCTTTTCTGGCTCGTCTTGTGGCATAAACAACATCGTAGCCTTGCCGCCATTTGGCGACTAGTTGATGAATTAATTCTGGAGGATCTTGCAAATCTGCGTCGATGGGAAAAACTGCTGCACCAGAGGCGCGATCAATTCCTGCGGTTAGAGCTATTTCTTTACCAAAGTTGCGAGATAAGTTTATTACTTTGATTTGA
>ERZ1740059.1560-NODE-1560-length-11479-cov-3.869485_pt1 | contig 11479 bp, 8 predicted proteins | sample MGYA00581744_ERZ1740059 | MGnify/ENA primary metagenome ERZ1740059 (study PRJEB43018, sample SAMN04849738) | marine metagenome | isolation source: floating plastic debris | place: Pacific Ocean | collected 2008-08-28 | study: EMG produced TPA metagenomics... | reverse complement strand
TTGTGCAACAAACCATACATACTATGGATGACTCTAAATTGCGATACATCCCTCGACCATAGAAATATTGCAATTCCACTGATAGTCAACGATCAATATTACATGATAAATGAAGTTATGGAGTCTATCACGGATACCGCTACGCATATGAATCGTAAAGGAAAAAAAGCCTCCCCTACTACAGCGAAAAAAATCAAAGCTAATCGCAGCAATTCTCCTTCAGATAAACATCGTAATTTATCCAAATCAAAAAACAAAGGTACAGCCGTTGCTAAAAAAAAGGGTCAGAGCAGCAATCGAAAACCTATCTTAAACACTCTTGCTAACAATAATTCTCGACTCAAAGGCAAAGTGAACCCAGCAGCCAAAAAAATACTGCGGGCAAATCTGGTGTTGCGATCAAAAGTCAACACAATACTCAAACCACAAAACCAAAATTCTCTTTATTATTTGCAGTATGTGCGATCGCAATTATTGTGGGAATCAGTACAATTTTAGGTACAACAGTTGCGATCGCCAGTTCTTTTCAAACACCTGTTAATCAGGAAAAAGCAGCTATAAAGTCCCAAAATATTGCTAATTCCCCCAATAAAAACAAACTACAGCAAATTCTGAATTTATCCTCTTTAGGTCAAGAGATAAATCCCCTCAAGATCGAATTAGAAGAGTTGGCACAAAAATATCCCCAACTCGAACCTGAAGTGTTTTTGGTAGATCTAGACACCAAAGGCTTTGTGAGCATTCGAGGCAAAAACAAAATAGCCTCTGCAAGCACTATCAAATTACCTATCTTAGTAGCGTTTTTTCAGGATTTGGATCGTCGAAAAATCCAGTTAGAAGAACGGCTTACCATGACGGAAAGCTTAATGGCTAGTGGTTCTGGTGATATGCAGCACAAACAACCAGGAACAAAATTTTCGGCTTTAGAAACGGCGGAAAAAATGATTATTATCAGCGATAATACGGCAACAAACATGCTGATCGAACGTCTAGGGGGAATTTCTGAATTAAATCAGCGGTTTATGGCAATGGGATTGACCAATACTCAGTTAAGTAATCCCCTGCCAGACTTAACAGGAACAAACACGACAACTCCTGAAGATTTAGGGAACCTTCTTATCTAAATTAACAATGGAGAATTAATTTCTTTGCGATCGCGCGATCGTTTGCTACATATTATGAGTAATGTAAAAAAAGACACCCTACTACCTCAAGGTTTAGAATCTGGTGCGCTAATAGCCCATAAAACAGGGGATATAAAATCAGTTTTGGCTGACGTAGGAATGGTTGATATGCCTAGCGGTAAACGTTATATTGCTTCGATGTTAGTCAAACGTCCCGACAATGCTCAAAATGCTCAAGAATTTATTCAAAAGGCATCGAAAATTGCTTATCAATATTTTAAGACTCCACAGAATCAGTCTTTTAAACTCGAAAAACCAGAATGATTTAGATATACAAAAAACAATAATATGTAGTTGTTTTGGTATATTTCCCCACAGCCGAAATAAATCTGTTATAATGCTAAATCGATAAGGTAAGGAGAGGTGGCTGAGCGGTTGAAAGCGGCTCCCTGCTAAGGAGTTATGGGGTGTAAACTTCATCGGGGGTTCGAATCCCCCCCTCTCCGTATTAATTAAGGCAAGCTTAAGAAAACTGGTTTTAAATCCTCTTTTGCGGATAATTTTTGGTATTTCGAGTACAATTCCAATCTATTAAACTCAGATTAAGATTGACTTAGAATTGTAGATATGAAATATTTCAATTTAGCTCGTCCTGCTGCTTCTAAAATCATGCTCGTCATGGCTTGTTTGAGCGGTAGCATCAAACTAGCTTCTTGCCAAGGAGGAGAACCTACCGGCACAGGCGACAGTCAGCCTGGAGCAGCCAGTGGCGATGGTCTAAAATTAGGCACTCTTGCCCCTACTACAGGGGATCTATCCTCTATTGGGCAAAACTGGCCCGCTGCGGTTCAATTGGCAGTAGATACGATTAATGCTTGCGGTGGGGTGAACGAAGCCCAAGTTAGTTTAACAGTAGAAGATAGTCAGACTGAGCCGACTGCGGGTAGTGCGGCGATGACTAAGCTGGCAGAAGTAGATCAAGTAGCAGGAGTCGTCGGAGCTTTTGCCAGTAGCGTATCTGGTGCTGCGGTAGACGTAGCTGTCCGTAACAAGGTAATGATGGTATCTCCTGGAAGCACTAGCCCTGTATTTACCGAAAGAGCGCAAAATGGCGAACTAAATGGCTACTGGGCGCGCACTGCTCCACCAGACACCTATCAATCTAAAGCTCTAGCAGCATTGGCACAAAAACAAGGCTTTAAAAATGTCTCTACTGTGGCAATTAATAATGATTATGGAGTTGGTTTTGAGCAGCAGTTTGTAGAAGCTTTTAAAAATACAGGGGGAAATATTGTCGGTAAGCCTACACGTCATGACCCCAAAGCAGCAACCCTAGATAGTGAAGCCAAGCAAGCATTTAGCAGCAAACCTGATGCAGTGGCAGCAGTACTATATGCCGAAACTGGTAGTGTGCTATTAAAATCTGCTTTTGAACAGGGATTAACTGATGGTGTAACTGTTCTTCTAACAGATGGAGTCTATTCCGATGATTTTGTTCGTCAAGTAGGCAAAACTGCTGATGGCAAATCGATTATTGCAGGAGCTTTGGGGACTGTACCAGGAGCAAATGGGGCAGCTTTAGAAGAGTTTACTGCTTTGTGGGATGAAAAAGTGAACAAGGAAATGACGGCATATGTCCCTCATAATTGGGATGCCGCAGTCTTGATGATGTTGGCAGCAGAAGCAAGTGACGCTAATACTGGAGAAGGTATTAAAAGCAAAATACTAGAAGTAGCAAATGCTCCTGGTACAGAAGTAACTGATGCTTGCGAGGCAATGGAATTAGTTCGCAATGGAGAAGATGTTAATTTTCAAGGAGCAAGCGGTAATGTAGATATTGACGAAAATGGAGATGTGGTTGGTAGTTATGATGTCTGGAAAGTATCTGAGGATGGAACTCTTAGCGTAATTGATACAGTAAATCCTATTGGTGACCAATAGTAAACCATTTGAGATTGACGATACTCAGAATAGTTAAAGATTTACGATCTTGCAAACTGCCCCTATATCGCACTAAGCTAAACAGATATAGGGGTCAAAGATGTACATATCATCGCCCTCTATATCGTTCAGTAAATCTGAATAATCTCAATCTATAGGTATTGCTGTTATTAGTAGTATCCAACGCGATAAGCTTTTAGGGCATGGCTGAGTCCTAAAAACTCATATATGCTTCTGCAACTGTAACGCGCATTCTAGAAAATTAACACCATAAATTATGATACTAAAACAAGTTATTGCCCAGGTCAAAAATTTGTTCCCCGCACCCGAAGTTCACGCTCATTGTGATGGCCCTTGTGGTGTATACGATCCAGCTTCTGCTCGTATTACTGCCGAAGCTGTCGTTTCTATGACCAAAAAAATTCAGGATCTTGAAGCTCCTGATGCGGGTGACAAAGCAGCTAATATTGCTTATCAAAACACTCTTTCTCGCTATATTGCTGTTAAAGAAGAACAGGCTCAAAAAACTAAAGAAGACTTATTGATTCTATGGACAGACTATTTCAAGCCTGTACATTTAGAGAAATATCCCGATCTTCATGATACTTTTTGGAAAGCTGCCAAACTTTGCTCTGCTTGTAAAGTTGAAGTTAGTACCCAACATGCCAATGAATTGATGGATGCAGTACAGAAAATTCATGATATATTCTGGGCAACTAAAGGACGTGATGTAAGCTTTGTTAAAGCTAGCTAGTTACCAGACAATTGGTACAAAGACCCGTGTTCGATCAATATAATTGAACAAGTAGTAAGCTTTGATTTATTAGCTTTTACTGATTATCCTATGGCTAGTTTATTTGTGTCTGCGTTTACTGGTTAATCAAAATATTGAATATTAAATATTTATTTAAATGAGTTGGCTAAAACTGACTCATCTTTTTTTTGCTTAAAATTAATAATTGTTAAAAAAAGTCACTAATCAACGTATTTATCTTTAGTAATTTAAACTTTGTTGATAACAGTTCATAACTTAGAGTTTTTTTCCCAATTGATTTTCAACAATGCCAAAATGGGTAAAGATTAAACTTTCATGATAATTCTCGTACTGAAGCTGTGCTAAACACTAATGTTATATTTTAGTGCTTTAGTTTTGCTGTGGAATTTCTTGGTATTAAAACTGGGGGATTTGAACGAAGTTAAACATGATTTTGGTGTGAGAGAGGAATATCTATAATGCTTAAGTTATGGGGAAAGCTAGATCCAATTGCCCCTCTTTTTGGTTTGTGTTGCTTGTTTTCACCTAGTGTAAAAGCAGAAACAAATAAAGATTTTTCAATGCCAGAATCTAGCTTGGCAAGCCCAGGAGTTGCTGATGCTGCGACTGTTAGAGAAACTGTAGAAAGTGCGATCGCAGAAATTTCTCCCATACATGATGGTGAAGATAGATTAAATAATGACATCAAGACCCAAAACGATCGCACAATTTTAGCAATCAATTTATCTGGTAACTCTGATATAAATAGGCAGAGCGACTCTACACCAAGAATTATAGATCGTCAAGAAGATTTGCTAGATTATTTTAATTTCGATTCTGATAATTCTAGAATGTTTTTTTCTCAGGTTGATAGAGTCGATCAACTAGAAGATGTTCAACCAACAGATTGGTCTTATGAAGCTTTGCGGGGTCTAATAGATCGTTATGGTTGCATTGATGGATTTCCCGATCGCACATTTCGGGGCAATAAAGCTATTTCTCGTGCCGAATTTGTGGTCGGTTTAAATACCTGTTTGAATGAAATCGAAACTATTTTGACTAATTCCGATCGCATGCCTCAAACCGATGTAGAAACTGTTTTGAGACTAATGCAAGAGTTTCAATCAGATTTGGCCATATTACAGGGAAGAACAGACGGTACTCAAGCAAGAATAGAGGATTTAGAAGCAATTCAATTCTCCACAACCACCAAGCTACAGGGAGAAGCTGTGATTGGGTTAGGAGATGTTTTATCTGGAGACAATGAAACCAGTACTATTTTGGGCAGTAGATTGAGATTAGATCTCAAAACTAGCTTTAGCGGCAACGATTTGTTGTTTACAAGATTATCTAATAACGATTTTCCTGGTTTCACCGAAGAAGTCGGTACTTTTCAAGGAAACTTGTCTTTTGCCGATACAGATACGGATGATTTTGAGTTGGAAGAATTGAGCTACAGTTTTGGCGTAGTAGATAATCTCGACCTAATTTTGGGCGCGACAGGGGTTGATGCCGATGATATTGCCAACACAATCAACGTTTTAGATGGAGACGGTGGATCGGGATCTATTTCGGCTTTTGGCACTCGCAATCCTATTTACAATCCCCCTGGAGATGCAGGTGTAGGGGTAGTGCATCGCCCCATAGAACAAATTGAAATTAGTGCTGGTTACTTGGCTTCTCCTGCCAATGAATCTAATCCTGGTAGCGGTTTATTCAACGGCGACTATAGTGCTTTAGGGCAAATTAAGATCGCGCCTTTTGATAGTCTTAGTTTGGCTGCGACCTATGTTCATAGCTACAATCAAAGCGATACACAAACAGGGACAAACAACGCTAATATCCAGTCAAAAACTACTGAAGTATTTGGCGTAGAAATACCAACTATTAGTAACTCCTATGGCTTAGAGGGATCATGGGCAATTAGCGATCGCATTGTTATTGGTGGTTGGGGCGGTTTGAGCAAGGTAAGTAATCTTTCTACTCTTAATCAGCAAGTAGATCGGGGTACTCAAGATATTTGGAATTGGACAGCAACTTTGGCTTTTCCAGATTTGGGGAAAGAAGGTAGTATGGCAGGGATTGTCGTTGGGAGTGAGCCTACTGTAACCAACTCTAGCATTAATAATCTTGAAACAGATCGCGATCGCTCTCTCCATCTTGAGGCTTTTTATCAATATCAAGTCAGCGATAATATTGCTATTACTCCTGGGGTAATTTGGATCACTGAACCTGACAGTAATATTGAAGATTCTAGTGATTTAGTTATTGGTACAGGCAGAACTACTTTTAGTTTTTAATTGCCACACAAATAGCCACACAGCGGTTTATAGTTTATAGTTAATTTATTTTGAATTCAGGGCAAGGATAAACTTTGATAATGCGAAAAATCTGACGAGTATAATGAATTGCTAGAACGATTTAAAACATCATTAATAGAGAAGTTTATTTTGGTTTTAATTGAATTGTATGAAGAGCGATCTAAATAATGGCAATCGCATTATAACAATTGCCAAAACATTATCAACCAACTACGGCAACTCCATCAACAATCAAAGAAGGAGTAAAACAAGAACCATTCCAAGCAGAATCATTACCCAAAGCAATTACCTGTTTTAAGACTTGATAAACATTACCTGCGATCGCAGTATCCTTGACTCGACCAGTAATTTTACCATTTTCCACTCGATAGCCTAGGTCTACATTAACCGAAAAATCGCCGCTAATATCTGCACCACCACCCAATATTTGATCGACGATAATTCCCTTGTCTAATTGAGCAATTAACTCAGAAAAATTTATTTCCCCAGAGCCAACGATTAGGTTCACCAAAGAAGGATTGGGATAAGTATCCAAACCAGGGCGAAAACCGTTTCCTGTAGGAGGAATATCTAATTCTCTAGCAATAGTGCGATCGCAATAAAATTGATTTAAAACCCCTGCATCAATTAAGCTCAATTCTTGGGTTATCATACCCTCATCATCAAAAGGACAATTATAGGGTTGTTTATTGGGTTGCTGAGATAGACTTACCTTTTCTGAGATCACAAGCTGTTGTTGCTGATTACTCCAGGGGGAAGACTTTTCTTTAATCCGCTTGCCGTTGAGGGCAGAAGATACGGTACTCCATAATAAAGTGGCAGCATTGGCAGTAAACAATATAGGAACGTTACCTTGAGGGGGAGCAACATTACGCTTTGCCCAGTCTAAACGTTGGATAATTTGTTCAATAACCAAGTCGATGTTGAGCTTGTCTTTACTGTATTGACCATCATAAATGCCTAAAAAATCTTCTCCTCGTACCAATTCCACACCCAGATAGTAGCTCAAGGTAGATTCGCGATACTGGCAACATAAACCCTGAGAATTGATCAAGGTAGTAGCTTCTTGTTCTGATTCCAATTCAGCAGAACAAATTAATTCAGGACATTCTGCTCGCAATTGATTGATTCCATCCTCTCCTATTTTTACTAATTCGCCTACAGAAGCCGTTGCACCTCCCAGGTCGTGAATTGCTTTTCTTGGTGGTGCTAGTTCAATTGTTTCAGGATTGTTGAGTTTAGCAAGGGCAGTCGCTTTTTCTACTAGCAATTCAGGATTGATTTTGCCATAGGCTACTGCTAAACCAGGACGATCGTTTTGCCACAATCTTAATGCTGTGCCGACAGACTGAGAGCTTTCTAGCTGCTTGAGACGATTTCCTTCAAAGAATACGGGTTTAGACTCAGATGTTACCTGATAAACTTCTGCGTGACTTGCTCCATGATGGGATGCTAACTCTAAAAGAGACTCTAATTCTTGGTTCATTATCTTACGATTAAAAAGGTTGATATTTTAGATGCTAACTCCAAATAAAGCGATCGCTCTATGTATAGTTTTTTCAGAATACGAAGTAATCTAAGTAATCTAAGTACCTAAATACTATAGTTGCTAAAATCAGTTATTGCTCTTCTCTGGAATATTAAATGTTGTCAAACTCCAAACAACAAATTGATAAATCTACTGCTGCTGAATTAAAAAAACAAGAACAGACTCAATGGCTAGAATCTCAACTACATCTATTGCGCAACAGTTTGAGGCGGGGACAGCAGGGTTTGGCACATTGGAGTGGGGGAGAAATGGCAGTTTCCGCTGTACCAGGGGCAGGAAAGTCTCATAGTCTCTCTGTAGCAGCCGCGATCGCAATCGCCCGCAATCAGTTACACAGCCGTCGTCAATTGATTGTTGTTACCTATACTCGTTCGGCAGCAGCTAATATTAAGACCAAGATTCGCGATCGCCTTAAGGATCTTAAGCTGCCCCCAGGGGGGTTTATCGTCTATACCTTACATGGTTTGGCTCTCAACATTGCCAATTCCCGCCAAGAATTATCTGGATTGAATTTGGACAAGGTAACTATAGTCGTCCCCAATACGGGTCATCGTATTATTCGCGGTGCTGTAGAAAGATGGATTGCCCAACATCCCTTAGAATATCAGACCCTATTAGAAGGAGTGCAGTTTGATGGGGAAGAAACCGAAAGGCTGCGCCGTCAATCAGTATTGCGAACGGAAGTATTACCCAACTTGACTAATACGGTGGTGCGGGAAGCTAAGAGTTCGGGATTGCTACCAGAAGAATTAGAACAATTAAGCGAAAATGCCAGAGATGAATATGGCATTTTGAATATTGCGGCGGGACTATATAAAGAGTATCAGCAGTTAATGCGATCGCAAGATTTAATTGACTATGACGATATGATTTTGGCAGCTTTAAAAGTTTTAGAATATCCACCGATGCGATTGCTTTGGCAAAACCAAGTATATGGAGTATTTGAAGACGAAGCCCAAGATTCTAGTCCTTTGCAAGAGAAATTAATTTCTATCTTGGCTGGGAACAGTGACGGCAACTCTGCACCTAATTTAGTCAGGGTAGGAGATCCCAATCAAGCGATCAACTCTACCTTTACCCCCGCAGATCCAATTTACTTTAAATGGTTTTGTCAGACTTGCAAGGATAAAAATAGTTTGGCAACCATGAACCAAGCAGGGCGCAGTAGCGAGATAATCATTGATGCTGCCAATTTTGTGGTGCATTGGGTTAATCAAAAGTGGTCAAACAACAATGCAGAGAATAATCCCGAACAGTTACCCTTTCGCGAACAAAGAATAATTACCGTCGATCCAGACGATCCTCAACCAGATGCCAATCCTCAGCCAGCAGGGAGTGGTGTAGTAGTCACCAATCCAGACGATGTATATCAGACAGTCAAATTAATTGCCGAACAGGCGATCGCTTTATTTAAAGAACATCCCGATCGCAATGCCGCAATTTTAATCAGAGAAAATCGTCAAGGAAGATTCTTAGCAGAAGAATTAGCTTACCTTGAAAAAGAAAACGGGATCAAAGTCTGCGAAATTAGCGAAAGCGAACGATATTCTCAAATTCCCATCGAAATTCTTAAATTACTTCAATTTATTGACCGCCCCCATTCCCCCGACAACCTCAAGGCTGCCCTAGAAGTATTACAGCAAAGAAGCCTCATTCCCACCCAAGACTTAAACGCCCTAGCCACATCTCCCGAACAGTTTTTATATCCTAGTCCCCTCACTCCTCCCCATAAAGCTAGGGTAGAAGAAGCCCGTCGCTACTGCTGCAATTTGCTTAGTGCGCGGATGGAATTACCCCAATATCAACTGATTCCTTTTTTGGGCATGACTTTGAGATATACGGGATCGGAATTGGCTACTGTCCAAAAACTATCAGAAAGAGTAAATCAGCAAATAATCGGACAAAGTTCAATCAAAGCTAGTATTAACGCTCTAGAAGAGATTGTTACCGCCGAAAACTTTGAAGGCGTGGAAGAAGATAATGGCGATCGCTATACTCGTCCTGGGCAAATAACCATCATCACCATGCATAAAGCCAAAGGGCTTGATTGGGACTATGTATTTATTCCTTTTATTCACAGCGACATTTTGCCAGGACAACCTTGGATACCCAAAGCAGGACAATTCTTGGGAAACTTTACCCTATCAGAAGTTGCTCGCGCCCAAATCAGAGCGATCGTTCACCATCAATATTTATTAGGGAATTCCCCTCTTACTATTCCCCTCCCAAAAGCAGCCTGGGACGAAGCAGTTAAGCTCAAACAAGCGGAAGAGTACCGTTTACTATATGTAGCAATGACCAGAGCAAAACGTCTTCTGTGGATGTCTGCCGCTCAATTAGGGCCTTTTCGCTGGAGTGTATTTCGTCCAGACAACACCAATAGCCTACAGCAGAAAAAACCCTGTCCTGTATTACCTGCACTAATTAAATATTTGAGGGATGCTTATCAGTAAACAGTAAACAGTCATTAGTCATTAGTCATTAGTCATTAGTCACTAGTAATCAGTCATTAGTCATTAGTCATTAGTCATTAGTCACTAGTAATCAGTCACTAGTAATCAGTCACTAGTAATCAGTCACTGGTAATCAGTAGTTAATCTGGCTATCTGCCGACATTTATACACCCCAACAATAAACATTCCTTCTGCATAAATTTTTGCTGCGTCTTCTAATGCTCCCAACCACTGTTTAAAAAATTGTTCTTGAATCGGATTGCTAGTTAACAAAGATGCAATGTAACTATTGTGGCTGGCTATATCAAGGATTACCATTATTCCTGTAAAGATAAAACCAGCCACAAAAAAAGTAAAAGATCGTTTAAATAGTTGAATTGTTTTCCACTGAGAAAAAATATAGATTATGAACAAAAGTATATACATTCCCACAATAAGATCGTCCAAAAGATCTGTGAGGTTGGTTTGAGTAATATTAAAAATATCATGAAGCAAAAAATCAATCTCCTCATGAATTTCCAAGGCTTCATCTAAAACCAAAAACAACAATCCCAAGCTAATAACTAACCAAAAAATCTTATTTTTATTTACTTGATGATTCTGAGATTTTCTGGCTATGTTGAATATCTTTCCAGCGATCGCCGTAGCAATCAATAGCTGCAAACAAGATACATAGGTCAAAAAGCCTTCTTCTCTAAAATGGAGGTCGACAGGCTCGCCCAAAGCGATCGCGCCAGAGATAGCAAACGCTACTAGTAAACTATCAATAAAAAGTATTTTGTACAGCACTTGTTTAATAGGACTGTACTCAGAAAAGATTAGCCAGTGGCTTTTCATTTTATTGAAATTAACGACAATTAAGTCTCAGATTAACAAATAACACGTTAACAACTAATCACTACATTGATAATCGATCGCCAATCATTGATAATTGATATTTGGTAATTGATCTTTGATAAAGTAGTGAGCCAAGCAAAAAGAGAGTTGAATCATAAAAGAAAGGATTCTCATGATTATCATTGGCGATTTTGGGCAAATGTACCGATTTATCCCTACAGTAAACGACGTACTATTCGTCAAGAGGTCTTGAAAGACAATATTTGGACTTTCGATCAGCTTCAAGGCATTTTTTATGTAGTTGTGCCAATTCGCATGACCATTATCAAGCTAGAGGCTGGAGGATTGCTAGTTTATGCTCCTGTTGCTACTACCCCACAGTGTATTCGTCTGGTACAAGAATTGGTCGATCGCCATGGAGATGTCAAATATATTATTTTGCCAACTATTTCGGGTTTAGAGCATAAAAATTGTGTTGGCCCTTTTGCTCGTCACTTTCC
>ERZ1740059.1559-NODE-1559-length-11480-cov-5.133917_pt1 | contig 11480 bp, 1 predicted proteins | sample MGYA00581744_ERZ1740059 | MGnify/ENA primary metagenome ERZ1740059 (study PRJEB43018, sample SAMN04849738) | marine metagenome | isolation source: floating plastic debris | place: Pacific Ocean | collected 2008-08-28 | study: EMG produced TPA metagenomics... | reverse complement strand
AAGCGGTGTTTTCCGTTTAGAGATTCAAGATAGCCACCAAAGTGAACAATGGCTCCCCCTGGGCAAAGGACTGCCAGATAAAGATATTTTTGCCCTGGCAGAACTGGCAGATGGCACCTTACTGGCGGGCACCGGAGGCGCAGGCATCTTTCGACGACGCAGGGGAGACTCCACCTGGCAGGCAGCAAATGAAGGAGTGAATCAACTCTCGGTCCTCACCTTTTTTGTCGAAGAGGAGAACAGCAATACAACCGTCTACGCAGGGACAGGCGGCGGCGGACTATTTCGATCTCAAGATAGCGGTGATACTTGGGTTGCCATTAATACTGGCAGCGTTCGAGTTGAGAGTCAGGGAAATAATCAGTGGGGCTCTATCAATACAGGATTGCCTGCCACTGTTGTCAGGGCCGTCAGTAGATCCAGATCCATAGTTGATGGCGAAACTATTAGCTATCTGATGGCCGGAACAGATGACGGGCTTTATTATGAGTATTTTAAGAATGGAGCACAAAACTGGATCCAGATACCCGAATCTAAAGAGTATGTCATCCAGGTATTACAGCCACATCCTACTACCACAAATCTAATAATGGTAGGGACTAATCGAGGTCTCATCCAAGTTAGTATACCTGCACCACCTACAGCTTCGACCACTTTGGCAGCGGCTGAAGCAGCAGCCACACAGGCAGTAATTAACAATGAAATAACGAATAATATTCGAGACGCAGCAACAACAGCGGCTATAGGAGTAGCAACTAGAACACTAGAAGCTAATACCGAATCAACTGCCGTCGCGAATGATACTTCGATTCAGACCATAGTCCAGACTGCGATTCAGGCAACGACAGAAGCTGCTATAGAAGCCGCAACACAAGCCGCAACACAAGCTGCCATACAAGCCGCAACACAAGCTGCCAGGTTGGAAGATGTTCAGGATTCAGTAAGAGAAGCTGCCATACAAGCCGCCAGAAATGAGGTAGTAAGCTCAGCGAGAGACGCAGCGAGAGACGCAGTAACAGCAGCAATAGCAGAAATAGCTCAGAAAACAGCTGAGATTCAAGAAATAGCAATAGGTGCTGCAACGGCAGCGGTTACAATAGCAACGAATGTTGACACCGCAAGACGGATTCAGGTAGCTGCTGTGGAAGCAGCTACGGTAGTAACCACAGCAGCGTTAGAAGCTGCAACGCGTGTGGCTGAGCGGGTCACTTGGGAAGCTATTGAACAAGTTACAGCTCCTGTACAGGCGTTATTGCTAGTACAAGAAGATAGGTCGCTGCTGGTTGGAACAACCACAGGTTTATATCAACTATTGGGTGAAAATTGGATTCAGGTTCAACCAGATGACTTTAGTAAACCGATACGAGCATTGGCGCTGACTAAGATTGGCGAAACCCAACATTTATTAGCGGCAACGCCAACAGGGATTGATCAATGGAAAAAGCTTGAAGGGTCCAGTATATGGACACTAGAGACATCTGTGATGTCACTTACGAGTCATATTTTGACCCTGTTCACTAGAGGAGAAACTGTCTATGCAGGTAGTCGATTTGTTGATTTACTGACGGATTCGCCAGTTGTTTCTAGTTCAGACGATGCTCAAGCACCTGGGGAGACTAGTGGTAGAACAGACAATTCTGATAGTGCTACTGAAACCGACACAGCAATAGGAAATACGACGGCAGGAAGCAACTCAACTAATCAACCTACAAGATTACAAGACTGGCCTGATTTTAGAATTCAACAGCCTGACCAAATTGATCTTGATACCCTCTACCCCCAGGTAGTTAGTACTAGCTGGGCTGCATTTATCGATCATGTTTCTGGTCAGGTCAGCGGCGCGATCTCAAATATCCAAACCACTCAATCTGTCAATCGAAAAGACTTTAGTCTAGAGACCCAAATCACCCGTCTGGGCATCTATCCTCCCCTGGTCGAGCCTGACCTGTTTTCCCTGCGTAGCACTCAGGTATTGGCCCAAAGCGAACAGCTATCCCTGGCTCTAGAGCCCTTAACCATTGAAGAAAAACAACATCAAATTTTTCAAGATCCTCTCTGGGGAAAACAGATTTTTCTTAGTCAGTATGTCGCTCATTTACAACCTCAACAGCCCGTACTGATTCGGGGCAAGCATCCACAGGCGGAAATCGTCTCCGTTGGAGGGGTATTTATAACAACTCCACCCATAGAAGAGGGTTTACAATCATCCTCCTGGCAAGCCAAAAATACCGGACTCACCACCAACGACGTCCGAGCTTTAGCGATATATAAGGAAAATGAGCAGTCTGCCGCAAGCGATTGGCTGTATGCCGGGACTGATGACGGCGTGTTTCGAGCAGTGCGTCAGAGTAATGCAGCTAGTGAAACTCCAGCCAGTGCAGCCGACATAAATGCACCAGACCTCGTCTGGCAGCCCATCAATCAAGGGCTCCTCAATAAATCGGTACAGACTCTAGCTGTAAATAACTCGACTGGGGATGTATATGCCGGCACTGCCGATGGTATTTTTCACTGGCAACTGGCAGGCGATCGCTGGCAAACGTTTCATCAGGGATTAATTCACCCTAATGTTCATGCTCTGGTGATCCACAACAACATACTTTATGCCGCCACCTGTATTGGTCGAGATGTGCGATCGCCCAGGGGTGTTTTCCGAGTATCACTAGAAGGCGATCAACGCTGGCAACCCACAAGTCTGACCAACATAGATGTACAGGCCTTAGCGATTAAGCCCAATAGCTCACCCACAGACATATTTGCAGGAACACCCCGTGATGGCATCTTTCGCTCAGGTAACGGTGGCACTAGCTGGCAGACACTGCCCCAATGGGAAGATGGAGAAGGCTTACTAGAGAGTGACGACGATGTAGTCACTGCTACGGTCGATCAGTCAGAAATCCCCTTGGCAGAGGGAGACACAATTCGAGCATCGGGACAGATTGTCAAAATTGTTGAACTACTTCCTAATTTACCAAATGGGGGTATCCGATTTAGAGTGAATATCCCCTTTAGTCCTGATTTGCTACCAGGAACACCCTTTAGCGTAGGCACCAATCTGACTAACCCCAATGTGACAACGCTTCTAATTGATGGAGAGAGTTCTGATGAAGAGAACTCTGAGAGCACACATCAAACTGATAAAACGATTGTTTTTGCTGGAACGGCAGGTAGCGGTGTTTTTCGCTCGAATAATGGCGGCAAACGTTGGACGCCGATCCGCCAAGGTATGACAGATTTGGAGGTTCGTTGTTTGGCAAGGGAGCCAAGACCAGAGAGTCCTGATCGTCTATGGGTAGGCACTCAATTCAGTGGTATCTTCTACAGCGACAACAATGGTAAGCAATGGAAAGCGTACAGCACCAATATTCATAACACTGATGTAAAGGCCATTTTGTCCACGGATACCCACCTGTTTGCTGGCGGTGCAGGTATTTTACTCAATGCAGCGGGTAACTTTGCAGTGCCTCTACATCTAGGAGACCAACTGCATGTGGTTAAGCCCCCTAAGTCAACCCAGCCCAGCTTACCCAATAGCCCACTAACCTCGCTGGAGGAAGGAGCCTGGTGGACCCTACGAGATCGCAATGGCTTTGTTGGCCAGCTTACCACCGTTACTCCATCACAGCTGACATTCAAGCCCGCTGCCGACACCGACCCCTGGGTGAGTGAAAAGGCTGACATTGATTACCCACCGGACGATCAGCGCCATCCGATTTTGACCCTGACCAAACCCCTGCAATATAGCTACGATCCCTCCACTGTGACAGTTTTGGCGAATATTGCATTGGCCACCCATGGTGAGACAGTTACAGAAACCTTAGGTAGTGGCGATGGCACGCGATCGCACCAACACTTCACCCTGAAACAACCACCATTAACCTACACCGGTGCTGATGCTACCGAAGAGAAAAAAGCCAGCGCTGGCCAGAATCCCACAGGCAGCACTGGCATTCCAGGGGTAAAAAGCTCTCTGGAAGTGCGTGTAAATGGCATTCTCTGGCAGGAAGTAGCCGCACTTTACGGTCGCGACAGCCATGCCCCCATTTACTTTGTGCGCCTAGACGACGATGGCACCCCCAACATCCATTTTGGAGATGGTATTACCGGGGCGCGACTGCCCTCAGGTCTGGAAAATATCACCGCCACCTACCGTACAGGCCTTGGTGCTGATGGTGAAGTGGGAGCGGAGCGGCTAACCTTGCCGAAAACCGTCCCCTTGGGAGTAGTGGCCACTAACAACCCCCTGGCAGCGACGGGGGCAGCTTTACCTGAGACCCTACAAACTGCGCGCACAAAAGCGCCTGCCACTCTGCGTACTCTAGATCGGATTGTCTCTCTCACAGACTTTGAAGACTTTGCTCGGGGATATCCCGGCATTGGCAAAGCCCAGTCCCTGGCAGTGCAAACAGGCACTCGCGCCCAGTGGGTGCACCTCACCATCGCCCAGCTAACTATTGACAATAATGAAGGCTTTAGTGAGGAAAGTAGTACAGTCCCAGGCGAAAATCCCCTGGAAGACACCCCGTTCTACACCCAATTTGTGGCAGCTATTGATCAAGTCCGAGACCCGATTCAACAGGTGCAAGTGAACTTTTGCCAGGTGTTGCGATTTAACCTGGCGGCAAAGGTGTTAATTGATCCCCTATATGAGCAACCACAGGTGATGACCCAGGTCAAACAATCTCTACAGGCAACGTTTGCATTTGAAAAAAGATACTTTGGCCAAGCCGTAACAGATTCTGAGGTGATTGCTGCTATTCAATCTGTGGACGGTGTCGTCGCCGTTGATCTCAATGCGCTGTATCAAGTAGGTGATAGCAAAACCAGGCGATCGGAGCTACCTGCCAAAACGGCCCACTGGGACGGGGTGATCAGGCGAATTTTACCGGCACAGCTGCTGCTGCTCAATTCTACGGGTATTGATCTGGAGGCAGTGACAGAACTATGACCGCTTCAAACGTGACAGATTCCAATATATTGGGGGCCAATATATCAGGAGCAACCATGCGAACGGTCAATGTGGCGGGAACGGCTGGGCATGGGGACCCGCTGCTGTCGGTTAGCCCTCAGTTTGGCAGTGTGCCACCGGAAAAATTATATGCCCTACTGCCAGCAATCCAACGCATTCGAGATACCGCACAAGGAGAACCCTTACGGGCACTTCTAGCCATTATAGAGCAGGGGTTCAACACCCTGGAGCGCGATATTGAAGGGCTGTACGACAATTGGTTTATTGAAACCTGCGATGAGTGGGTGGTGCCCTACATCGGGAACTTGCTGTACGTGCGCGAGCTATATGCCAAAGTCCACAGCGCCTCTGCCGTTTCATCTGCCTATGGTCAACAAGAACGACGGGCCTATGTTGCCAATACTCTGGCCTATCGACGACGTAAAGGCACCGTGCCCGTGCTAGAGCAGCTGGTCCAAGATATTACTGGCTGGCGGTCACGGGCGGTAGAATTTTTTCAGCTCCTGGCCACGACCCAAAACATTAATCACGAGCGCCCTGGAAATACCACGGTCAATTTACGTGCCGGTCAACAACCGGAAGAGCTGGGCACTCCCTTTGAGCGACAGGCGTCTTACACTCTGCAGGTGCGCAATCGGGAACAGGACCGCTATAACCTGGCTATTATCGGCTTATTTATTTGGCGGCTACGCAGCTATGCCAACCCTCTGAGTACCAACAGTACTGCCCGGTTAGTCCGGGGCGATCGCGGCTACACCTTTGACCCGACAGGCTTTAGCCAAAACCTGTTCAATCAACCTCAAACCGCCACCGACATTACTCGACTAACACGGGAGATAAATGTACCTGCCCCGCTGAGGAATACGGCCCTTATCAAAGAGCTAGAAAACTTTCGACATCGGCAACAGCTTCAGGCACAATTAAACGCCCTCTCTGAGAAATTTGATCTTGCCTCTCAGAAACAACAACAGACTCTAAAAACAGAGTTACAAAAAGCCGAAGCGGAAATTCCCCAGGTAGATCGGTATCTGGACGCGCCGCAGCCCGTATTCCAGGTGATGATAGACGGTGAACCCGTAGCCACCGAAGATATTCAGATTAAGTCTCTCAATTGGGAAACGTCTGATTCTCCTCAGTCTACGGAATCCATCAACTCTCCAGAACAAAGGCAAGCCCGTGTTGCCGTCGATCCAGAGCAAGGGCGACTGTGGTGTGTTTCACCGCCGCAACAGTCGGTCGAAGTGAGGTATGCCTATGGGTTTAGTGGTGATGTTGGCAGCAGTGTTTATGATCGTCAGGAACCCCTCGCTCAAGTGACCACAGGACCACATTTACAGTGGTGCGTCACCCCAGGCGGCGAGCTGTCCAGTGCCATTGCCCGCTGGAATCAGCTCACCTTAAAATGGCAAACTGTTAAGCAGCCAAAGGCCATTGCCCTGGGGCAGGTGATGCTTGATGTTGAGGCCAGATTGATCAGTTGGCAGGCAAATCCTTACACCCGGGGAGTGGTGGTGGTAGCAGCTACGGGCAATCGCGACCTCATCGTACAGCCAGGTGCCATAACAACAACTCGGACAGCAAACTCCTCGTCTCTACAGGTGAAACAGCCACAGACAGTGGTCTTTCCGCCAGACTATGGCAACTTAACGCTAACACTGTGGGCAACCCCTGTGTCAGATACCAGTGCGCCAGACGCCAATGCCCCAAATGCTAATGATGAGACCAGTGCCATAGTAGACGCCGTTCCCAATATTGATCGGGGAGTGATCATTCTCTCCACCAGCCGCACCTACTGCGAGTCAATCGCGGTGAATGTTGCTGCCGATAAACAATTAGCCATTGTTGCCGCTAATGGCCAACGCCCCCATTTACTAGGAGATATTTATGTGCGTGGTGTCGCCACGGCCCAGGACAATCCTGGTACGTTGATTTTAGATGGGCTGCTGTTAGAAGGGCGATTTCAGCTGTTGGCTGGTCAGCTCCAACACCTGCAGATACGGCACTGTACCTTTGTGCCGCTGGTAGCCCCCGACATCCAGGTAAGGAATACTGACGCTACCAGCGGTGGCATTCATGTGGACGGACTGTTGTCATCTTTGACCCGAGAATGGGCTAAGGATAACGCCGAAGACATCGATTGGACTCCTTTGATGGCCCTGTGGATGTATTTACTGGTGCTAATCCAGAGGATTATTCAAATCGGGTTTGACTCAAAGCAAGCCTCAGGTCAGAAAAATATTCACAAGCTATGGTGGCTGGGGCTGCGACAGCTGGGGCTACTATCACAGGTGTTACAACAGGTATTTCAGTTTTTCTCTAAGGTAGACGACGATGACCTAGAAGACTTGTTGGACTACCCCATATTTCAAGATGTCACCCGTCTGCCAAATCTCGCCCTAGATAATGCGGCCCTGACGGTGACCATTAAGCGCAGTATTACGGGGCCGCTGACCCTGGCGGAGACAGTACCCGCATTGGTATCTACCGATAGCCTGATTCACCAGGGTTGGACCATAGAAACACCCCTGGCGGCCCAAACTGGGGCTGCGATCGCAGCCCTAGGAGCCCATGCCCAAATTAATACCACCACCATATTTGGCACCGCCCAGGTACGCGAATTATCCGCCAGCAACAGTCTCTTTACGGGGCGGGTGATGGCTCAGATCCAGCAGTCGGGCTGCGTGCGCTTTTGCAGTTTACCCCGCACCTCCAAAACCCCCAGTCGATATCGCTGTCAGCCCGACTTGGCCCTGAGTCAGCGGTTAGATCGGTTACCCTCCAAGATTACGGCACTGGTACAGCAGCCCAATACACAGGTCCTGTGGGCAGCGACGGCAGGAGATGGCCTATATGCTCGCAATATGACTATGATCCAAGCTCGCACCCAAAGCAGGGGCAATTCGGCAGGTACATGGCAAACATCAAAGCCCTCGCTAGCAGGTCAAACTCAGGAACAACCAGTTCCATTGCTAAACGACAGTTTGGCAGATATGACTATCACTGCCTTTACCATTGCCCCGCAGGGCATTTCAGGCACAGTATTTTTAGCTGGTACTGGTCTCGGAGAGTTATGGTCTAGCAACAATCCGGCCCAGGGTTGGCAACGTCTACAGGTTAACCTATCGACTCCAACCGGTATCCTCGATACCGCCATTACTGCGCTGTTGGTTGCCACCGACAAATGGTTTATGGGCACTGCTGGCAGCGGACTCTTTTACTCAACGGATCGTGGCAATACCTGGACCTGGCTAGAAGACTTACCTCAACGGCAGATCACCTGCTTACTGGCCACCGACAGCGGCAGACTATTAGTAGGCACCTACGGCGGTTTGTATTTCTATGATGATGTCATTCAAGCGGAGACTATTACTGATCCCCAGTGGCAGGTCGTGGAGCGAGGGCTACCGGCCGTTCCCATTACGTGCCTGGCCCAATCCACTCTGGATCAACTCGGTGAGGCTACCCCCTCTAATCCCCCCCCGCAGGGTCCCCCTGTGCCCATCTTAGTCGGTACCCAAACGGACGGTGTTTTCCACTCTACCGACAACGGCTTTTTCTGGCGTTCCATCGGTTTGAATCAATGGCCAATCACCACCCTCATTGCTAAGACAAAGCGCTTCTCTAATACCCTCAGCAGCGAATCAACAACCGTGACCATTGAGGGCGATCAGTTTAGCACCCATCTCAAACCGGGAGATGCCATTACTGTCGACAATCAAACTCGTGTAGTGTGCAGCATAAACAATGATGAATCAACGCTCATAATTGAGCGACCCTTTTGCCCAGATATATCCCCAGCGCAGACCTTTGAAAGTGTGATGCTACTGGCTGGAACCGCTGGTGGTGGTTTGTTTCGCTCTATGGATAGTGGAGACTTGCTGCCCACCTGGACAAGGGGTAATACTAGCAGTACTACCGATTGGGTGAGTGCGATCGCATGGGTAGAACCGACTGAAGCAAGCAATACAATCAATGAACCCGTTATGCTAGCAAGCGCGCTGGGTAATTTTCTCTACACCCAGGACAATGATCCAGACCGACGTTGGAATGCCAATAGCTGGGAATCAGCAAACCAAGGACTCACGGCAGTGGAAACATTACTCCAGGAGATCAGTCGACTACAGCCAAGCTTTACGGCCAATGAATATGGAAAACCGGGCTTTGGGCAGCTCGCCCGCGGCTGCCCCATCGAAATTGTCACCGGGGCCGAAGATGGGTCTGAAATGGGCGCTTTTAGCTATCTAAAGCAGCCCCAACGAGAAGCCAATCTGTTGACCAGTTTGGATGAGTATCTACGATTTGGGCTGAGTGCCAATCTTTTTTACCTTACGTAAGGACGGAATTTTCATGAAAGGTGATTTTACGCGGTCGACATTCCGCCCCCAGAATGGCTACACCAGCGTACGCATGCAGCAAGGTCGGTTACAGGTCGATGCCGATTGGAATGAACAGGCCGATATTATGGCCTATTTGTACCAAAGCCAGGCCCTGGATATGTTGGGTGTGGCCGCTGCCCCCCGCACAGCCGAGCAAAGCCCCCAGGCCGATGTATTTGAAAACTTTCGACTGAAGCCAGTGGCAGCGGGCGATGAGCTAAACGTCGCCCCTGGCAGTGGGCGGCGCATTGCTCCCGGAGAAGATCTAAAAATCGCCCCTGGACATATTTATATCGATGGTGTTTTATGTGAACTTTCTGAGACTGTCACCTATCTTAACCAACCCTATTATGCCGATGGCAAAGTGGTTGATCTTAGGGATGGCAAGGATTTGTATTTAGCCTATTTAGATGTGTGGCAGCGCCATATTACTGCCCTGGACGCTCCCCAGATTCGAGAAATTGCCCTGGCCAGTGTACCCGACACAACCACCCGCCTAAAAACCATTTGGCAAGTTAAGCTTTTAGCGCTAGAAGAAAAATCTGAAGGAATTTCGTTAAGTTTAAATGCGGCAAAAGAGAAACTTAAGCAGCCTCAGAAAGGTCAGCTCCAGCTTCGCATCGATCCCTCCAGGCAACAAAATAATCTTGCCAATGAGCAATCTGTCGGCAATGCCCTCTACCGAGTCGAAATTCATGATTCGGGAGCCCAGGGTACGGCCACTTTTAAATGGTCAAACAATAACGGCATTGTAGTTAGCCAAATTTTACAGGTCTTGGGGGGCAATACCCTGGTGATTGATCAACAGGCTCGAGATGATGCTTATAAATTTTCGGCAAATGATTGGATAGAAATTATCGACACGGCCCATGAACTTAGGGGAGAGCCGGGGCTATTGGTCAAGTTAACGGATAAAACAACCGACGGCAAACTGGTGTTTGATCCGGCTACAACGATTTCTGTTGAGAGTAATCACCCAGTCACCCTTGAAGACTTCAAGGGGGCAAGCAACCAAAATATCTTTAAAGTTCGACGCTGGGAGGACATTATCTCAGGGCCTACCAGGAATATTATCCAAACAACTGGCAGCCGCTGGATTGATTTGGATGACAGTGCCCTACAGGTGAGGTTTCCTGAGCCAGAGAATCCAAATACTGCCTATGCCACCGGAGACTATTGGTTGATTCCCATGCGCTTTGGTATCCCTTATTTGGAAGGATTAAATATCAATACAGATCCGAAGACGGTGTTAACAATTTCTCCAGAGGGCATTGATCATAGCTATGCCCCCCTGGCTTTGGTGAGGTATGACAAAGGTAAATTTAGCCTCGAAAAAACTCAGGAAGAACTTGACCGTGATGATACTAACACAGGTGCCAGGGGTGATTTTCGGGTACCTTTTCCGTCCTTAACACGATGTATTGATAGCTTTGGCGGGGTTATTCAGGGGTCTTTAGAAGTTCAGAAAAATCTCTTAGTTACCCAGAGTCGAGACGATAATAACAACCTGATATATGGTCGCTTAGGTATAGGCACCTATGAGCCGCAGGCTAGGATGCATGTGGAAGTTGATGATCCTGAGCTTACGGGCCAGATTATTCAGGCCGCGCAAGGGCAACAGAACAACCTTCAAGAATGGTATCGATTCGATGGTGATACCCCGGTGGTTAGCGCGGTGGTTAGTGCTGCAGGGAATCTTGGCCTGGGTATACCAGCCCCCACTGTACCGTTGGCAGTCAGGGGCAATATCCAGCTATATGATACAAATCAGTCATTTCATGGCGAACTGAGCACAGAGCTGTTAGAAACAGAACAAACCGAGGGAAACAGCATCCGCCAGCTCACCTTTAAACTCGACAATAGTGTTGCCAATCCAGCCCAGTTTGCCTTTACGGATGCACCAGTTAAGGTGGAGCAAAATCTCTTAGCTGAGCAAGATCTCGTTGTCACCAAAACGGCTCGGGCGAACCAGGCAGTGGTGGGCAGGCTGGATGAGACATTTGAACCTCAGGCCGTGGTGCATGTGGAGGCGCGCGATCGCATCGGCCAAATTATCTCAGCAGCACCCAATCAAACCAAGAATCTCCAAGAATGGCACAGTCTAGAAGACGGCAATGCTACGGTCAGGGCGGTAG
>ERZ1740059.1558-NODE-1558-length-11481-cov-45.920357_pt1 | contig 11481 bp, 7 predicted proteins | sample MGYA00581744_ERZ1740059 | MGnify/ENA primary metagenome ERZ1740059 (study PRJEB43018, sample SAMN04849738) | marine metagenome | isolation source: floating plastic debris | place: Pacific Ocean | collected 2008-08-28 | study: EMG produced TPA metagenomics... | reverse complement strand
TTTTAAAATCTACAATAAATTTTGTAAACTCTTTGAATTTGGTTCACCATTTCTTCAGTGGAATGGTTCCTATTTCTTCTGGTCTTTAGGGCAAACGTACCGTGGCCCAGAAGGCCGGAAAAATAAATAAAGTTTCCTGTTGCGAATAATGTTTCTCTGCGTCAAATGAGTTTCTCTGCAGCAAATAAAGTTACTCTGCATCAAATAAAGTTTCTATGCTGCAAATAAAATTGCTCTGCATCGAATAAAGTTTCTGTGCAGCAAATCAAATTGCTCTGCATCAAATAAATTCTGATTGGTCAATTTCATTTTACTTACAAAGAGGTATCATTTGAATCACAGTGCATAATATGAACATCCATGTCATATAAAAGAAATTTTCAGAAGATGGGTGCAAACATTTTCATTTCATCGGTCAATCATGATTTGTGGTGCCTGCAACAAGACGGTGTTCTCAGGCGCAAGCTTTTGTCACCATTGTGGGAAACAACTTAAATTTGGTAAGTTTTTCATTTCATCACATTTTTACTTTTATGTCTGTTATGTTTTTGTTGTTAGTAAGTGTTATACTCACACTTATGGCAAATGCCAAGAATGTATGGGGAAATCTTTTTTATTTTAGTTGATTTTAATTAATCCCTTTGCAAATTTCCAGCATTGGTAACAGCTTTATTTGAAGAAGGCAAAAAAGGTGTCTACGTTGAGTGTTACCCCTCGGTCACATTTACATAAAACTTAAAATATGTTATTGTAGTCTATGTTAAACTCTGCCGCGTATTTAAGATATAAAAAAATAAGATCAGTTATCCCAAAAGTATTGAATATTTTACTGGTACAATATGTGAAATTGGGTACCAGTATATACCTATATACTTCCCAATGCAGTCGATGTTTTTTTACCACGAAACCCAGTATTACACATGTTCAAAATAAAAATGTTTTATGGTTCCATGATCAGGTGGCTGCCTCTGTAGAGGAGTAAGCATTTTGATAGTCCTCCATTTCAATTATACACCAATGTGTTTTTCATCACACTTTATCCTGAGCATGGTAAATTGCCCTCTCACACTGTCCCATCTGGGTAGAATTGGAAAACACATGCTGTCCACTCACGCTCTTTAACCTTTTATTTTTTTCCTTTTACAGAGCTCAATGATGGTGCTGGGACTTCCAGCTCAGGTCCTACTACGATGGGATTGACAAAGTTCCTGCAACTTAAAAACTTGAAAGGAAAGGAGCGCACTGGTAAGCATTAAATGGACTCAAAACTTACTTTTATATCAACATCCTTCCTCTATTAAATATTGATTTTTTTCCAGAAATATCTAAGAGTGTTACAAGTAGTTTTCCCTAATGGGGGGCGATAGCCCTGCATATTTGATTTGCACAATGTCAAAACTGCTGTCTCTCTCAAGCAACAGCAGCAGCGTAGACACATTTTGAATGATCCTCAGCAGAAAACTTCAATATATTTCTCAAAATGACTCTGACAGCCGAAATTGTGTGCAATATGTTTTGCAAGGCTGTTATACACTTATTGAAAGAGTCATGTCCCAGAAGTTTCAAATCCCTTCAAGTCCCTTCTTGCAAACAATGCAAGCAATATCATACAAATACTTGAAAACCTTTTTTCCATGGTAAAAGGTGTGAGTCCTCTAAATGAATTCTAGGGAAATTTCACACCTCCATAATGTTACTAATAATGTGGGAAAACTGGGATAGCGGTTGAAATCAAGATTTTCTTTCCCTAGCAAAAGTGTTAAGCTTTGGAGCAACACCAAATAGGTTTTCAATTTGGATGGGTGATAGTCTCAATCTATTTTGTCAGGCCCCTAATTTCTATCAGTAAAGGTGCATTCAGTGCAAAGCTGTCTTTGGCTTATTTTATTTATGATTCTCTTATTTTGTGTTTTATATAGCTGGGTTTTTGGCGAGGAAGAAACACAAACCGAATGGATCAAATCTCAAAGAGAAGGTATTGACATTTTACATAATGTAAATTGTGTAAAAATTGTTTAGTGATAGGTACAGAGTTGCATGTTTGTTAGATAAAATTGTGCGTGTAGGAAATTTATGACTATATTGTTTAGCTCACTATTCACGACTGAAGTAAAATAGGATAAAAGCTTAGAAAAAATCTGATGCCCTCCACCACTGAAAGATAAGGTAACGAGTTGTTTTGACAGCATAAAATATATAGATAAGGTTTGGTTATGTGTGTGACAAAAAATGACACAGCACCGGAATCTGAGGTCTCTGCGACAAAAACTACAAGTCAATACATACATGTCAGCTACATATTTCAACAATGTTTATGTTATGTTCATTATAGAATATTTTTATTTATTTAGTTATTGTTTACTTGAACTGAGCTGAAATATTATTGTAAAAAACCAGGGGTTGAAATAAGCTGGTTGTCTTATGAATGTAACCCACAGCTTTGTCACTATTGATCAAAGCTAGGACACTTTTTTCTTCAGTTATTTGCCCAACGCTTTTAGTTTTCAACCACTCCAAAGGTTTCCAAAAATTACTTCTTTGACATCGTTGCGAAGTTAAATGAAAGGCGGAACAAGTTCGCGCACAACATATTATTATGTTTTCAAAACTGCATCGATTGTCTTTGTATATTCAGAGAAACGGTTGCAGATTTGGCTCCAAGTAATTAAGGGCCTCAATGCCAAAATTTCCATACCTTTTTTTCAAATCATGAAACTGAGTGTCTAATGACCCATGTGTTATACTAGTTGACCATTATTGTCCAGGTCTTAAAAATAAAAGATGCTGTAGATCTTTTATAAAACATTGACCCTGTAACAATTACTTGTACATTTATTGTTTTTTGACAGCCACACCTTCTATGCAATGGTTAACTAACCGTGGTGCCACTCTCCTTGTTTATTTAGAAAGTATGGAGCGGCCTGTCCCATCAAGGACATAAAGTGAGAGGATCGATGCGTCAGGTGTTGATAAACTGTATAAGTAACGCATCGGTGATCAGACAATCACTCATATCAAAGCACTCGGTGGAAACAGCGCATATGGTGGGTGGTGCTGAAGTGGTTGCATCTGCAAAATTGGTGGACAACAAAGGTTAGTAATATCCTCACTTGTGGTTTTTTGTCACCATATTAAGAGTATACATGTATATTCCAAAACAAACCAGCCTGGCCCAAGTTAAATCTATCTACCCTCTCTTTCCACCATGTACGGAAGCAGTTTACTAAGGAAATAGTGTCTGTCCAGTTACAATTCAGATAGGAAATCTTTCATTTGTTTTTTGGTGAGTTAGTATTATGTTTTTGGGGTTGGGGAGGGGCATGTTTACCCATTTTAGTTTGCTTCCATACCAGCAGATTGAATCACTAGAACTTTTGTTTGAGACATGATACGTTTCAATTTTCTTCTTCCATCACGATAAGCCAAGACCATAGGAACTGAGTTAAATGAGGGAACGATTGTTTGTGTTGTATATACCTGTATGCAGAAAGCATGGCAAGTCCAATACTGTTCAGTCATCGTAGCTAACACACAGCTTATTCTCATATTTTACGCATTAACATATTTTCAAAGCCTGATTTTGTGTTCAAAATTAGGGAGCATGTTGCTATTTTACATAAATATCGAATAAATATTTCATTTTGCTATTTCATATTATGTACATGCCGAAACTGCGAAACATTGAGGCTACCCGTGTTTATTGATTATGCAGGCTCTACACTGACTGGGGAAGTTGACCTACAGGAGCTATCAGAACGGCAAGGGCTTCCAGTAAGCCGGCTCAAATTTTATCTTGAGATAGGCACTGACAGTAAGTATACAATATGATTTGCTACCTCTCTTAAATTAAGCTGTACGCAATTTGATATAGGCAACGTTAGGGATGTGCACAAGCTCATTTTAAATAGATTAGCAAATGTCCAAATTACCAAATCTCCCACATCACGACTGCATAATATACAATTGAACACATTTGTATTCAGTTCAAACCCTGTCCAAGTGGCCGATAATTACCCTACAGGATGAAAATATACACTGAATTTAATTCAGCAACCTGGCTTAGGTTGGTCAAATTCACGGAAATAAATATAAGCTAATTTTGATTTTTGAGTTTTAACATCCAGAAAAGTTAGCTAGCAAAAAGTTTGGCTATTTGGCCTGCGACAGGTAAATTAGCCAAATTTATTTTAGCTACTTGGAATTTCTGTTATTATAGCATATATGAAAGCTAAAAGATTTAGCTAGTTTTAATAATTAGCTACCTAGGGTAGCGAAAATGGCGAATTTTTCTGCTGATGAATACTTTCTGGATATAGGGTATAAGCTGTCATTGAGAGATTTCTAAAATCTGATAATAAGCGGAATTTATATTTAGCGAATTTGCCACTAGCGAAATAGCGAAATATAAATTCCAATGAAACCTTTCTTCCTGTAGGGTAGTACCCCATAATCAATACCTATAGCCATTGGTATTATTTGATGAATCACTTAATCAGTTGTGACCATGCTTCAACACCACTTTAGCAATTAAGACTGGCTGCTGTTAGGCTATATTCCAAATTAGTAACATGGCCTTCAACAACTCACTTAATGGTAAAAATAGAATCGAATATGCCATCACTCGTCATGTATAACCTTCTATTAAAATAAAATCATTTATGTGGCAGATGATTTTGGGCAAATAAAAGATAACAGCTCATGCTACACTCCCACATGCTGCATTACATTACAGCAAGGTAAAATATGAACTCTGCATGTTGTTGTCTCTACAATAAAATAGAAAAAAATGAAGTATATAAACCCTGACTCCCTCATGACCAAATCTTGATACAAACTAAGCAACTCATTTGAATATTTGCTGCATTTCTGATATAAATTTGAAATCTTGGCCAGACCAAACAAAGCATTGTTGTACATGAAATTCAGAAAGAAGTATTTATTTATTGTATCATTAGACCACAAGTCTTTCAATGCTTATTTAGATTGAAATATTGAAGTATTTTAATTCCCGGGTTGTTAAATTATATTATTATATTGCTATACAGTCATTCTGTATGGTGAGTAATTTACTGCCAGATTTTTATTATACACTTTGTTTACTCAAAGAGTTTACACTAGTTTCTCACAGAGAAGGATATTGAAGTCACAAGAGCATAATATGAGTTAGGGGATACGTTTTGTTTGACAAATATCAGCTTTCTGTTATTTGTGCAACAGTATGACCTCAAGATATAACAGACTATGCTGTATTATACAGAGACAACATTACCCGGAACATTATACCATTTGATGTTACATGTATGTTACCAACAGCTTGTGAAAAAAATTCTTTGGTAGGAATGAATGACCCTTTTGTTGGTTGTTTGCCAAAGAGGTGACTCAATTTGAAATGGTGGAATATTCCTGCTTTGTTATACAAATATGACATCCCATCGACAGTAACATCGATTATAATATACCGAGTCACTGACAATCATGTGAGAAATCGAACGGATTATAGAGATCTAAGTTAAATAATTGTTGAGTCTTTCATATTCTAGACTCTTGGTCCCCAAATGCAATAAAATTAATTACTATAAGTCAGACCAAAAAAATTTCCCACTACAGTGTTACTGCAAAGCAGTTAATCAAAACCATTGTTAATAAAATTCCAATAGTATGATTTATGATGATTAATTATTATTCAATCATGCTTCACTGCTAAAAGGGTGACCTTATTGCCATAACTACTAAGAAGTGACAGACAATTTTTGCATTCTTTTATTGTGGAAGTAATTTTCGGGGAGAGGTTGCTACGCGTTTTCCCACTGATTACAAACATTATTTCACGGATGCCCCCCCCCTTTCACCATTTCATTATTATCAATATGCAAACACAAATATTTTTGTTCAAAGAGTTTTTAAACTGAAGTCTATCAATTCTGGCAATAAGTAATATGCTCCAATCATTGCAGGTAATCCAGACCTAGCTGTACTTGAAGAGTCATGTTCAGATCCTGAGAGTTTACCAGATGTTAGTCTACATATCAATGCTGCTGAATCATCTGACCCCCAGGCATCATCTGACCCCCAGGAATCAGCTGACCTTATCAATATACGACCTCAGGTATTAGAAGATATAATAGACATATCTCAATCAGATGAGGAGACAGAATCAGGAACGGTGTTTCCGAGGTAGGTAAACCACAGTGTTGAATAGTGAATGAATAATGGTTGGCGTTCAACACAGCAAAATTAGGATGCTGATACTGACAGCAGGCTATTTTACCACCTGTTTCGCCTTGAAATTTTGTTATTTTCTCGTAGTAGAGCAAAAATAGAAATTCCAATTTCTCAGAGCAAAAGCAAACTCAACGGTTTTGTTAGATGAAGTATAGCTGTGAGTAGGAAATGTTATGACTGTATTGTTTGGATCATAACATTCACAACTAAATTTACATAGGAAATAGAATTGTTAGATGCCGCCTACCAACGACAAATAAGATATTTCAAATTGTTTTGACAGCATATAACAGATAGATAAGGTTTGGTCGCGTGTGTTACTAAAAAGTGTCAAAGAACCGGAATATGAAGTCTCCGCAACAAAAATCTACGTATCAATGCATACATGTCAGCAACAATTTTACAGTTTTAATGGCGCTTTTGGAAAAGAACCAAATACCCTACATCCAGAAAAGTTAGCTAGCAAAAAGTTTGGCTATTTGGCCTGTGACAGGTAAATTAGCTACATTTATTTTAGCTACTTGGAATTTCTGCCATTATAGCATATATGAAAGCTAAAAGATTTAGCTAGTTTTAATAATTAGCTACCTAAGGTAGAGAAAATGGCGAATTTTTCTGCTGATGAATACTTTCTGGATATAGGGTATATTTTTAACGGTACTGCTATGAGTGGAATCAAAACCTCTCTCTTATTTACATGTAACATGAGACATGATTTCTGCTTTATTGGTAAAATAGAATCAAGCTTTTGCCTCTTGCTTGCTGTTACGCAAGTTGTGAAAAGACTAAAATTTCATTCTCCAGTTTAAGAAAGACTTAGAATTTAGTTGACATATTGTCACAGGTAAGGAGAATCTGTCATCCGGTCAGATCCGGTACTGAATGAATGGGTTGGCCCCCTGGGTTTTAGTCTCAGTAGAAAAGAGTAATTTTGCATATTTTGGCAATCACAGGAAAAATTTTGTATTCATGTAGTCAAAAAAGCCAAAAAAGAAGCTAAAAACTTTGACCCTTTTGTTAGCATTGTCAATGATGTTGCCTAAGTGCGTTGCAATAAAAAGCTGATATTGCTGATCAATAAAAGGTGATGCAGGGAAATTGATCAGCATGCCAAGTTCAGCTCATGTCCTATGAATTTATTTGGTGGTCAATTAGTTAGTAGTTTTCAACTCGAGCAGTGTTAAGACTACTTAAACCAAGGGTTGAAATAAATGATAAAATCAAATAATTAACTTTAGCTGTAGCGCACAGTCAACTGGTCCAAAGCCCACAGAAAACAAAATTTTCTGGGATATGAATACATGTAGAAAGTGAATAAATTCACCTAGCCCAAGATCCACACAATTGTGTTTTATATTCAGCTCTGCTATACCAACCCATCCAATGTTCCGTTACATTACATTACATGACAGTACACTTTGAACCCGACTTCTATCTTTTGATGACATCAGCAAAAACTCATGAAGGTTTTGAAAGAATTTGGTAAATGAAGAGATTTTGCATAATTGGAACTGTGCATCTTCGCTCATTGATTTTCATAATAAAGTTTTCCTCCTAGTTAAAGAGGTTTTTGATAAAATTGGGGGTTGTCTGTTTGTTAGCACACAGCAAGGTGATGTGAATTCTTGGCTGTTACTGTGTTGAACGGAGATACACATATCAGAGTGCATCCTGTTATCAAAGTGGGTTTCAAGGCCTACATAGCTATGCGTTTTATTTTTTATATTTTCACTGCATGGCTATCACTACAACTGATGTATGCAAAAAATTATTTCTTCCATTTATTCCCTGCTGATGAGTCTCGACCAATGGCCCACAACTGTTTCAGAAAGTTGAAACATAATTTGCCTTAATTCGCCCCCAATAATGGGCATAAAATTTACCAAAGATATTCAATTTACAAATACATAAAAAAAACATAAAAACACAACAATTAAAAATGTCTTGATCTGGCTAGATAGAACACACCCAGATCTCAATTTTCTGATGCCTCTACATTGCCTCTACCTTGAGTATAAACCAAATGCCCCCTCAGTTTACCCCAAGGTAAAAATATTGATGGGCAGGATCAGAAGAATATTCCGAGATAACTTGTACTGCGCAATCTGTTTAATTAAAATAAAGCAAAGAAATTGCCTGGAGTATTATAAACAACATACCCTCACTTCATGGTAAACGACCATAAACATCATGGTACATACAAACAACTTAGTCTGGATTAACACCCTCTTCTTGTGTGGCCTTAGGTGGTAGCTGACAAATATTGTAACTACTTGAACTGTGATGATTGTAAGATTATTAATTTGTGTTTTCATCTCATTTGGATTACAGGATCGGAACGGATGATGAAGACATCGATCTCCAGCAAGCCCTGCTTGAGCAAAACTTAAAAAAGGAGAGAAAGCCTGACAGGTAAGCCAACTACTATAATTGTGATATTAATATAAAATAATGTTATTACATAAATTATATAAGTTATATACTGTGTACATGCTTACAGAAAATATTAACCAACTTTGGCACCTTTGTTAGCGGTACGTTGCCAGTTTCAAGAAGGATTATGCCCACATTTACTAAGTTGGGATGTAACCTGACACACCGCAAAGTACTTGAAATTTTTAGCATACAGCTCACACTATCCAGATGGTTACCAACTACTGGACATGGCCCACCTTGAGCCCTATAAGTTATGGTATAAGGTTGCAGTTGTATTTATATGTCCAGTATGTGTTTTTATGTCCTAGTGAACATTTATTTGTCTGTAGAAAACTGACACCTGAGGAGCTCTCTGGGGTTCTGAAGGCTTTTGCGTCAGACAACGTAAAAGGGCCATATCGGCGGATAAAAGTTGGTCGGAGACAGGTTTGGAAGACCACAGAATCCCAATGGCGTCTACCCAGCTTCCGCGGTCGAACTGGCTGGATACTTGTAAAGTTCACAGGGGAGGAGCTAGGAGATGAACCATCAGCAGATGATGGCGGACCTCGCAGGGAGTTTTTCACTCTTCTGATGGAGGCAATTGCTGTTAATAGTGGGGTCTTCACAACAGGTAAACTCTATTACCTCATTACGCTATCCAATCTAACTTCTAGCAGTATGCAACAAAACAGGGAAAGTGGCTCGATGGACTAGAGTTGTCTAAACCTTTTCAAGGCAAGGCTGCAACTGACTTGGTTTGAGGATATATGGATGTACGTGCATTAAAGCAAAGCAATAATAAGTGCCACAAAGGAAAGCAGTAATACATGTATGTGTAAGTGTCACAGACGATCATTTACATATCAGCTCGCTCACTTCCGTTTGTAATTTTACCATTCAGGTAGTGCAGAGATTGGTAGGGTAGTTTGCATACATAATAATTAATAATACAATATGTAAAATCAAACCACAGGTGGCGATGATGGACCTCAACTCCGACAGAACATCAAAGCCCTGAGCAATGGGACATACAGGCTGGTGGGAGAAATGGCAGCAACCATGGCATTACAGGGTGGGTTGCTGCCACAGCTATTTGACAACACAGCTGTGCGCTATTTCTTGGATGGGAATATCGATGTGGAGGCAGATTTCGAAGACCTCCCAGAAGAAAAGAGAAATCTAATCAGAAAGGTACTGCTATATTGACACACCTAGTTTAGCATGACATTGACTGGCATAATCTGGTATTTCATTCGTGGTTTGTTTTCCTTTGTTGTTGATGTTGATAAAAATGTAGATCAGAATAATGGTCACCGAAAAGATATTTGACATCAATCTGCCAGCGCCTTTAATATGACACCTTGCAATTTGACCAGTAACAGATCGCAGATATAGATTATTTTGCCCATATAACGGCTGGATCATATTATCATAGTTTCCACAATAAGACACCTCTGTAGAAGGCACCTGGTAACCGGGAACGTATTTTCTGCACAATCTGACTGCCTAGTTTTACCCAAAAATCTTGACTGTGTAAAAAAACTAGCAAGACTTCGCATGAGTTTGGACAAAAAGTAGCCCTGCGGAGGAACAGAGTTAAAAGCAAAAGATGCCAGATTTGCACTGAGCAACCTTGAGTTATCTTCCCCTGCTGGTAATAGACTGGTGGTAACCTGAACCACTAACAAGGGCTGTTGATTACGGTACTTAATACCCTGCACACACTGAAAATGTTTATTGGAATTTGATTTTTCACTATATCATATACGGCCAGTTTGCTTAATTATAATGCCACTTTTCATTCGTTTTGACAAACATTGCAATGAAATCTTTTCAAAAAACAATTCTTTGAAAACCAAATTTGGCAATATTTAAATCCATTTTGAACCAGGTCACTAAATAAAGGCTGTGTATTTTTGCATCAGAATGAAAGAGCAATAAATCCCAAGATATTTCAGATTATTGGTCTCTATAACAACCTTCCTTAGCCTAAGGCCAGGTGACAATTAAAACTAGAATCTGCTATATACGTGTATGTACGTACTGCAGTGTGTCATTGGCATATTATGATGCAAATGAAGAAATAAGGCGCCCAATTATGTGTAAACATGGTAAATTGCCTGTAGTTGGAAACTAAGGATTTTGCGCCAAATTATCTTGACTCAAGGGGTCAAATAATGACAATGATGTAAGTCTTCAGGAAAACCAGCATAATAAAAAACTTACTTTCAATTCTTAGATTTAGAGCAACCTCTGTGCCCTCACACAAATCACTACCTCAGACGCAGAAATTTTAGCTAGTAAAAGGTTTCAAACTTTTTGATTTTTCAAGAAATTAGCTAGTTTATAACGCTAAGCATTATAACACTTACAAAAATACAGTGTAATTACCACTTCTTAAAATTAGTTACCTCAAGTTGCGAAAATTTTTGATTATGAATACTTTTTGTGTATAGGGTATTACAACATTAAGGCGCATACTTTGTTGTAAACAAGAAAGAAGGCATGTTTTCCAAGGAAATGCTCTGGTGGGTGGTCAGAACAACTTTTGCCCTGTTTGGCGTGTATACTGGGATATAATGACAATTGGGGCCGCTCAGCACCAATGCATTTAGACGTATGGTTTCATTATCATTGTCTCAAATTTTAAGATGCTCGAGGAAGACGAGGGGCCAAAGCTAGAGGAGCTGGTAGCAATGTTGGGTGATTCAGATATAGATGGGATTCCGCTGCAGATAGATGCTACCAACAGACAGACTTTTATAGCTATGTACTGCAAACACGAGCTTATTATAAAGAGGCAAGCCTTCCTCAATGAAGTGATGGTGGGACTCAATCATT
>ERZ1740059.1557-NODE-1557-length-11494-cov-7.265495_pt1 | contig 11494 bp, 10 predicted proteins | sample MGYA00581744_ERZ1740059 | MGnify/ENA primary metagenome ERZ1740059 (study PRJEB43018, sample SAMN04849738) | marine metagenome | isolation source: floating plastic debris | place: Pacific Ocean | collected 2008-08-28 | study: EMG produced TPA metagenomics... | reverse complement strand
GGGCAGGCGGGATACCCACCGCGCACGAATTGACCAGAAAAACTGCAAAAGCGACAATAAAACCGTAGCCAGAACGAATGCGGCCCATATAACGATCCTGTAACAACCACGGATCGGGGCAGGATAATGCGATTTTTGTTGGCGGCGCTGGGCGCCGTCTTTGCCGTTTCAGGCGCAGCCGCTCAAGGCATTGAGCAGACCAAAGGCGATTTCGAAGACAAATTCCGGCAATTGGATGAAGTGCTGCCAAGCCCGAATGTCTATCGCAACGCCGCCGGCGAACCCGGTCATGAATACTGGCAGCAGGAAGCCGACTATTCGATAAAGGTCAGCCTGGACGAGCCCACCCGCCGTCTGACGGCGTCGCAGACCGTTACCTACAAGAACAATTCCCCGGACACGTTGCGCTATCTCTGGCTGCAACTGGACCAGAACCGGTTCCGTGAGGATTCGATTGCGGAAATGACCCGGACGTTTTCGGCCAAGCCGCAAGGGTCGGTCAATCAACGGGCCGCCGTAACGCCGCAAATCACGCTCAACGCCCTGCGCCGCATGCAGTCTCAAGCCGACAATACATATGGCTATGACATTACGCGCGTCGCCGATGCGCGGGGCAATGCGCTGCCGAATACGATTGTCGGAACTCTGATGCGGATCGACTTGCCGCGGCCTCTGGCGCCGGGGCGGTCAACGAGTTTTCAGATCGACTGGGCCTATCATCTGCTTGAAACGAAAGCCATGGGCGGGCGCTCGGGTTATGAGCATTTCCCGGATGATGCGCGTGAAGGCGGCAATGACATTTTCCTGGTCGCGCAATGGTTTCCGCGCATGATTGCCTATTCCGATTATGAAGGCTGGCACAATAAGGAATTCCTCGGCAGCGGCGAGTTCACTCTGGAATTTGGCGACTATGATGTCGAGATCACGGTGCCGAACGATCATATCGTGTCATCTTCGGGCGTGCTTCAGAATGATCGTCAGGTGCTGACGGCAACGCAGCGCTCGCGTCTGGCTGAGTCTGAAAATGCCGATCGCCCGGTTTTCGTCGTCACCCCGGAAGAAGCCGAAGCGAATGAAAGCTCCAATCCGACCGGCACCAAGACCTGGAAGTTCGAAGCTGACAATGTCCGCGACTTTGCCTGGGCCACCTCGCGCAAATTTGCCTGGGACGCCCAGGGCTTCAAACAGCCGGGCGCCGAGTTTGAAACCGTCATGGCCATGTCCTTCTATCCCAAGGAAGGCGGCGAGTTGTGGCAGAAGTATTCAACCACGTCCGTGATCCATACGATGGAGGTCTATAACCGGTTCGCCTTCGATTATCCCTATCCCACGTCGCAATCAGTCAATGGACCGGTCGGCGGTATGGAATATCCGATGATCACGTTCAATGGGCCTCGCACGACGCTGCAGGATGATGGGTCCCGGACCTATACGATGGCCGAGAAGCGGTTCCTGATCGGCGTCGTTATTCACGAGATTGGCCACATCTATTTCCCGATGGTGGTGAACTCGGATGAGCGCCAATGGACCTGGATGGATGAGGGGCATAATAGCTTCCTCGACAGTGTCGCCGGCTATGAGTGGGATCCGGACATTCCGTGGACGCGCTCGCTGCCGCGCGATCTGATCCCGTATATGGTCTCGGATCAGCAAGTGCCAATCATGACCCAGTCCGACAGCGTGCTGCAACTGGGCCCGAACGCCTATGGCAAGCCATCCGCGGCCCTGCACATCTTGCGCGAGACCATACTCGGGCGCGAGAAGTTCGACTTTGCCTTCCGCGAATATTCGCGACGGTGGAAGTTCAAGCGCCCGACGCCAAGCGACTTTTTCCGCACCATGGAAGAAGCCTCAGGCGTCGATCTGGACTGGTTCTGGCGCGGTTGGTTCTACACCACCGATCATGTCGACATCTCACTCGACCGGGTGTTCCAGATGGAAATGAACACCGAAGACCCGGATATTGATCTGTCGCGCTTGCGCAGCGATGTGGAAGGCGAACCGGCCAAAGTCGGGGTCGTCGCCAATGAAGCCGAAGGCATGCAGACTTGGGTGCAGCGTTTCCCGGACATTCGCGACTATTATGACGAGAATGACGTCTACACGGTCACCAATAAGGAGCGGAATGCCTATAAGACCTTCCTCGACGGTCTGGATGACTGGGAGCGTCTGGCCTTTGATCGCGCAGTTGCCGAGGATGCGGAATATTATGCGCTCGAATTCTCGAATATTGGCGGTCTCGTTATGCCGATCATTCTGGGTCTCGAATTCCAGGACGGAACGACTGAGAAAATGTACATTCCGGCTGAGATCTGGCGCCGCAATCCGCATCGGGTCAGCAAGCTTCTGGTCTTTGAAAAGGGCCGGGAACTAAGTCAAATCATTGTCGACCCGGATTGGGAAACCGCCGATGCCGACCTGGAGAATAATTACTATCCGCGTCGCATCACACCGTCCCGCATCGAGGCGTTCAAGTTCAGCCGTCCTTTCTCTTATGCCGGCCGGGATATCATGCAGGACGAGAAAACCGAGCTGAAAACGGACGAGGAGTCGTCTGAGAGCGAAGACGGCTCAGAGGACTAGAATTTGTTGAGTAGAGTTGCGTATCTGGGCCTTGGCATAGCAAGTGTTTTGCTGTTCCAGGGCCCGTCCCATGCCCATGAGCAGGCCATTGGCCTGACCGAGCTGACCCTGATCACACCGGCCGATGACACGGCCTGCACGCCGGACACGTGTCGCCTCGAAGTCGCTCATCGTCTGAGCATTCATGATGCTGAAAGCACTTTGATGAGCGTATTGGGCGCCCGCGCGGACCTGACCGGTGATATCGCAGCGCAAGCAAGGTTCGAAACCTATGTCAGCGAACGTTTTGTGATCACCGATGCCGGCTCGGGTGAGCCGCTGCCTTTGACCTTGCTGGGTGGTGAAGTCGAGCGTGGCTATTACTGGGTCTATCAGGAAGCTCAGCTCGAAACGCGCCCGAGCGATCTCAGTATTACGCAGGGTGTCCTGATGGATGCCATTCCGCAGCAGACCAATCGCGTCAACATTCGTCATGATGGCGCGGTGAATACGCTGGTCTTCAGCCGGGATCCTGGTCCGCAAAGCTTCAGCTTTGATTAGGTGACAGCGCCTGGAAACCATCCTAGACAGCCTGAAACTCAGCCTCTGGAGACTTGACGTTGCGCACGCTCTTACTTGCCCTTGGCGGCTTAATCCTCGCAGCATGTGGTGGAGAAACCATGGACCCGAATGACCCTCTCGCGACCTATATCCCCTGGGATCCGGATCGCGCCGATGTACAAACCACTGAAAGCGGCCTGCAATATGTGGTCGTCCGGGAAGGTGATGAAGGCGGCGATATGCCGGGACCGCGCGACCGGGTCAGCGTCATGTATGATGGCCGCCTGACCGATGGCACCGTGTTTGACAGCTCTTATGCCCGCGGTTCGACCTCCACTTTCGGCGTTGATCAGGTGATTTCAGGCTGGACTGAAGGCTTGCAGCTTATGTCGCTCGGCGATGAGTTCATCTTCTTCATTCCAACCGAGCTCGGCTATGGCGACAGCCCGCGGCCCGGCGGTGTGATTAAGCCCGGCGACGACCTGATCTTCCGGGTCGAATTGAGACAAATCGTAAAGGCGCCCGAACCGCGTCCGACCGATGATGAGGCCTGGGCGAAATATACGCCGTGGAACTCTGACCTGTCTGAGATCGTGAAAACCGGCTCTGGCCTGGAATATGTCGTGCTCGCCTCCGGCGATGAAACCGGCACCAGTCCGGAAGGCAGCGACCGGGTCGTGGTCTATTATGAAGGCCGCTTTGATCAAGGAGGCGGTGTTTTTGACAGCGCCTATAAGCGCGGTGAGCCGGCCATGTTCCCGGCCAATCGGGTCATTCCAGGCTGGGTTGAAGCCCTGCAATTGATGCAGCCAGGCGACCGCTGGCTGGTGCATGTGCCGGGCGATCTGGCCTATGGACCAAATGGCAATGGGCCGATCCCGCCAAATGCAGCCTTGAATTTTGAGGTCGAACTGATGGATGTTGTCCCCGTACAATAAGAATCAGCCTTCAATATGAAGACTGATCAGGAGGGATGGCGACATGATGAAACGGCTTCAGACGGCCAGTATCGGTATTTCAGCTCTGGGGCTGGCTGGATGCGTCTCGCTGCCTGATGTGTCGCTGCCCAGCGTCCCGACAGGCATTTTCAGCGGCTCAGGCGAAGCAGAGTGCCCCGCATTGCGATCCGGACCTGGCGATTACAGGCCGCCCTTTCCAGGCGATTGCCGGACCATGAACAAGACCGCGACGGGTGTGCGCTATATACCGATCGTCAATGGCGACATTAATGCAGGGTCGCCGAGCGCGGATGCCACCATTGTCGTCAATTATGAGGCCTTTCTGGCCGACACAGGCGGTCTGATTGACAGTTCCTATTCACGCGGCGAGTCCAGCGTCTATCAGATTTCTGAATTGATCGATGGTTGGGCGGAAGCGGTTCAGTTGATGAATCCGGGCGATGAATGGCTGGTCTATGTGCCCGCAGCGCAAGCCTTTGGCAGCGAACCGCTGGGGGATCTGATCCCGGCCAATTCAGATCTGGTCTATCGGGTTCACCTGGAAGGGTTCCTGTCGGCCATGGATCTGGCGCAAGCCACCGAGGATGCGCCGCCGCCTGTGGGCCCCGACATGGCCGCATGGCAAGCCAGCTTTCCGTGGGATCCGGATCGCGTCAACGCGACAACCCTGCCGAGCGGGGTTTCCATTGTGGTTCTGGAAAAGAGTGCGGCAGAGGGGCCGAGCCCGGTCGAGGGCGATCAGGTTGTGCTTCACTATGAAGGGCGGATCGCGGAAACCAGCACTTTTTTCGATAGTTCCTGGTCGCGCGGTGAGCCGGCTGTGTTCGAAGCGGGAACCCTGGTGCCCGGCTTTAACGAGGCGCTGGCTTTGATGATGCCAGGGGATCGGTTCCTGGTCCACATCCCGGCCGATCAGGCCTATGGCGACGAGGGACGGGGCGAGGATATTCCGCCCGGCGCTGATCTCATGTTCCAGATTGAATTGATCGAGGTTCAACCCGCCGCAGAATAGCTCAACCGGCCGGGCGTTTCGCCACCATCAGATAATTGACTTTGGTATCGCCTGACAGGCGCCATTGATCCAGGATCGGATTGAAGCTGACCCCTTGTGGGGGATCTACGTCCAGCCCGGCTGTTGCCAGCGGTTTTTCAATCTCGTCTGGGCGCAGAAATTTCTCGAACTCATGTGTGCCCTTGGGCAACCATCCGAGCACATATTCGGCGCCAACAATGGCCAGCGCAAAGGCCTTTGCCGTCCGGTTCAGCGTGGCGACAATCATTACGCCACCCGGTTTGACCAGGCTGGCACAGTCTTGCAGAAACTGGCTGGGATCGGCCACATGTTCGACCACTTCCAGATTGAGTACGACATCAAACGGCGCTTCGCCGGCCTCGATCAGGGCTTCGACGGTCCCGGCCCGGAAATCGATATCGAGCCCGCCCTGTTCGGCATGCGTCATCGCGGTTTTGATATTGGCTTCACTGGCATCGACCGAGACCATTTCGGCGCCCAGGCGGCGCATTGGCTCGCTGACCAGACCGCCGCCGCAGCCAATATCGAGAAAGCGCAGGCCATCAAACGGCTTGCGCGCGTCCGGGGCGAGGTCGAAATGGGCTTCGATCGTGTCGCGAATAAAGCCGAGGCGGACCGGATTGAACTTGTGCAGCGGCTTGAATTTGCCTTTGGGATCCCACCATTCGGCCGCCATGGCGGTGAATTTTGCCACTTCATCGGGGTCGATACTCGGCCGGGACGGGGCGTTTGCGGTTGTGGACGACATAGCTGCCATGAGTTTAGCAATCCTAATTGCGGTTTCGCGCTGAGCCCTTTAAGGAAGCGCCTGCTTAGTTCAGCGCAAATGGTATGATTTGACGAGGCGGCAATGGCGCGCACTGTTTTAAAATTTGGCGGCACTTCGGTGGCGGATCTCGATCGGATCTCGCATGTCGCCGATATTGTGGCCCATCGCGCCGCCAAGGGCGAGAAAATCGCTGTTATCGTCTCCGCCATGTCAGGTGAGACCAACAAGCTGGTCAGCCTCGCCAAGGGCGCCGCTGGGGGCGATGTCATTGGCGATGAATTTGATGATGAATATGATGTCGTCGTGGCGTCTGGCGAGCAGGTCACATCCGGCTTGCTGGCCCTGTCTCTGCGCAAGCGGGGCCTGAAGGCGCGGAGTTGGCTTGGCTGGCAAATGCGGATGAAGACCCGCGAAGGCCACGGCGCGGCGCGAATTGATGGGTTTGACGAAGATAGCGGCCTCGGGGCCGCGATCGACGCGGGCGAAGTCGCCGTAATTGCCGGCTTTCAGGGGGTGACGGACGAAGGCCGGGTCTCGACCCTTGGCCGGGGCGGTTCGGACACGACTGCGGTCGCCGTGGCAGCCGCACTCGGCTCAGTGCCCTGTGATATCTATACCGATGTTGACGGCGTCTACACGACCGACCCGCGCATCGTGCCGCAAGCGCGGCGTTTGCCGCGTGTGTCTTATGAAGAAATGCTCGAAATGGCGTCGCTCGGCGCCAAAGTCCTACAAACCCGCTCGGTCGAGCTGGCAATGAACCATCAAGTGCCTTTGCGCGTGCTTTCAAGTTTCTCAGGTCCGGAAGACGACAATCCCGGTACCTGGATCTGTAATGAGGATGAGATCGTGGAAAAACAAATCGTCAACGGCGTCACCTATTCTCGTGATGAAGCGAAAATCACGCTTTACGGCATGGAAGACAAGCCCGGCACCTCGGCCAAGCTGTTCGCCCTGATGGCGCGCGAAGGCGTGAATGTCGACATGATCGTCCAGGCCAATGCCCGCGGCGAAGGGCGGGCGAACATGGTGTTTACCTGTACCAGCGGGGACAGCGAAAAGGCGCAGCGCGTCCTGGACGCCAATCGCGACACCGTTGTGTTCGAGAATATGGATGTCAGCCGCGATGTCGCGAAAGTCTCCGTCGTCGGCGTTGGCATGAAGTCTCATACCGGCGTGGCCGAGACCATGTTTGAGGCCATGGCGGGCAAGAATATCAATATTGACGTCATCTCGACTTCAGAAATCAAGATTTCTGTTCTCATCGACACGGACTATACCGAGCTTGCGGTCCGCGCCCTTCACACGGCGTTTGACCTTGACGCAAGCTAGGTGAACGTCCCATCTGAGCCCAGGCATGCCTGATAGCTTTTCCATCCCCCGGCTTTTGATGAACCGCTTGCGGTCAGTCATGGCCGCAGAAGCCGACACTGAGGCGCGCTTGATGAAAGTCGTGCGCCTGATTGCTGGCACAATGGTCGCCGATGTGTGTTCGGTCTATCGCCGCACAGATGATGACCGAATGGAGCTGATTGCCACCGAGGGCCTGCGCGAAGACGCGGTGCACCGGACATTCCTGGCGCTGGATGAAGGCCTCGTCGGACAGATCGCTCAGACGGCGCAGCCTTTATCCATCCAGGATGCGCCGCGGCATCCAAGCTTCTCCTATCGGCCGGAAACCGGCGAAGACCCATATCATGCGTTTCTCGGGGTGCCGGTCCTCAAAGGCGGACGCGTTATCGGCGTTCTCACCGTCCAGAATCGGACCGAGCGGCTCTACCAGGATGATGAGATAGACAGTCTCCAGACCATTGCCATGGTTCTGGCGGAAATCGTACCGGCCGGTGAGAGCGGCCCGGAGCAGAAAGCCACGACCCGCGAGGGCCGTCCGGTCAATCTGCAGGGCCGTTCGCTCTGCGGTGGTCTGGGGATGGGCCGCGTGCGCCTGCACGACCCTGTGATTCCGGCGGCGCGCTTTTTTGCCGAGGACCCGGACGTTGAGGAACATCGGCTCGAAAACGCGCTGGAAGAGCTGCATCTTTCGATTGATCGGCTGCTGGCCGCAGAGATTGGTGGATTATGGGGTGAGCCACGAGAGGTGATCGAGGCCTATAAGCTGCTGGCCTCAGACCCGACCTGGGCTGAAAAACTGCGTGAGGGCGTGCGGGGCGGTCTGTCGGCAGAAGCGTCAATTGACCGATTGCGACGGGAACACCGCGCGCGGTTCGAAAAAGTCAAAGATCCTTATTTGCGAGAGCGCTTGCACGATCTGGAAGATCTCGACAACCGCCTGCTGCGCATGCTGGCCGGAACCGATGATCCGAGTGCCCGTACAGTCGCAGCAAATGGCGAAGCGGAAGTCCTGATCGCACGCCGGTTGGGCCCGGCCGAATTGCTCGATTATGGCCAGGCGGGCTTCGCGGCGATCATTCTGGAAGAGGTTGCGACCTCCAGCCATGCCGCGATTGTTGCGCGCGGACTGGGGATTCCGACGGTGGGCGGCATTGACGGGTTGCTGACTTATGTTTCTCGCGGTGATCAGATCATTGTCGATGGTGAGGATGGCCGAGTCCATCTGCGTCCGGATGAGGATCTTCTGACCGCCTATTCCAACCGCAAGGCCGTTCTGAGTGAGCGCCAGGCGGTTTTCACGGCGTTGCGAGAAGAGCCAACGGAATCGAAAGACGGTGTTCCGGTGCGCCTGCTGCTGAATGCGGGCCTGGGCCTGGATACCGCGCATCTCAATAGTACGGGTGCCGACGGGATTGGTCTGTTTCGCACCGAATTTCAGTTCCTGATGTCCGAAAAACTGCCCTCTGTCACGGATCAGATCGATCTGTACAAACAGGTCCTGGACGCCGCGAACGGGCGCCCGGTCTATTTCCGGACGCTGGACCTTGGTGGCGACAAATTGCTGCCCAATCTGAATGATGCGCGCGAGGAGAACCCGGCTTTGGGCTGGCGGTCGATACGCTTTGCCCTGGATCGGCCCGGCCTGTTCCGACGGCAAATGCGCGCCTTGTTGCGCGCCGCCGATGGCGGCCCGCTGGCGGTCATGTTCCCGATGGTGACCAGCGCGCATGAGTTCCGGCAAGCCAAGGCCATGCTGCTGGAAGAGGTCGAATGGGGCAAATCGCGTGGATTTGCCGGGCCGAGCGCGCTGCAAATCGGCGCCATGCTGGAAACACCGGCCTTTGCCTATGCCCTGGAAGATATTGCCGGAGAGGTCGATTTCGTTTCGATCGGCACCAATGACATGCTGCAATTCTTCCACGCCGCCGACCGCATGACGCCGCTGGTTTCAGAACGTTATCCTTTTGTAAGTCGCCCCGTGATGCGTTTTTTGGCACAAGTGAAGGCAACGTGTGAACGTGTAGGGGTTCCTGTATCAATTTGCGGCGAAGGCGCCGGGCGACCATTGGAGGCTTTATGCCTGATTGGATTGGGGTATCGCAGCCTGTCCATGCCAGGCGGCGGCATTGGCCCGGTGAAGAGAATGTTGAGATCATTGGACTTGGAACGTTTCGGCCCGGCATTTGCAGAGCTCTTGCAAAAGCGAGAGCCTGCATTGCGTAACGGAGTGTTAGAGCTTGCCGATCTACAAGGTATAATTCTGAACGATGTCTAACCGTCCGATTGAGCCGATGAATGCAGCAAATGATCCGCGAAATGCTGATCAGGACAGCGAAGAGCTGACCCTGACCGCTGGCGCGCGTCTGCTGGAGGCACGTGAGGCCCGGCAACTCAATTTGCGGGATGTCGCCGATCAGACCCGTCAATCACCTGAAACACTCGAAGCCCTGGAAGCGATGGAGACGTCGCACCTACCGGACAGTATTGTGCGCATGCAGGCCAAGAATTATGCGCGCTTTCTGGGTTTGCCAGAAGAAGAAATCGCGTCCGGCTATGCGATACAGGGCGGACCTGCTGGCATTGCAAGGTCACCGACCAATCAGTCTGCGGCGCCACGGACTTCGGGCCGGGCAATCGTATTAGGCGCGGGAGCTGTGGTTATTGCCGCTGCGATCATCGCTGGCGCGATTATGATCTCGCAACCGCGTGCTACGGAGTCTGTCGACACATTGGCCATCTCGGCGCGCCTGGCGCCCGCGTACGCGAATATAGATGATATGAATGACCTGGTTGGCGAGGTCACTGAAGATTTTGGCATTTACGCAAAACATCGCGCCTGGATTGAGGTTCGCGGGTCAGACGGAACCGTCTTTCGAAATCGGGAAATGGTCGCTGGCGAAGCCTATTACCCGCGCACCGCGGCCGGCTGGACGATTACGGTGCAGGATGCCGGTGCCTTTGAGTGGCGCCTCGGCGACCTGACCGCAGCGACTGTGGGCGAGGAGGGGCAATCCCTTTATTCGGTCAGCGTCGATGATGCACTTTCTGCAGCCATTGATGCGCGATCTGCTGCATTGGCAGAAGCGCCCGGCCGTTCCGGCCAGCAGAGATAAACCTGGATTACAGAAAGCAGGCAGACGCGTCCGCGTCGAAACGCGCTGGTGGCTTATTCGCCGTTCAGCTCTTGTTGCTGCTGCATCTGACCGGCAACCGTGCCAAAATGCTCGCTATCGTCGCCGGGCGACAGGGTCGGACGACAGGTTGGCGAGCAATCATACGTGAAATTCAATCCAGCGCGATTGATGCTGACCCACGACGTCGTATTGGAGGTGACCACGATATCCGAGGAATGGATCGTATTGCCTTCATTGTCGAAAATCATCAAATTGGTCGTGCCATACGCCTTGCCAGTGATGAATAGGAGCGTGTCATCATGAACCGCGACATCGGCAATGTTCGGATTGCCGATAATCACACTGTCCGCATTGGTTTTCAGTTTCAGCGCCTTGGCCTTTCCCGTCTCGATGGTGATGTGTCCGGCATGCGCGGCACAGCTTATCAATGCGGCGACGCAGCAGGAAAGGGTGGTCTTCAATGAAAACGACATGTCGGCACTCCATACAATTGGACCTACATGTGCCGCAAAGAGGTTAGTCGAATCCTAAAACGCTAAAAAATGTGTGCACTGTTATAGAGTAAAGTCAGCGGGTCCGGGCTGGTAACCTATATCTTGTTTCCTGGCGGCAAATTAAATGTTTCGATTCACCAGATCTTCAGAGCCTTGGGCTAGACCCACACCCGTTCGAGATGACTCGAATGACAATTGGGGACGACAACCTGCATGGTGGGAGTTCCTAATGCAAAATCTTTTCAAAAACTGGTTCGGCGACAAAACAGAGATCGTCGATGATGCCGAGATTGTCGTTGAGGCAAAAGCAACCGATGTTGCGCGCAAGAAGTCCAAACTGGAATCTGGTGCAACCGCGATTGAGTATGCTCTGATCGCCTCGCTGATCGCCGTTGCGATTATCACGGCGACAACCACTTTGGGCGATAAAGTGAGCAACACGTTCGACGACGTGTCTGATCAGTTGGTCTAGTAGATCAACCTAATCAGTGTCTTGAGGCTCGGAAGTCGCTGGGTTCGCTCAGCGACTTCTGCCTCGCGCGGGCCGCGGTGTCGCAAACATTACGCGCATGGCCCCGCCTTATCTCGGCGAACCTTACCGAGCCCAAGCAGGATCTAACGTTCTGCCT
>ERZ1740059.1556-NODE-1556-length-11499-cov-5.885355_pt1 | contig 11499 bp, 1 predicted proteins | sample MGYA00581744_ERZ1740059 | MGnify/ENA primary metagenome ERZ1740059 (study PRJEB43018, sample SAMN04849738) | marine metagenome | isolation source: floating plastic debris | place: Pacific Ocean | collected 2008-08-28 | study: EMG produced TPA metagenomics... | reverse complement strand
TTTCCTGGTGCTAAAAATATAGATGAATTTTGGGAAAATTTGCGAAATGGTATTGAATCTATTTCTCAGTTATCTGAGGAAGAATTGCTGAGCAATGGAGTTGAACCAGAACTTTTACAAAATCCCCACTATATAAAGGCTAAAGCTATACTTGATGACATTGATTTATTCGATGCGAATTTCTTTGGCTTTAATCCCAAAGAAGCTGAAATACTAGATCCACAACAACGCCTTTTTTTGGAATGTGCTGTGGAAACTGTAGAACAAGCTGGTTACAATCCTCAAAACTATGCTGGGGCAATTGGTGTTTATGCTGGAGTTACTCAAAGTAGTTATTTACTGAAAAATCTGTATCCCAATCAGGAAATTAACTCCTCAGTTAGTGCCTTTCAATTATCACTGGCAAATGAAAAAGATTTTTTGCCAGTTAGGGTAGCCTACAAATTAAATCTTACCGGCCCAGCAGTTAATATTCAAACCGCTTGTTCAACTTCTCTGGTTGCAGTTCATATGGCTTGTCAAAGTTTGCTCAATGGCGAATGTGACATGGCTTTAGCTGGTGGTGCTTCCATCGTCGTTCAAAACACAGGTTACTTGTATAAAGAGGGAATGGTTTTATCCCCTGATGGTCACTGTCGCGCTTTTGATGCTAAAGCACAAGGAACTCTGCGTGGTAATGGTGTGGGTATTGTCATGCTCAAACGAGCAGAAGATGCGATCGCAGACCGAGATTATATTCATGCAATTATTAAAGGTTGTGCGATTAATAATGATGGTATAAACAAAATTGGGTTTACTGCTCCTAGTGTAAAAGGTCAAGCTGCGGTAATTGCTGAAGCCCAGGCTATTGCTGATGTAGATGTAGAAACCATCACCTACATAGAAACCCACGGTACGGGTACAAGTTTGGGAGATCCAATTGAAATCGCTGCTTTAACTCAAGCTTTTCGGGAAAATACCGAATCTAAGGGTTATTGTGCCATTGGCTCTCTGAAAACAAATATGGGACATCTAGATACTGCAGCAGGTGTCGCCGGGTTAATCAAGACAGTTTTGGCGCTGAAGCATCAACAAATCCCTCCAAGTCTACACTTTGAAACCCCCAACCCAAAAATAGATTTTGCCAATAGCCCATTTTATGTAAATACTCAGCTATCTGAATGGAAGACTGATGTAAATAAACGACGGGCTGGAGTTAGTTCTTTTGGTATTGGCGGAACAAATGCCCATGTTGTACTGGAAGAAGCCCCCATTTTAGCAAGCAGTTTAGAATCAACAAGACCACTACAATTATTAGTTCTATCTGCAAAAACGAATTCCGCTTTAGAAACTGCAACTAATAATCTCCGAACTCACCTCAAGCAAAATCCGGAGTTAAATTTAGCTGATGTAGCATACACTCTAAGTGTTGGTCGTCAAGCTTTTGAACATCGGCGGATTTTAGTGGGTTCTGAATCAGAACAGATTTTTACTTCTGTGGTAAAGTCCTCGTCTCCTGAAGTTATTTTCATGTTTTCTGGTCAAGGTTCTCAATATGTAAACATGGCAAGGGAGATATATGAAACCGAAAGCGTTTTTCGTCAACAAGTTGATTACTGTGCCGAATTACTCCAACCAGAATTAGGACTGAATTTATGCGATATTCTTTACCCTTCCCCCGAAGGAATAGAAGCAGCAACCGAACAACTCCAACAAACAGCAATCGCTCAACCTGCTCTCTTTAGTATCGAGTATGCTCTAGCTAAACTCTGGGAATCTTGGGGGGTGATTCCTCAAGCTTTGATTGGTCATAGTATTGGTGAATACGTGGCTGCTTGTTTGGCTGGGGTTTTCTCTTTAGCTGATGCTTTAACTTTGGTAGCCATACGGGGAAGGATGATGCAGCAACTTCCCTCCGGAGCAATGTTGTCCGTGCCTCTATCTGCGACAGAAATTGAACCTTTACTAAGTAAAGAAATTTGTTTAGCTGTAATTAACGAACCATCTCGTTGTGTAATTTCCGGTACAAAATCAGCCATTGCTACCTTTCAAGAAAAGTTGGCATCTCAAGGAATTGAATCTCGTGACTTGCATACTTCCCACGCCTTCCATTCCCAGATGATGGAACCGATTTTAGAATTGTTTTCTAAAACTGTGCAAAAAGTCAGTTTAAATCCACCATGTATTCCATACATTTCTAACGTTACGGGTACATGGATTACAGCAGAGCAAGCAACTAACCCCCACTATTGGAGTCAACATTTACGCTCTCCCGTACAATTTTCTCGAGGGATTGATTTACTAAAGCAAGATGATAATCGACTTTTCTTAGAAGTGGGTGCGGGGAGTACATTAAGTACTTTTGTGAAACGGCATTTGAGTACTGATGTACCCCAAGCTGTGCTGACAACTGTACGTCATCCCAAAGAAGTCTGCTCGGATATGGATTTCTTATTAACTACTTTAGGGAAATTGTGGTTGGAGGGAGTCGAAATCGATTGGTTTGGTTTTTACGCCAACGAAAATCGGTATCGTTTGCCATTGCCAACTTATCCTTTTGAGCGCCAGCGTTATTGGATTGAAGCACCTCAGAAGAATCAAGAGGATTTACGATTAACAAAACCCATAGACAAGTTGACGAAGAAAAAAGATGTTAAGGACTGGTTTTATATTCCATCTTGGAAACGTTCTATTGTACCTTTATCAACAAAACAGGTAACAGAATGCTGGTTATTTTTTGCAGATGAATCCGGTTTTGCAGAACAATTGGCTAAGGAACTTATTAAAGAATCACACAAAGTGATAATTGTCAAACTTGGGGAATCTTTTAGTCAAAAAAATGATGGAATTTATGTTCTTAATCCTCAACAGCCCGATGACTACCATCGTCTTTTGATTGAACTTCAAGCTTTACAATTAATTCCCAACCAAATAGTTCATTGTTGGAGTATTAAGGAAACCCCGATAAATGAGTATTCTTTATGGTTGGAAGAAGCTCAGTGGGATGGTTTTTACAGTCTGCTATATCTTGCTCAAGCATTGGGGAGAATCAACTTTACCGATGATTGTCAACTTACGGTTATTTCCAACAATATGTGGGAAATCGCTTCGGAAGGGTGGTTAGCTCCAGAAAAAGCCACTCTCACAGGACCAATTAACGTTATTCCCCTAGAATATCCAAATATAAACTGTCGTAGTATTGATATTGAATTACCATCCGCACCAAGGCAAACAGCCAAACTTATTGACCAACTGTTAAAAGAATTACAATCTGAGTCAAAAGAGCGGGAGATAGCTTATCGGGGAAATTATCGTTGGGTACGTAGCTTTGAGCCTGTTCCTTTAGAAACTCCTCAAAATAGCACATTACCTTTGAAAGAGGGCGGTGTATATTTAATTACTGGTGGCATGGGTGGTATTGGCTTTTCTCTAGCAGAATACTTAGCCAAAACAGTACAAGCAAAACTAATTTTGATTGGACGTTCCGATTTTCTCGATCGCGCCTCGTGGGAACAATGGTTGTTAACTCACCATGAAGAAGATTTTACCAGTCAAAAAATTCAAAAAATTCAAGCAATAGAAGCATTGGGAAGCGAGGTTTTAGTCATTAGTGCTGATGTGGCTTCAGAAGAACAGATGCACAAGGCGATCGCCAATTCCTTAAACCACTTTGGTGATATTAATGGTGTCATCCATGCTGCTGGTGTTCCTGCTGGAGGAATAATTCAAAATAAAACTAGGTCGATGACGGAAGAGATTTTTGCACCAAAAATCAAAGGTACTTTGGTGTTAGATCGAGTACTCCAAGATATTAAATTAGATTGGATGGTTTTGTGTTCATCACTCAACTCCGTTCAAGCAGCATTTGGACAAGTAGATTATTGTGCAGCCAATGCTTTTCTAGATGCCTTCGCTCACTATAAAAATAACCAAGGTGCAAATACCATTGCCATTAACTGGGATGCTTGGCAGGAAGTAGGTATGGCTGCTCAAGCAGCATTGCGATTCCCTACTGGTATGGAAACGTTGGATACAACATCTCAAAAATTTCCCATAAAAAAAGCCAGCTATCCCCTATTCGATAAATACATCAACGCCGAAGATCGAGCAATCTACGGCAGTAAACTAAGCGTCGGTAATCATTGGGTTGTAAGCGAACACAGACTTGTGGGTAAAGCCACTTTGCCAGCAACAGGTTATTTAGAAATAGCTAGAGAAGCTTTTGCGGCACATACCCAAAACCAAGCTATGAACTTGGAAGATGTGATTGTTCTTAAACCCTTGGTAGTAGAAGATGATGAAGAGAAAGAAGTTTGGACAATTCTCAAAAAACAGAAAGAAAGTTGGCAATTTTCCATTATCAGTTGCATAGCATCACAACCAACTACTTGGCAGGAACACGCCAGAGGAGAAATTACTCCTCTAGGAATAGAAAAGCCTCAAAAATATCACCTCGCAACTCTCAAAGCAGAATGTGAGGACAATATAAGCAAGAATCACATATCATCAAAAACAAACTTGATTGAAGCTGGCCCTCGATGGAAAAACCTTAAACAAGGTAAACTCAGTAAAGATAAAGGTATAGCTTTTCTAGAACTTGCAGAAGATTTTGTTACTGACTTACCTACCTATCAATTACATCCAGCATTATTAGATGTAGCCCTTAATTTCTTAACTATTCCAGAAGAATCTGATTATCTTCCGTTTTCTTATGGGAAAATCAAAATCAAAGCACCTTTAACCCAAAGAATATACAGCTATATCAATCGAGTAGATAACTCTACAACAACTGGTATTGCTAAATACAATATTAATATCTTTGATGAGGAAGGTAGGGAATTAGTAGAGATAGAGGATTACACCTTAAGAGAATTCAACCCCAGTCATATAGATGATGTTTCTGTTGCTAATTCCAACAAAAATTCCTTAGGAAATAGCTTACAAAGCAATATACAAAAATGGCTGTTACCCAGCGAAGGGGTTGACGTTTTTAGTCGAATTCTTGGATATGGACTGATTCAGGTGTTGGTTTCCACTGTGGATTTAGAAACATCAATTAAGCACGAAAGTTCATTTTCCCAAACAGTTGCTTTTCAAGATAACGCCACATCACCTCATACCAATACTAACGCTTATCCACGCCCTCAACTCAGCAATCCTTATGTTGCACCTCGTAATCCTTTAGAATCAGCGATCGCCCAAATATGGCAACAATTTTTAGGTATAGCAGCAGTTGGTGTAGATGATAGTTTCTTGGAATTGGGTGGAGATTCTTTACTAGCAACACAAATTATTGCTCAACTCAGAGAACGTTTTGAAGTCAAATTGTCTTTAGCAAGTTTATTTGAAACTCCAACAGTAGCAGAAATGGCTATTAATTTAATTGATAAATTTGGCATAGATCAAAATTTAGCAGAAAATACTGTTTTAGAATCTAGCGAACGCGAAGAATTCATTTTATAAGTAAGAAATTATGAGTAATAAGTTATGAGTAATGAGTAAAAACTAACAACCAACAACTAACAACGTTCCAACTAACAACGTTCCAACTAATAATGAAAAACACCCAAGAATTTTTAGCAAATCTCAAAGATTTAGATATCCATATATCTCTAAAAAATGGTCGTTTGCATTGCAATGCTCCTAAAGGAGCGCTAACACCAGAACTGAAAACAGAACTAGCTAACCGCAAAGCAGATATTATTGCTTGGTTGGGGCAAAATCAAATTCAACCGCTGATTCGGGTTAAACGAAGCGAAAATTTACCTCTTTCTTCTGCTCAAACTAGACTGTGGTTTCTAGAACAACTTGATGCTGGTAACACAGCCTATAATTTACCTAATTTTTATCAATTAAATGGTCACTTTAATATTACAGCCTTTGAACAAGCAGTTACTGAACTAGTACGACGACACGAAATTCTTAGAACTAACTTTCAAGTAGTGAATGGCGCACCAGTTCAAGTTATTCATTCCCCTCAAAATATACAAATACCAATCATTAATTTAGAAGGTTTGAAGAGGGACGAACAAGCTCTTGAAGTTAAATTTCTCTGCGATAAAGATGCTAATCAACCATTTGATTTAGCACGTGATTCTTTGTTACGTTTGACCTTAATACGTCTAAATACTCAAACTCATGTACTCATCATAAATACACATCATATTGTGTTTGATGCTTGGTCTATGGGAACCTTGATGCAAGAGTTATCTATACTTTATGATGCCTCGAAGCAAAAGCGACCATCCCCTTTACCTGAATTATCACTGCAATATGTTGACTTTGCTATCTGGGAAACAGAATGGCTCAAAAGTGAAAATTTTTCCGAAGAATTGAGTTATTGGCAACAAAAATTGGCGGGGATGACACCAGAATTAGCTTTACCTATTGCACGCTCCCATCATTCTCAAAACTTCCAAGACTGCTGCTATGAATTTGAAATTAATCCTAATTTAAATAAACCTTTACTAGAACTAAGCCGCAATCAAGGTGTTACTCCTTTTATGCTGCTATTTGCGGCTTTTGCTACTTTACTATATCGCTACAGTAATCAAGAAGATATTGCTATTGGTTTCCCAATTGCTAATCGTCAACAAAAAGAAACTCAGTCGTTAATTGGCTTTTTTGTCAATCTATTAGTACTGCGAGTCAAATTAGCAGATAACATTACATTTAAAGAGATTTTAACTCAAGTACGTCGCACTATTTTAGAAGCTTACGAACACCAGGATACACCTTTTCAAAAGGTGGTAGAAGCTTTACGTCCAGAGCGAAATGTTAACCACAGTCCTCTGTTCCAAGTAATGTTTGATTGGCTGCAGAAAAGCTCCAGTGAATTGAAACTATCTGGATTAGAATTAAAATCATTGGTTCAAGCTAGACCAATGGGAAGATTTGATTTATCTTTAACCATAGAGGAAACTGATAAAGGTTTAAAGGGGATGTGGTCGTACAATGGGGCTATGTTCACCACTGAAACGATATCCCAAATCACAGAACATTATCAAATGTTACTGGGGGGTATTTTGGCTAATGTTGAAGAGTCGATCAATTTTCTACCATTGCTGAGTGTAAACGAACAGCAGTTACTCGCTAACTGGAATAAAACTCAAATTGATTTTCCTCATAGTAAATGTATCCATCACTTGTGGGAAGAACAAGTAGATGAAACACCGTGGGATATAGCCGTACAATTCCAGAATCAACAAATTACCTATAGGGAATTGAACGAAAAGGCGAATTGCTTAGCGCATTACTTACAAACTGTAGGGATAAAACCAGGAACTCTGGTAGGCATTTGCCTTGAACGTTCGATTGAGATGATAATTGGCATTTTAGGAATTCTCAAAGCAGGTGGTGCTTATGTTCCTTTAGATTCACAGTTGCCCATAGAAAGAGCAGCTTATATCTTACAAGATACGCAAGTACCTATACTCCTAACCCAACAAAAGTTATCGGCTAAATTAACAGATATTTTGAGAAATGGAGAACAAGAACAAAAGGTCATTTGTTTAGATAAAGACTGGGATTCCATCGCAAATCATAGTGACAAGAATCCTATAATCCCAGTTTCACCCAAAGATTTAGCTTATGTTATTTATACCTCTGGTTCTACAGGTAAACCAAAAGGAGTTGCGATCGCGCATCAGTCTTTAGTTAACTTTACATCTTTCGCCATCAAGGAATATGGTATTAACAAACATGACCGTATTCTCCAATTTGCTTCCATCAGTTTTGATACCGCTGCCGAAGAAATCTACCCTTGTCTAACTACTGGTGCAACTTTAGTATTGCGGACGGAGAATTTGTTAAGCTCTAGCAATCAATTTTGGCAATGTTGTCAAAATTGGCAGCTGAGTGTTCTAGACTTACCAACTGCTTACTGGCATTATTTAACTACCGACTTAAAACCATCGGATTCCAGAATTCCCTCATGTTTGCGATTGGTGATTATTGGTGGAGAAGAAGCAATAGCAGATAATGTGAAAAGATGGTTTAGCAGTTTAAAGGGGTTGAAAAATCCACCATTATTATTAAATACCTATGGACCAACGGAAGCAACTATTGTAAGTACCATTTGTCCCTTACGTGAGGATTCTTTAGCAGAGGATTGGAAAGTTCCTATTGGAAGACCAATTGACAATACTCAAGTTTACGTTTTAGATAAATATCTACAACCATGTCCTATTGGTATTCCTGGGGAATTACATATTGCTGGTGTTTCTTTAGCGTCATGTTACCTCAACCGTCCCGATTTAACACAAGAAAAATTTATCCCCAATCCTTTTTCAACTGGCAATGAGGATAAAAAACTTTACAAAACAGGCGACTTAGTATGCTTTAAATCCGATGGAGATTTAGAATTTATAGGTAGGATTGACAACCAAGTAAAAATCCGGGGTTTCCGAATTGAATTGGGAGAAATTGAAGCTGCCATCGCTCAACATCCTTCAATTCGCATGACGGCTGTTACCATTGAAGAAGAACGGTTAGAAGACAAACGCCTCATAGCTTATATTACTGCGGATGAAAACTTTGAGTCTAGTAATATGGGTGAATTTCTCCGCCAAAAGTTACCCAATTACATGATACCTACAACATGGGTTAAATTAGATGATTTACCTCTAACTTCTAATGGGAAAGTGGATTATCGCGCTCTACCTAAACCAAAAAACAATATTAGTGAAAACAAAGATTTTGTAGCTCCCCGTAACGAACTAGAGCAACAGTTAGCACAAATTTGGTCAGAAGTGCTAAATGTACCCATGGTTGGAATTAAAGACAATTTTTTTGAGCTCGGTGGAAATTCCCTTTTATCCTTCGCTTTGATGAATAAAATTCAACAAAAATTTGGCAAAAATTTACAGCTAACTATTCTTTTTCAAGGCGCAACTGTTGAGAATTTGGCGGAAATTATTAATCAAAAAATTGATTCTCACTCACCCTCTATCGTTGTCAAAATGCAACCCCATGGTGATAAAACTCCTTTATTTTTAATCCATCCAGGTGGTGCTAATCTCTTGGCTTATAAAGATTTAATTGATTGTATGGGTACCGAGCGTCCGCTTTACGGGCTAGAAGCAAAGGGTTTTGAGGAGGGAGAAACGGCTCAAAATAGGATAGAAGAGATGGCAATGTACTATCTAGAAGCAATACAGGAGATTCAGCCACAGGGACCTTATTTGTTTATGGGTTGGTGTTTTGGTGGGTTAGTAGCTTTTGAGATGGCTCAATTGTTGCATAAGCAAAATCAAAAAACTAGCTTTTTGGGATTGATAGATTCCTACATTCGTTCGGGAGAAAAACCCTTATCTGATGTTGATTTATTAAATGCTTTATCCTATGACTTATTTGGAATCAAAAACCCCAAAGAAAAGCTAAAACAAATAGAAGAAAACAACCTACTTAATTATATATTTAACCAAATGAAAGAAGCAAAGCTTGTTCCTCCCAATTTTGGTTTAGATAGAATGAAGCGCATTTTTGAAGTTAACAAAAGTCATGACCAAGCTTCAATAAATTATTTTCCTCAATACTATTCGGGTCAAGTTTCTGTGATTAGAGGTAGTGAGGATAATTTGACTAATTTGAATAATCCAACTTTAGGTTGGGAAATGCAAGCAGATAAAATTGATTTACATTGGGTAAGTGGAAATCATTTTTCAATGTTTCATCATCCCCATGTCAAGGAACTTGCAAAAAAAATAGAGTTTTGTATTGAGCAAGCAGAGAAATTAAATAATAAATAATAAGTAATAAGTAATAAGTAAACCCCATACATCTTGAAATTTGGAGCTTTCATGTAGGTTGGGTTGAAGAATGAAACCCAACGTAACCATTGCTATCGTTGGGTTACGCTATGGCTAACCCAACCTACAACAATTACGAATCTCAAGGTAGTAGTTAATAACAGCTATGTTTTCAATAGATAGATTTTTAATCACAAGCAAGCAAAATGGTTCAATCTGACGAAAAAATTACAGCTAATGGTGACAATTATGATGAAAATTTATTCACTAAGCTGACACAAGATTTGAAAAATTATAGCCGAATTTTGGGTCGTTCTGTAGCTGAATTGTGGACAGCTGCGCCAAAAATAACAGCATTTTTAATTGTTGTATCGGTTTTGGAAAGTTTAATTCCTGGGGTTACAATCGGAATTAATAAATATATAGTAGACACAGTAGCAGAAATAACCTTAACTAAAGAGTATAACTTCACAATATTTGCTAGCCTTGTCTCACTTTGGATTGTAGTAATTTTTCTCGCAAATATTTGTATTCCTTGGAGTAGTGCAGCATTTACTAATTTAGCTGACAAATTGACGGCAAGTATTAATATCAGGCTAATGGACAAAGCAGATAGCTTTGTGGATCTGACCAATTTTGAAAATGTCAATTTTTATGATGAATTAGCAATACTTCAAGGACAATCATCGACTACTCCCACCTATCTGCTGGGGGGTTTAATCCAAATATTTACTATCATTATGACCCAGACAACAATGCTAATTCTATTAGCTTCTGTTAGTTGGTGGATTCCATTATTAATTGTAGTAACATACGTACCACAAGTTTATGCATCTTTCAAACTGGAGTCAGAAATTTGGAATGAAAATTTTGAGAAAAGTATTCAAGTTCGCAGGATGACTTACTTCTCAACTTTGATGCTTACAGATATCTATGCTAAAGAAGTGCGTATGTTCGGACTATGTTCTTTGTTTCGTCAGCGCTATCTAGAAGCATTTGATGATAAGTATCAGTTAATGGAGAAGTTGCGTCGTAAAATAGTTTGGATAACCTCATTTTTCAGATTAATAAGTGCTTTATCAAACGCTTTTAGCTTTGCTTGGGGAGTTAAGCAAGCTATGGATGGGAAATTAACCCCCGGAAGTATTCTTCTATTAATTCAGTCACTAGCTTATATTCAACAAAATACAATTGCACTTCTACAGTCTTCCTTACAGTTGCAAAACGGCTTCTTATTTATGAAGATGTTTTTCAAATTTATCGATACTCAACCCACCATGGAAGTGTGTATTCCCGGTAAATCAGTAGCAAAACCCATGAAATCGGGAATTGTCTTTGATAATGTTGATTTTGCTTATCCAGATGGAAGAGTTGCATTAAGCGGAATTTCTTTGACATTAAACCCTGGTGAAACAGTTGCTATAGTCGGTGAAAATGGTGCTGGGAAAAGTACTTTAGTAAAGCTTTTGGCTCGTTTTTATGACCCTACTCAAGGTAATATTTTTATAGATGGGGAAAATCTCAAAGATTTGAATCTTGAACAGTGGAGGCAACAAATTGGTGTAGTATTTCAAGATTTCTGCCGTTATTCCCTCACAGTTGGCGAAAATATTGCTCTAGGTGATACTTCAGCAATGGATAATTTAGAACTATTAAAGTCCGCTAGTGAAAAATCAGAAATTAAGCCTAAAATTGAGAAACTTCCACAAGGATATGATACCCTATTAGGCAAGCAATTTGACGGTACTGAATTGTCTGGTGGAGAATGGCA
>ERZ1740059.1555-NODE-1555-length-11505-cov-4.119214_pt1 | contig 11505 bp, 11 predicted proteins | sample MGYA00581744_ERZ1740059 | MGnify/ENA primary metagenome ERZ1740059 (study PRJEB43018, sample SAMN04849738) | marine metagenome | isolation source: floating plastic debris | place: Pacific Ocean | collected 2008-08-28 | study: EMG produced TPA metagenomics... | reverse complement strand
GGTTTCGATCTTTCAGAAAATACTACTGATATTGTTGAAAGAGTTGAAGTTCTTCCTGGCGGAGGTTCTACCCTCTACGGTTCCGATGCAATTGGAGGGACAATCAATATCATTACTCGTCGTCCCACAGAAGATTTTGCCACTCAAGCTGAATTAAGATTTGGTAGCCAAGATTTCAACGAACAAAGCATTCAAAAAAGCGGTACGCTAGATGATGGCTCTTTGTTGCTAGGGTATTTACTGACCAAGTTCTAACAGATTTGGCTTTGAACGCAAAATTAGGCTAAGCAGATTATTTCTTAGTTTCAGCTAGTGTCTATCTAGATTTCCTCAATACCCGTTTAGATAACCGTACGGGAGACATCAGCAGCCAGCAACAGTTTGATAATAATCAACGTTCCTTGGGTTTTCAGGCACAGCATAACTGGCAAATTGCTCAGAATCACAATCTTATCTATGGTTTTGACTACCGCAATGTCAGTGCCGAAAATATTACTCGCGATCTTGCAGATGGCACAGAAACCGAGAGTTTTGATGATAGTATCGGACAGGGAGCGATATTTGCAAAATACCTTGTGGATGTTATTCCCGATGTACGATTAAATTTTGGATTGCGCCAAGATGTTAATAGTTTAATCAATGGTTCTGTTACTTCTCCAGCAGTAGGTGCGCGTTGGAATCTGGCAGAAACTACTTTCCTTAGAGGTAACTATATTCGTAAATTCCGAGTTCCGACTCTATTTTACTTATTTAGTAATTCTCCCTTTGCCCAAGGAAATCCCGACTTAGAACCAGAAAGGGGTGATAGTTTCGATATCGGTATCGACCAACAGTTAGGAGATATCGGTTTGATACGCTTCACTTTCTTCAGCAATACCATATCCGATAATATTGCTTTCGATTTTGCTAATTCTACCTTTGAAAATATTGGTAAAGTTCGGACTAATGGCATAGAACTTGCCTTAAACTTCCAGCTAGTCAAAAATTTCTATTTCTTTGGTAACTATACTCTAAATGACCCGACAATTCTTGAGAGCTCTGATCCCGCAGAAGTTGACCAAGAATTAAGATTTGCAGGTGCTGATAGTATTAACTTAGGACTTTCCTACGAAATTCTGAAGATAGAACTTGGTACACTCGCGTTAAGCCAGAGATTGCTGAAAAAATTGTTGAAAAACATTTAGTTCAAGGAAACAAAGTTACCGACCATCTTTATCCCTCAGAATCAATTTAAAAATATTTAAGGGAACATCCGATAAAACTATAAATTTAAGACTTTGGTAATTTGATGGATAATACTAAATCCTGTTGGTATGAGTTACTTAAAATTAATGGAATAAAAGATAGAATTTTCTCCCAGTCGAACATCTTTGATGTTCCCAGAATCTTCGATTCTGGACTAAGCATAGCTTCGTGTCTCCTAGTCTCCTTGTCAAACCAAATAAGTAACTTTGATGAATCGGATCTAAATATAACGTAAAAAATGTGTCTATTCGTAGCTCTCAGCTTTTAGCTCTACCTCTGTCAATGTGAGCGTTTGTACTAATAAAAACTGCCAAAAACGCGATGCCTTCGGCTAGCTTCGCAATCGCGTTCGATGGCATTCTAAAAGAAACTTGGTAATTGGAGAACTCGTTCGATGATTAGTACTATCTTCTCTATCGGGCAATCTTTTGGCAACTTTGGCTTATTTCGATCTTACAAAAAACAACGTTGCCACGGCAGATCCCGATAATCCTCTTTTTTCTATTGCGACAGGAGAACAAAGCAGCAACGGTATTGAACTAGATGTTGTGGGCAAAATTTTACCAGGCTGGAATGTTACTGCTTCTTATTCTTATATTGATGCCGAAATTAGCGAAGATAATACAATTTCTGTGGGCAATAAATTACCAGGAGTCCCCGAACATAGCGCGAGTCTCTGGACAAATTATGAAATCCAGCAAGGATCTTTAGAAGGACTGGGTTTGGATTTGGGCTTTAATTTTATTGGCGATCGCCAAGAAGATTTGGACAATAGCTTTGAACTCGACAGTTATTTTTTGACCAATGCAGGCATCTTTTATCAACGTGATAATTGGCGCACTGCTTTAAATTTTAAAATATTTTCGATGTCGATTATATTACAGGTACTCCTATCAACAGAACTAGAGGCATTCAGCCAGGCGAACCGTTTACCGTGATTGGGTCTGTGTCCGTAGAGTTTTAGATTTAGAATATTGATGCGGGAATACAGGCTGTTAATAAGATGCTGGATGATTTATATAAGTACTTGCTGAACAATAATTAACAGAAAACAAGACAAGAATAATTTTCAATAAAGCTTTAGACAATAAAAACAAATAAAGTTAAACAAGATTGAAAATGACGATCGCCAAAAAACATAATTCAGGTAAAAGCTATTTACTTTCTGCTGGTTTACTATTAGTAATCTTTATTCTCTGGCTGAGTTTCATTACCAGTATTACCTGGGGTGCTGCCGATATTGCTTTTGGTGATATCTATCAAGCATTTACCTCTTTCGATGGTTCGACCAATCACCTAATTATTCGTACTGTCCGCTTACCGCGATCGCTAATTGCCATGTTGGTTGGTGCGTCTTTGGCTGTGGCTGGGGCAATTATGCAGGGACTAACTCGTAATCCTTTGGCATCTCCTGGTATTTTAGGAGTCAATGCAGGAGCAGCTTTTGCGGTAGTTGTGGGGACGTTTATCTCTGGTAGCAGTTCTCTTACTGTTTATGCCTGGTATGCTTTTGCAGGGGCGGCTATTAGCGCGACTGCGGTATACTTTTTGGGTTCTCTAGGTCGGGGAGGATTAACGCCGTTTAACCTAACTATAGCTGGTGCAGCACTGACGGCATTTATCTCTTCAGTTACCAGCGGTATTTTGATTCTCAGCCAGCGTACCCTGGAAGAAATTAGATTTTGGTTAGCTGGTTCGGTGGCAGGAAGGGATCTGAACTTACTCTTACAGGTGTTGCCTTATATCTGCGTTGGTTTGATACTCGCGATCGCTTTAAGCAAACAGATTACCATTCTTAGTTTAGGAGAAGATACCGCCAGAAGTTTAGGACAGTCTACAGGACTGATTAAAATACTGGCTGCTGTCAGTATTATTTTGCTGGCTGGTTCGAGCGTAGCGATCGCAGGTCCTATTGGCTTTGTCGGCTTGATTATTCCCCATATAGTTCGTTTTTTGGTAGGCGTTGATTATCGCTGGATTTTGCCATATTCAGCAATTTTAGGGGCGATTATTATGTTAATTGCCGATCTTGTGGGACGGTTGATAATTCAGCCTAGCGAACTGCCTGTCGGGTTGGTAATGCCTTTGATTGGCGCACCTTTCTTTATTTATCTGATTCGATCGAAGATGAAGCGGTGACTTAATAAGTAGCCCTAAAGGACTCGGCTTCGCCATCGCAGTAGCAAGTGTTAATCGTCGGCGATCGCAGTTTCGTAAAACTGATTAATCTATTAAGGCGATCGCTTGAAACTAAAAATCTAGTCAAATATATAATTAATAATATTTATCATTAAAGATAGTATTACTAAGAAATGCGATCGTACCAAAGCAATTATATTTAAATGACTATTTTTATTTCTGGGCAATCTTACTTTGAACTACTAGAAGAAACTAAAGTCAGTATTCAAGCCGATCCTATAGATGAGTTAAATGTTGTCTGGCAATATCCGAAACTATTTGGACAAGGACAAGTTAGAGAAATTACCTTAAGAAAGGGATTATTAATCCAGATCTATGATTGCCAATTGCAAAATACAGTAAAAATTGAATTCCCTGAAAGAAAAGATATTTTACGATACCATTTTCATCTTTTGGGGCATCATCAGAATTATGATACGACGGTAAACAATCGAGAGTTTGCTATTTATGGCAGTGGTTGTAATCCCAGGGCAACAAACAATGGAGTGTCACAAACGACGCTAGAAGTTACGGTTTTTGTCGAGCCTGAAACACTACTCTCTTTTATTAGTGATAATACAGAGCAGCTTCACAAAAATCTACAGCATTTAATTAGACTAGCGATCGCCTTCGTTATGCTCGTGTAGTCAAGGCAACGCCCAAATTAGAAAGTGTGCTGTGGCAAATATAGCGCTGTCCCTATCCAGGAATGACCAAGCGCATTTATTTAGAAGGCAAAGCATTAGAGTTAATGGCTTTGGTGACGGAACAAGAAGTACAGCTTTATCAAGGCAAGCGATCGCTTAAATCGCCAACATCAGACACAATAGAGCGCATTCACTATGCTCGGACTATTTTGCTGCAAAACATTAGCGATCCGCCAACAATTGCCGAATTAGCAAAACAGGTACAGGTAAATGAGTACACTTTAAAATGCTGTTTTAGCAGACCAAGTATTTGACCCGAAGAGAATTAAACAATGGGCTGGACTAAAAACTTTAATTGTGGAACAAAGTATTCGTCAACTCTGGAATAAAACTACTCACAGCACAAGATTTTTTCTGAGTTCTCTCCAACCTGACTTTACAGATTTCCCTATTTCAATTCGTAGTCATTGGGGAGTAGAAAACCAGTGCAGCGCATTCGCGCAGATCGTCGTCTAGCGACGACTAGTGAGGCTATTGCCTCACGCTTGGTGTCTTGATGTGATTTTTTCCGAGGATGATTCTCGTATTCGGGGGAGATCTAGCGAAGCTGTCATGAAGGGCAATCTAGCCCGAAACTCTTACACACTATGGGTTTTAAAAACTGAATTTTAACTTTTTGCGATCGCCATAAAGTTCTCTTATGATAAAGAGGATAAGCTCAGATAGTTAGATCTTAGCCAAACTACTTTCTATTTCATGTTCTTTGATAAGAAACGTCTAATGTGAATTAGATTTTAAGAAGGAGAAACAAACTCGAAAGTCAGAACATCTATTGCAAAGCGAGCGCGAAGAAGAAGGCGCAATGTATGAGAAGCAATCTTGGCACTCATATGAGTAGTAAGACCTTGAACAGTTTTGTTTAAGAGTCGTTCGGGATTACGACCAGTATTTTGAATTTCATGAAAAACTCCCTCAATTCTTTGTCTGACCTTATTAATTAAACGTTTGAGCTGAGGAGAATGCTGATGCTGCTGATTTTCTCGATGGATTGTCCAAATTTGATTACCTGTCGAATCAGCAATTTCCTCTTGCCAATCGCGACCGATAAAACCTTTGTCTCCGTAGATGTCACAATGACGAACTATTTCCAAAACAGCTTCTACGGATTTTCGTTCATCAGTGTTGGCAGAAACTAGTTCATAAGCGATTGGTAATCCCTTGAGAGTTGAAAGCATGACTAATTTGTAGCCAAAATATTTCATCTTTCTAGCGGCACAATAACCGTAGCCTGCACTTCCATGAAAATCGCTGTGTCGCTTACTTCTTCTATATCCCATGACTGGAATTGGTTTGGTATCAATAATGAAGCTTGTGGCATTTTCTGCTCCTAACTGTTTGACCCATTTTCGACGTAATACTTCTATCATCTGTCCTAATTTACGCAAACGCCGATTAAACTGACTTTGAGTCAGTAAGTTGGGAAACCACTGTCGATAGTTAGCTCGGATAAATCCAATAAACTGGGTTTCACCTGGAAACGGCAGATAGTCCATAACTAAAGCCAAAGTAATAATTTCACTATTGCTCATTTCAGGCTTTGCTCCTGGAGATACTACTTTTAAAGCATCTCCTTCTGCTTGATACCAGTCAATCATCTTCGATGATTCCAGAGCTTCGCTCTGGGATGACCGTAGGTCATCACGAGAACAAATACTGTGATTATTAAGCTTTCAAAGTCTATGCTATTCATGAGGGAAGGATTTTTGATAGGTAGCTTGGTAACTCCCATCTTCCATCTTTTCCTCGCTTATTTCTAATTCACATTAGGCGTTTTCTATGATTGGTAAGATAATTGTAAAAGAGGTTTCGCCAGAGACTGCTGAAGTTAAAGTAAGCTCTCCATGATGAGCGCGGACAATTTCGCGGGCTAGGCTTAATCCCAATCCAACTCCCTCTACTTTACGAGTACAGGCAGGATCGCCACGATAAAAACGATCAAAAAGCCGATTGCGATCGCTAACAGGGATTTCTTTGGAAGCATTAGCAATCATTACCTGGAGTTTTTTATTAGTTTGCTCGGCATCGATCGCAATCCAACCGCTGGCGAGATTATATTTGACAGCATTATTAAATAGGCTTTGTAGCACCTGCATCAGCAAATCGCGAGCGCCTTTTATCTTCAATTCTTGGGGAATATTGGTTCGTAAAGTCAAATGGGGAGCTTGCATTTCCACATCTTCTAACATCTGGCACAATAGCTCAGATACATCCACCTCCACCAGATATAAACTCATTTGTCCTGCATCTGCTAGAGAAAATAATAAAAGTTTGCGGACAATGTTATTGAGATGACTTATTAGGTCTAAAAGATTGCCAAGACGCTGCTGAATTTCACTACCAGGAGGCACTTGTTGTAAAGTTCTTTCCAATTCCCCTTGAAGAATAGTTAAAGGGGTTTTTAATTCATGAGCTGCATCGCCACTGAAGCGAGAAGCCTGTTTGAAGCTGCGCTCTAAACGTTCTAGCATTTGATTAAATACTTGAATCAACTCTACAAATTCTCGATCTATTTGATCGGTGAGGATTCTTCGATCTAAACCTGTTGCGCGTACCTGTTGAATTGTGCTGCTTAAGCGATCAATCGGACGTAAAGCTCTTTTAGATAGCAACCACGCACCAACGGCGATCGACAGCAATACTCCTGGGATGGAAATTAGAAAAATACTACTAATCGTTGCCATTTCTTGGCGAACTACCTGTTGATTTACCGCCATTCCTATCCCGATTGTCCTTAATCTAATCGTACCAATACGCCAGTTTCCTCTGGTTGTAGACTCTGTATAAAAAAGAGTAGGTGGTGGTGGTGGTGAAAACTTCTGACCGAGTATTTTATTGGGAGAAATTCTAGGAGAGAGCTTAGTCAATGCTAACTGGTTAGTCAATAGATGATATAAATTTCGATTCTTAATTATTTCTGGTGATTGATAGATACTGTTTCCTTCTGGATCGACTACTAACAATGCGATCTCAACTTCAGTATTTGCTCCTAATAGATTAGGTAACAAGTCGGCATATTGTTTCCATCTCTCTTCTTCGTATAGTTCTGTCGGGTCTAATTTTCGAGGTCCTTTGACATACATCAGTAGGTTGAAAATTTGGGCATCCAAACGGCTCAGGGTGACGTGATAAATTTGCCACCAGGAAACTGCCCCCAATCCGACTAAGGCAATGCCAGCAAGACCCACAGAAAACAGGGTAATCCTTAACCTAAAGGAAGGTAATTTCATAGACGAACATCTGGTTGACGAAATCGATAACCAACCCCGCGAATACTTTCAATCCACCCTTCTTGGTCGATGGGGTCGATCTTTTTCCGAATTCGCTGAATGCAGACATCAACAACGTTAGTATTAGGGTTAAAATCATAACCCCAGACACTGCCCAATATTTGTGTACGGGTAAAAACTCTACCTGGCGATCGCATTAAATATTCTAGAAGATTAAATTCACGGGTGGTAAGCTCAATTGCTTGGCGATCGCAGGTAACTTCTCTCGTAATCCGATCTAATTTTAACGATCCTACCAAGAGAAAGTTTTGTCGCTCTCCCACGCTACGACGAATAACCGCATGAATTCGTGCTACCAATTCCTCGACAAAGAAAGGCTTGGCAATATAATCATCTGCACCTAAATTAAGCCCTGCCAGGCGATCGTCTAGTTCATTACGGGCTGTCAATAAAATTACGGGAGTATTGCTACCTTGGCGACGCAACTGCTTCAGAATTGATAGTCCATCTCTACCTGGCACCATAATATCTAGCACAATTACATCGTATTCATTATCGAGAGCTAATAAATAGCCCTCGTCACCATTGCCAGAATAATCGACGATAAATCCTCTCTCCTTGAGTCCAGCTCGAACAAACTCCGCTATTTTTGCTTCATCTTCAACCAACAGAACGTTCACAAGTGTTTAAAACATATTCTTTAGCTAGTTCAATTTTAATTCGTTGGGAAAAAACTGTGATTACAATTTTGTAATCGAAATCCAGGCTTAAATGTAATTTTGAACAGCTTTAATGTAGTAATACAAGTCGATCACGATACTAAGTAAGGATTTATTAAATAAAATAGCAAGAGTAAGTAAGATGTTGTATTTTCATGCTCAGAAGGAACAAAATGACCTTTGGCAGATCTATTGCGGCAGTAGATTAGTCAAAACAATAGACAAAAACATCGACTATAGGCAAGTTTTATTTGAGCTAAATAACCGCTGTAAAAATAAGCGATCGCTTTGTTCGGATCGAGGGACAAGTTCGATCCCTTTAGTTACAGAAATTGAAAAAGCAGTAAATGATGAATAGATCGATACTATTTTGGTAGAAGTATTCGATCGACAGATGTGTTGGCAAATAAAAATCTCTTAAGACTCCATACTCGCGCAAAATTGATTATATATTCGTTAAAGCGCAAATTTTGCTGTAAATCGCCATACTAAGATTTAAATTACAAAATTGTCATCAAAAATCAGGTTTGTGTGTAATTATGATTCGCTTTAATGCACAATAGCCCAATCATATTGATGTTATTAGGTTTAGATTATCTGTATATGTCCCGATCAAATAATGATATTCCCTTAGCAAATATCAAAAGTCTTATTTGGTTTATAATCTTGCTGCTCCTAGCTGCATGTATTGAAGTATCATTTTTACCTAACATGATGAGTCAGGCAGATGCCAGCAATAAGGTAGTTATCGACCTTACTGACAAAATTCTGATTAGTCAGAGTAGCAACTGCGCTGATTATGTAGCAACCTATAGCTCAAAAGCAACAGAAATACCTAGCGATCGCATTTTTATTGGTTCACTAGTAATTGAAGTTGAGAATAACACCTGTATCTTTACATCCAATAGCATTCCCAACCATGACATGAACGATGGGGATACATTTGCTACACCTGTCGCCGAACAGAATCAAGTTTATCGCCTTACTACAAATCCTCAGAAAAATAGCCAAACAACAGCCTTAAGCCCAAGATATGACAATGCCATTTTGCTCAATGGTGTCAAAATCGATCTGCTCTCCGCTGGATGCTTTAGGGTTCGTCGAGGCTGTCTTGACGAAACTATACCCTGGCGATACAATGCAATGTCTCCAAAAAGCTTTAAAAACAGACTCCCATCATGCTCATACTCAAGAGAATGGTGGTTATCACTATCACGGCAACCCCAAAGCCTTGTTTGATGACAGCGATAACAGCAAAGCATCTCCTGTAATTGGCTTTGCTGCTGATGGCTTTCCTATTTTTGGCTCTTATTTTGATGACAACGGCAACATTCGGCAAGTGCGATCGAGCTACCAGCTAAAAAGTGGATCTAGACCTTCAGGGGCAGAAAATCCAGGGGGTACTTATGACGGAGAATTTGATGATGACTATGAATATGTTGAAGGTTTTGGCGATCTTGATGAGTGTAATGGAATGACAGTTAATGGGGTTTATGGTTACTATGTCACCGATAGTTATCCCTATATAATGGGTTGCTTTAGCGGTACTCCCGACCACTCTTTTCGTAAACATGGTGGTAGAGCATTGAGGAATAGATAAAGTGATTTAATATTTATTTTCTCCGATTAAAAACTTTAGCTTCAAACGTCAATCTGTACAGTTTGTCTGACTTTATTAGCAGTTGAAGTGTGGAGATTTATTTCAATATTTTCAAGTACTCAAATAGAAACAACATATCAGCTTTCAAATAGAAGATCGCAACATCTATGGAATAAAAAATGTTGATAGATCGAGCAATTGAATTTACAGAACAGCTTGTAATATCTAACGAACACATCCTGAGCGATCGCGATAAAAATCTTCTAAGAGGCTCATGGAAAAACCTAACATACGAGGCAATCAAAGAACAATATCAAGACTCATTTGATAACTGTACGGTAGCCTTTATCAAAAAAGTTTTAGGCTACAAACTATGGCAAAAAATAACTAGTGCTTTTATTGCAGGGAGTATTATTAGCCCTGAAGATAAGGTACACAAGCTAAATTTCAAGTCCATAGTCAATCGATATGAACAGCAACATGAATTGGGCTTAAGACATTCATCACAAAGTTTAATAATTGGCGATGGCTACCAAATTTTATCTCTAATAAATCAGACTGAATATTTAAAGACTACGTATTTAGTTCAGCATCTCAATTATTTTAATCGAGAGTGTATTGTCGAACAGCTTAAAGCTTCGTCTGACTCAAGTTTTAGCCTTCAAGCTCTTAAAAGACGAGCTAATATACTTAGAGATTTGGGAGAAGAAACGGTCTGTACTCCTAAATTATTCGCTTGGTTTGCTAGAGAAGGCTATTGGCATCTAATCTATGAATCAATTGCCGGTACTTCTCTCCAAGAAGAACTCAATGCAAATACTTCTGGAATAACCGAAATAGAAGCTAAAGCGTTACTAAAAGAAATCTTAGAAATTTTAGCTGCCATACATCAATGCAACATAGTTCATCGCCATGTTTCTCCTAATAATTTAATTAGGCGCGATCGCGATCGCAAGTTGATTTTAGTTGATTTCGAAATTGCTAAATATATAGATACTGATAATTCTTTTTTTTTCTCTTTCCAGCATCAGCTAAATATCTCTTATACAGCACCAGAATTTATCGTCGATCCTATTTTTGCTACTGATTTATATTCAGTCGGAAAAATTATTATATTTGCCCTAACAAAACTTACTCCCAACGAGTATCGGCATAATACGCTTAATTGGCACAATCACATCAATATTAATGCCAAATTCAGAAATATTATCGACAAAATGATTTTAACAAAATGCGATCAACGTTATCAATCAGCTATTGAAATCCTAAATACTTTATAGCTAACAGAAATATATCAAACCAAATTCATCTGAACCAAGAACAAGATTCATCTGACTAAAATATAAATCAAAAACTAGATTAAAGTTTATTAATTCAGGGGTTTAAATTAATTAATTAATCCACTAGTGTAAATAACTGTTTGGTAGAACTGATTAGTTAATTTTCTACTACTCATGCCAATACGTCGTGTTTTAAAGCGATAGATAAATTACCGATCTGCACATTAGTAATTCTTTATCATTGATTGTTTTGCCGATTTATTTTCAATCTGAAATTAATCCATAAACACCAAAACATATTACAAAGTTGCACTATGAAAACTGCTAATAACAGCAAGAAAACCAAAAAAAAGCAGCAAAAGCCCTTATTTCCTTGTGGTGACTGGATTGCGATCGCTATGGGAGTTGCTGTGCTATCTCAAACAGACGGCATGGGGCATTATTTAGGACACGCAGGAATACTTTTTTTAATGCTGGCGTTGGTTGCTCGTCCGGTTCGTTTTTTGTGGAGTCAACCCCTTAAGCATCGTCGGGCAATTGGTATTTTTG
>ERZ1740059.1554-NODE-1554-length-11505-cov-6.531441_pt1 | contig 11505 bp, 8 predicted proteins | sample MGYA00581744_ERZ1740059 | MGnify/ENA primary metagenome ERZ1740059 (study PRJEB43018, sample SAMN04849738) | marine metagenome | isolation source: floating plastic debris | place: Pacific Ocean | collected 2008-08-28 | study: EMG produced TPA metagenomics... | reverse complement strand
GCGGCGACCGGGGAGCGTCCAGTCGCCCCATCTGTTCGACGCATTTCAGCCGAGGCAGGCGTTAATCCCGCTGATATTCCTGGCACAGGCCGCGAAGGCCGCGCCACCAAGGCAGATGCGCTGACTTATGTGAACACGCCGAAAGCGGCTGCGGCCCCGGCTGAAGCCAAACCGCCGCGCGATCTGGGACCGCGGGAAGAGCGGGTACGTATGACGCGCCTGCGTCAGACCATTGCCCGCCGCCTCAAGGAAGCGCAGGACACGGCAGCCATGCTGACCACGTTCAATGACGTGGACATGACGGCTGTGATGGAGTTACGGAAAACCTATAAGGATGCCTTCCTCGAGAAGCACGGTGTCAAGCTTGGCTTTATGGGCTTTTTCACCAAAGCCGTGGTCGCCGCGCTGAAGGAAATTCCGGCTGTGAATGCCGAAATTGATGGCACCGACATCATCTATAAGAACCATTACGATGTCGGCATGGCGGTCGGCACCGAGCGTGGCCTGGTCGTTCCGGTCATCCGCGATTGTGACGAGCTGTCGCTGGCCGGTATTGAGGCCGAGCTAGGCAATGTCGCCAAAAAGGCCCGCGATGGCACGCTGTCGATTGCAGACATGCAAGGCGGCACATTCACGATTACCAATGGCGGCGTTTATGGCTCGCTGATGTCGACGCCGATCCTCAATCCACCGCAATCCGGGGTCCTGGGCATGCACCGGATCGAAAAACGCCCGGTTGCAATTGATGGTCAGGTGGTGATCCGACCGATGATGTATCTGGCGCTGTCTTACGATCATCGGATCGTTGATGGCAAGGAAGCGGTAACCTTTCTGGTGCGCGTGAAGCAGGCCCTGGAAGATCCCGAACGGATGCTGCTCGAAGTCTAAATATCTGAAATCATGTAATTAATATTGACGCCCCGGAGATTGTCTTCGGGGCGTTTTCGTTTCGAGACAGTAAACCGTCGCGCGAAAATTCCAGCCATCAACTCAATTCTTCCGTGGCCTTTATCGCCTATCTTCACGGTCGGACGTAAATGGCAAGTTGGGTGGAACATGCTTTTCAATGTAACGCAGGCGAAGACCGGCAAGGATATTGGCGGCACCAATATCGATCTGACCAAGGCCCGCGAAATCGCCCTGGTCTCTCTGATTGCACCCGTGCTGTTCATGGCCAGCCTGGTCAGTTCGGCGATCCTGATGATGAAGGATGCGGGCGGTAATGGGCTGTTTGACTTCTGGTTGACGGTGCACGTGTTCCTGTGCGCAACGCTATTCCTGTACAGCACGCGCGAGCGCAAGGAATTGTTCAACGGCGACCGCGCGGCCAATACGCTGATCAAGGGGTTTCCATTTGTGGCTCTGTCAGTGGCCTGGGGCGTGGTGCCGGGCGTGCTTTCAATCGTCGATCCCTATGACCCGCACATGGTGTTCGGTGCCATTCTGTCTGGCGGCATGCTCGCTGCGGCGGTCCTATTGCAATACATGCCGCAAATGGGGCGTCTGCTGATTGCTGCGACCGTTGGCGGCTTCCTCGCCAATACACTGCTGCAACCGGAATTGACATCAGCCCTGATTTCGCTGGTCATGCTGGCCTATTTCAGCGGGCTGGCGATCTGCACGAAATGGTATTTTTCCGACTATAATAAGCGCCTGACGGAAGTGGAGACCGCCGCGGAGCGGACACGTGAGATCAATTCAGTCCTGCGCGATGTCGGGTTTGCGACAGACACTTTCTTCTGGTCGACGTCGGAAGACGGCAAAATTACAGCGATCAATAATGACGAACTGCTCGGCGAAACCGCGCGCCACGCCATTCTGGATCAAAACCTGCTTAGTCTCTTCAAAGCGTCATCTGAGCGCGAATTGCTGCGCGCCCGGATTTCTCGCGGCTCGGAAATCGTCGCGCTAGAACTTGAGCTGTCGGATTCAATCGAAGCGGATGTACGCTTCTGGAAACTGTCGGCGCGGCCGGTCTTTGAGGATGGCCGTTTTATCGGTTATCGCGGCTCGGCGACCGACATCACACAATTGCGCATCAGTGAGAATCGCGCGGCTTTCCTGACCGAGTATGACTCGCTCACAGGCTTGCTGAACCGCAGCTCGTTCAAGGAAGCGGTCAAAGCCCACCTCAATAGCGAAATTCGCATGAGTTCAGAAAGCGCGCTGATCTGGATCGATCTCGACAATTTCAAATGGATCAATGACACGTTTGGGCATAGTGGCGGCGACGATGTGCTGAAGCTGGTCGCAACGCGACTCGAATATTTGTGCGAGCCAATGGATTTGCTGTGTCGCTATGGCGGGGATGAGTTCGCGCTCCTGGTATCGCGTCCCCTGACCGGCAGCCGCTTGCTGAAATTCGTTGAGGACGTCACTGAGGCCCTGCAGAAGCCGTTCCACTATGCCAATACGGACGTGCAGTGTGGTGCCAGCGTCGGCGTGCGTCGGATTGAGTCACATTCCGGCGACGTCACGACCCTGATGAAAGAAGCGGATCTTGCGCTCTTCGCAGCGAAGAGCAGTGGGCGCGGCGTCTGGAAAGAATATTCGGAATCCTTCAAAGCGCGTGTTCGCGGTCAGAGAGAACTGGCCAATGACCTGGCGAAAGCGATCGAGTCCGATACGCTGAACCTGCAATTCCAGCCTATCGTGGACGCCGGCTCAGGCGCCGTGGTTGGAGTCGAGGCTTTGTCGCGCTGGTACCATCCTGTGCGCGGCACGGTGGCGCCATCGGAGTTCATTCCGATTGCAGAAGACCAGGGCATCATCATCTCGCTCGGTGACCGGGTCATGGAGCATGCGATCAATGCGACGCTGGAAATGCCAGAAGATACCAAGGTCGGCATCAATGTCTCACCCTTGCAATTGCATTCGAGTCGTCTGCTGTCTCTGATCAACCGCAAGCTGGAAGAGACCAATATTGATCCCAACCGGATTGAGCTGGAAATTACCGAAAGTGTCTTCCTGTCGGACAATGCCTTTATCCTGGACCGTCTGCGTAAGCTGAAGGATCTTGGTCTGCGGATTGCGATGGATGATTTCGGCACTGGCTTTTCATCTTTGGCCTACTTGCAGCGATTCCCGTTCGATAAGTTGAAGCTCGACCAGACTTTTGTGCGAGGCATCGAAACCAGCGATCAGAGCCGCGCCATTGCCCGCGCCACGATTTCCATGGCGCATGCGTTGAACCTCACTGTAACTGCTGAAGGCGTCGAGAGCGATGTCCAGGCGCAATTCCTGCGCGATCATGGTTGCGATGAGTTGCAGGGCTATCTGTTCAGCCGGCCTCAGGACCAATCGGCCCTGATCCCGTATCTGCGCAGCATGCAGCTGGTGCAGGAAACCAAGGCTGAGCCCGCGGCAAATGTCGTCAAGATGACGCGCTAGTCGCCGATCTTGCGCAGCGATGTCTGGTCCTGATTTAGAAAAAAGCAATCAGCCGGCGGGGTGCGTCTCATAGGCGACGTAACGCTTTCAGGCCATTGAGACGCCTTGTTCCCAGACGCTTTTCGGTTGCATCGCGTCCATCGGCTCATCCAGGAAGTCGAGGATTTCCGCGACCGTTTCCTCGGCTTGAGTGACCAGGAAAAGGTGCCCGCCATCTTCAACCACATGCAGGCGTGCATTTGGGAGGCCGAATTTCAGAATGTGCGCATTGGCCAGGGGCACGATCGCGTCGCGGTCGCCAGCCATGATCAGCGTCGGCATGCGCAGGAAGCGAATGAAAGGCAGAGAGGACCAGCCCAGGAAGGCCGTCAACTGATAGACATACCCCATAGGTGCGGGCGGTTTGAGATTGTCGATATGCTGCCCGGCGCCTTCATCGGCGGCTTCGCCATAAAGGCGCTGGAAATTCTCACGCATATAATCCGGATCGGTGTAGCGCCGTGCATCCGCCATTTTCGAGATCGCGCTGATTTTGCCCGGCACCATGGTCATGCCGGCTGTGGTTGCGCAGAGGATGAGCTTGCCAACTGAGTTGCGGTACTGAAAGGCATATTGCTGGGCCATCGCGCCGCCCCACGAGACGCCCATAACATCGACATCGCCCATGTCGAACCGATCGCAGAGCTGGCGCGCGACGCGTGCCATCATCCAGGGACGGTAAGGGAATCTTGCCGGCTCGCTTTCGCCGACGCCAGGCATGTCGAACGTGATGATTTCGCGATCCCGAATCCACTCACCCAGCCCGAAGGCAAGCTCCATATTGGCGCCAATACCATTGAAGAAGAGCAGGGGGCGCTTGTCAGAAGCAATCTCGGCCGGCCAATAACCGACCCGCAGTGTATACGGTCCGACCGATTCCATGCTGATCTGAGGCAAGCGCGCTGTCGCGGTGCTGGCACGTTTTCTGGTGGCCATTCGGGCCTCCTTCTCCTGTCAGTGCCGCTCGAAGCTGTTCTGGCTTCTAGTCGAACACATATTTCCCGGGCGCATCATAGAGCGGTTTAAACTGCTCTGATCCGCCTTCTTTTGGCGCTGGTTTCATCTCGCCAGCATGGTCATGCAACCATTCTGCCCAACGGGTCCACCATGATCCAGCGACTTCTTCAGCTCCGGCGGCCCATTCATCAGCGGTCGGTGCGATACTCGTATTACGAAAGTACTTGGCCTTTGGATTACCGGGTGGGTTGAGAAGCGATTGAATATGCCCGGAATTGGAGAGAACAAATTCAATGTTTTCAGAGCCAAACAGGCCTGTTGTACGATAGGCCGCTTTCCACGGTGTGATGTGATCGGTGACACCAGCGACGATGAAAAGGTCCGTATCGACCTTGGTCAGATCGGCCATATGACCTGCAATTTCCACCGTGCCCGGGTTCGAAAACGGCTTCTGAAGCCCGAAATCGAGATAGTCAGAGTGCAATTGCGCCGGCAAATTCGTCGAATCATCGTTCCAGAACAGGACATTATATGGCGGTGGATCTTCACCCATCAGGTAATTGTTGACGACATAATTCCAGACCAGATCATTCGGACGCATCCAGGCAAACATCCGCGCCAGATCATCGCCTTTCAGAATGCCCTTGCGGCGGGAATAGCGCCGGGCAATTTCAAGACTGCGCTCGGACACCATCTGGCCCATCTCGCTATCATCCTGTTCCGGGTCAAGGACACAGACTTGCAGCGTCAGCGAATTGATCCGGTCATCGCCAGCCGCGGCCAGAAGGCTGGCAAAGGTTGCTGTCGTGATGCCGCCGGAGCAGGCGCCGGAAATATTGATCTTGTCGCTATCGGTGATCTGCTTGATCACTTCGGTGCACTGGATCAGGCTGTCGACATAATCGGACAGGCCCCAATCGCGATGCTCCTTAGTTGGGTTGCGCCAGGAAATGATAAAGGTCTGGAACCCGTTCTTGAGCAGGAATTGAACGATGCTGGTGATCGGGTCGAGATCACTGGCATAGAATTTATTGATCTGGGGCGGGATATTCAGGAAGGGAATCTCACGCACTTCTTCCGTGGTCGGCGTGTATTGAATGAGTTCCATCATCTCATTCTTCCACACCACCTTGCCGGGCGTGATCGCGACATTCTCGCCAATCACAAAGGGTGACTTGTCGACCCGGCTCGGCATGCCGCCATTTTTGGTCAGGTCCTCATAGGCGTTTTGCAGACCCTTGATCAGGGACAGACCGCCGCTATCAATCGCCCGTTTCTTGGCCGCCGGGTTGGTGGCCAGGGCATTGGTGGGTGAGATGGCATCGGTGATCATGTTCATGACGAAGGCAGCGCGGGCATGTTCCATGTCGCCAAGCTTCAGGTCGCCAACCCAATCGTCGAGATGTTCCTGCATCGCGAGATAGGTCTGCATGCCGCGCTTGTAGAAAGGGTTATTGGCCCAGGCCGGATCCCGGAAACGCTTATCCTTGCGGTCGGGCGCGCGCTCGGAATTGCCCATCATGATGTCGTAGGATTCTTTTGCCATCTTGCCGGCAAACTTGGCATTAGCCATCGGAGAGATGCTCGTTCGTCGCAACATCATCGCCACGGACCCGAGCAATTCCTGTCGGTTCAGGCCGCCCAGAAGTGGGTTCAATGCATTAGTAGAATCGGCAGCTGCCTGCCCAATATAGTCCGCGGTCTTGCTCATCGATGCCTCCGATTTCCTCCCAGAACGGGGATAAACCCGTTCGGCACAAGGCTTGCTCTTATGGTTAAGAGTCTAAATTACGATAACCTTGGCCAATCAAATTCGTTCCATATTGACGTTTTACTGTCAAATATACGCGGGAACAGGCCATTCAGCCCATACGCGAACCGGAACCGATGAAAACACGCGATCGTATCCTTGATGTCAGTTTGGCGCTTTTCAATTCGGAAGGCGAAGCCAAGCAAACGGCTGTCGATATCGCCAATGCGCTCGATATGTCGCCCGGCAATCTTTATTACCATTTCAAGGGCAAGGAACCGATCATTGAAGCGCTGTTTGATCGCTTCGAGGAGGAGATGCAAATCATCCTTGGTGGCAGCCATGGCGCGGTCACCTCGATCGAGGACAATTGGGTCTTTGTCTATATTGTGCTCGAAGAGATTTACGATTTCCGGTTCTTCTATCGCAATGTCGGCGACATGATGGAACGCTATCCCGGACTGGCCAGCCGGTTCCGAAAGATCCTCGCCATGAAACGTCAGGCGATCGAGAATGTGCTGGGCCAGCTTGAGAAACAAGATGTGGTCGATCTGGACCGGCGTCTGCGCGCGCCGCTGGTTCAGCAAATGCTGTCGACGCTGACCTTCTGGCTCAGTCATGATCTGGTTGAAGGCGGCGACCGTGACGGACCGGCACTGATCCACGATACGGTGCTGCAATTCATGCTGCTGGTTGTGCCTTATATGGGCGAAGCCGGGGCTGATGCGCTGGACGGCATGCTGGAACGCCACCGCGATCTGATTTCCGGCTAAGCCCTATTCCGGCAAGTCGCTCACCGGCATGCCGGTTTCCTTGCGCGTGACGAACCGCTCTTCAAACGCCACAATCAGGCAGGCGCCAATGATGATCGCCGCGCCGAGCCAGGTTTGCCAGCCGGGATATTCGGCGAAGAAGACCGAGCCAAATATGCCGCTCCAGATCAGGGCAGTATATTCCAGTGGCGCCAGACGTTGCGCCGGCGCCCGCGCATAAGCGAGGGTCATCAGATACCACATCGCATAGCCGAGCGCGCCGAGCAGCAGGAAGAGGAGAATGGCGGTCCCGTCGACGCCGCCAAACAGACCGAGCGTGACGGGCAACATCGCGAACCCGGGGACGATATTGGTGAACATCGCAATCGTGGTCGCATCTTCTTTCGTCGCCCGCATACGCAGCATGACCAGCATCAGCGCGTACAGAAACGCGGCGACAAAACAGCTGATGACGCCGAGCAGCCAATCCTCACTTACGGCGCCGGACTGGGGGCGCCCGGTGACGGCCAACGCAGCGCCGGCAAATCCAATCGCGGTCGCGATCAAGGTGATGGGGGAAACCCGCTCTCCCATAAGGAGCCAAGCGAGGAAGGGCACCATCAGTGCGGCGGTAAAACCAATAATTGTTGCGACCGCCAAAGGCAGGTGCATCAACGCGTAGAAGAAGGTAAACGCACCGCCCAACTGGATCAGGCCGCGGGCGGTATGAAACCGTGTCGCTTCCCAGCTTGGGGCGGGTCGTTTCTGGGCACGAAAGACCGCAAAGGCGATGATGCCCCCAAACAAAAAGCGCCAGGCAAGCAGGTGATGCAGGCCGGTCTGCGGCGCGACCGCCTTGACGATAGCATCAATGCCCGACCCCATCGCAATGGCGATGAGTGCTATCAGAAGCGGAAGGGAGAGAGCAGCGCGCATCCGGGCGCTTTAATCGCATGCGCGCTGGAATGCCAGAAATGATTTGCCGGATTATTCGGTTGTTTTCGCAGAGGCGGGGTGGTCGCCCTGAACGGTCTTGCTGGCAGTGTTCAAGGTCATCTCGAATCGGCCAGACACTTCATCCGGCCAGCCAAAATACCAACGGCCGAGAATGTGACGCCCACATTCGGACAGCTCACCTTCATAATAACCAGGCTCGTGGTCGACGCCCTTATAGGTTTTGAGGAAGATTACTTCTTCGGGCGAGACATGCCCGCGCAGCGTGGCTTCATTCTCTTTGTTCTTGCCCAACCCCAACAGACTGGGCTCCAGCGTGGACCCGGTCAGACGGCCATTTTCAATGGTCAGGCAGGCCGAGAAGCGCACGCCGTCAGTATCATCCTCGCCGAGCCAATATTGGCCAGACCAGTATCCGCTCAAGGCGCCGAAATCGCATTCTATCCCCATATCAGTGTTATGACAGAATTGCAGGGCGTCCGGCAAGACTCGATATGCCGGTTTTACAATATTCGTGACACCTGCCCTTTGAGCAGATGACAAGTCCATCCAAACCACGCTAGCGTATGCCGCATCAGACGAGGGAGGGGAGCTATGGCTGCACCAATTGTGTTCATGGATATTGCCGGACCCGATGAGGGCGCGCTGAGGGGGTTCTACGAAACCGTGTTCGACTGGCCCTGTGGGACGCCCGCGACGTTTGCGCCGGGAAATGCTGCGAATCTCGACATGACCATTCGTCAGGATCCGGCGGAAAAGCTGTTTTATATCGGTGTGCCGGACATTACGGCCGCGCTCGAGAAAATCGAGGCCGCGGGCGGAAAGACAGACGTGCCGCGATTTGAAGTGCCCGGAACGGTCGTTCTGGGCCTGTTCTTTGATCCGGCCGGCAATCATATGGGCCTGGTCGAAATGAATGGCGATGCGCCGGTTATTCCCTGAGCGCGCTTGAGCGGGGGCATTATCCAATCTCAGATGAAAGACGGATATAGATGACCGATTTTCCCGACCCGCAATCTCGCGTCGATCAGGATGATGCAGAAACCAGAGCGTTCCTGGAAAAAAGTCGCCCGAAGCTTGAACAACTTGAGCGTATTCGGGTCGAGAAATTGCAGGTCTATGAAAAGCGCAAAAGGCGGGCCATCCCGATTGGCGCGGTTCTGACCCCGTTTCTCGGTTGGATCGATTATTGGTTGCTGATCTGGCAGAGCGGCAATGATGACACCGCCGCGGGCGTTTCAATCGCCGGTCTCGCCATGTTGTGGGGCTGGGTCACACAACCGAAGCGCCAATATGCCAGGGCCTATAAGCGCGATATCCTGCCTGATCTGGCGAGTCTGTTTGGGCCATTTCGCTATGATGCCAAGGGCAAGATCCCGATGGATCGTATGAAACCGTCAAAAATTGTACCCGGTCATTCGCGCTACAAGTCGGAAGACTTTTTTACGGGGGAGTACAAGAAGGTCGGGATCAATTTTTCCGAGATCAAACTGACCAAGAAATCCGGCAAGCGGACCGTGACCGTGTTTAAAGGCCTTGCCATTCTTCTGACCAGCGGCACCCGCCGGTTCTATGGTCATACAATCATGATCCGGGACCAGGGCAAGATTGGCGGTTGGCTCAAAAAACAGACCGCCGGCCTCGAGCGTGCGGATCTGGTCGATCCTGAATTTGAAAAGATCTTTGACGTCTTCACCAATGATCAGGTCGAAGCGCGCTACCTAATCGATCCACGCATCATCGAGAATTTGAAAGCACTGTACGCGGAATATAGCGGCAAGAAAATGATGGCAGCCTTCTACGAAGACCATTTCCTGATTCTGATTGGCAGCGACAAGAACCATTTCGAACCTGCCAGTATTCAGCTGCCAGCCACCAATGAAACCAGTATCCTGTCCATGAAGCGTGAGATCGAACAGATCCTGTCCATTGTCGATCGCCTGTCTTTGTACGACCGGCGCAATCTCAGGCGGTCTGAAGAAGACGCCGCCTAAACGTCGACTTCAGCTTCTAGGGCATTGTCCTGAATGAACTGACGCCGCGGTTCGACCACATCGCCCATCAGGCGCGAGAACATATCCCCCGCTTCCAGCGCGTCATCGACCTGAACCTGCAATAAGGTCCGGGCATTGGCGTCCAGCGTGGTTTCCCAGAGCTGATCAGCATTCATTTCACCGAGTCCCTTATAGCGCTGGATCTTCAGACCCTTGCGGCCAGAGGCGAGCACCGCTTCGAGCAGGCTAATCGGACCGGTGACCTGAATCTCGCCGGCCTTTTCATTGCGCAGCAACGACGGCTCGACATAGATCGACCGGATCGACTGGGCGATGCCATTCAGGCGGGCCGCATCGGAACTGGCCAGCATTTGTGCGTCCAGTACTGCTTTCTCCTCAACCCCGCGCACTTCCCGCACGAGGACAAGGTTTCCGTTCTCGAACGCACCCGTCCAGGTGTCTTCGCCTTCTTCGGCGATGATGTTCAAACGTGCAGCCGCCTGCGCCGCTTCATCCGCAGATGCTCCGGGGGCGAGGGCACCCGCCATCGCAGCCTGTTCGACAATATCGCCCGGCGCCCGCAGGCTTAGTCGCCACAGGGCCTGTTTGAACTGCGCCGCCACGCGGACCCGCTCGCGCAGGTCTTCACCGGCAATCTGGGTGCTGTCAGCCAGGATCAGGACTTCGCCATCCGTACCCGATTCAATCAGATAGGCATTGAGCTCTTCATCATCCTTCAAATAGCGTTCGGACTTGCCGCGCATCACCTTGTAGAGCGGCGGTTGGGCGATATAGAGAAAGCCTTTCTCGATCACTTCTGGCATCTGACGATAGAAGAAGGTGAGCAACAGGGTCCGAATGTGCGCGCCATCCACATCGGCATCCGTCATGATGACGATCTTGTGGTAGCGCAGCTTTTCAATATTGAACTCTTCACGGCCAATGCCGGCGCCGAGCGCCATGATCAGCGTGCCGACCTGGTCCGAAGACAGCATCTTGTCAAAGCGCGCGCGTTCCACGTTCAGGATCTTGCCGCGCAGCGGCAGGATGGCCTGGTTTGAACGATCGCGCCCCTGTTTGGCAGACCCGCCCGCGGAATCGCCCTCCACGATGAAAATTTCAGACTTGGATGGATCCTTTTCCTGACAATCCGCCAGCTTGCCGGGCAGGGACGTGATGTCGAGCGCGGTCTTGCGACGGGTCAGCTCGCGCGCCTTGCGCGCGGCTTCCCGCGCGGCGGCGGCTTCGACAATCTTGGTCATCACCGCGACGGCTTCTTTGGGATGCTCTTCGAACCATTCAGCCAGTTTTTCGTGGATCAGGCTTTCAACCACCGGGCGGACCTCAGACGAAACCAGCTTATCCTTGGTCTGCGAGCTGAATTTCGGGTCAGGCACTATCACAGACAGGCCGCAGGACAGGCCTACACGGGCAACAACGCCCGAAAAGTCGGCATTTTCCATTTTCGCAATTCCGGACACAGCCGCATATTTATTGACGATCCGAGTTAGTGCGCCGCGGAAGCCAGCGAGGTGCGTACCGCCATCGCGTTGCGGGATATTATTGGTGAAGCAGAGGACATTCTCATGATAGGCGTCGGTCCATTCCAGCGCCGCTTCGACCGTGATGCCGTCTTTCTCGCCGGTTACGTAAATCGTTTCCGGGATCA
>ERZ1740059.1553-NODE-1553-length-11505-cov-8.709083_pt1 | contig 11505 bp, 12 predicted proteins | sample MGYA00581744_ERZ1740059 | MGnify/ENA primary metagenome ERZ1740059 (study PRJEB43018, sample SAMN04849738) | marine metagenome | isolation source: floating plastic debris | place: Pacific Ocean | collected 2008-08-28 | study: EMG produced TPA metagenomics... | reverse complement strand
GCATACGTGAGCACTTTGTGACTTTAGTTCAGTCGTTTTCTCTTCTGATCTCTTTAGGATTTATGTGTTAGTAGTGATGATCTTATCTCCCCATCCCCCCATCCCCCCATCTCCTCACTCAGCATATTTAATGACAATGAGTACGGTTGGTTGCTAATAACTAATAACTAATAGCTAATAAGGTTCCCAGATTATGTGATAATAACCAAGCCTTTCGCTTTCCCTTTAAGGAACGTTAATTGCCGTGCAGTCAACAGATAATATCGTTGAAGCCTTACAACAGCCAGCAGATTTGGCCTTTGAGCTACCCGATCCAGAAGATGAAGCAATTCCAGAAACAGAGTTTCTCCAGCAGTTGGATATAGCTTGGCAGGTATGCGATAAATTTGATTTACAAACCGATATCTGGCGAGGAAGAATTTTACGCGCCATACGCGATCGCGAAAAAAAAGGAGGTGATGGAAGGGGTACTGGTTTTCTTAAATGGCTCAAGGAGCGGGAAATTAGTAAAAGTCATGCTTACACTTTGATTCAATTAGCAAACAGTGCCGACACTCTTTTAGAAGAAGGTAAACTTGAGCCAAAATCTATCAATAACTTTAGTAAACGGGCTTTTGTTGAAACCGCCAAAGCTTCGCCAGAAGTTCAGGTGATGGTAAGTGAGGCAGCACAAAATGGCGATCGCATTACCAGAAGAGAGGTAAAGCAACTTTCTGAAGAATGGACGGCGATGTCTTCGGAATTATTACCCGCACCAGTGAAGCAAAAAGCGGCGGATAATACCCTCCCTCCCCGTTATATTGCGCCATTGGTAAAAGAAATGGAAAAATTACCAGAACAGCATCAAGCAGTCATCCAAGACGAAATTACTGCCAATCCAGACGTTGATACTCTCAAAGAGGTTACTTCCCAAGCGCGTTACCTAGCAAAATATCTCAAAGCCGCCGCACAAGTACAAGCCCTTTCCTCGGAAGAAGTAGATATTGAAACAGCCCTAGAAGAAGCCCAAAGAGTCGGATGCATGAATATAGCTGCCGATTTAGTTAATCAAGCATCTGTGATAGAGCAAACCATAGCCAAGTTATATATGACTTGGAAACGCGTCGCTAATTTATCAGATAGACTTTACGTTGATACAGGTGCTTCCACACCACATTTGAGGTCCCTACTCGATAGTTTAGAACCCCTTGGTGGTGAAATTATGGATTTAAGGAGCAGTGGTACAACAGAACGTACAGTCCGCTTACAAATCCAAGAAACGGAATAATTAAATTTCGCTGTCAATTATAAATATTGCTCCACGCAACTGTAAATCTAGCTTTACAGCCTTGGAAAGTCCTTCGTTGTATCCGAATAGAGCATTTTCCACATTTGCACCATTGAAGTCAGTATGGCTTAAATTAGCACCAACCAAATAAGCATTATTCAAGTTAGCAGTCGCCAAAAATGCATTCCTAAAGTTTGTGTAGCTGAAATTAGAATTAACTAGATTGGCGTAGCGTAAGTCAGCACCGCATAAATTGGCACAACTGAGATTAGCATTACTGACATCAGATCCTCTTAGATCGGCTGTTTTGAGCACAGCATCGCGCAAATCAGCACCACACAACTCCGCTTCACTCAAATTTGAAATGCTCAAGTTAGCTTCTCGTAAATCAGCACCTACTAATTGGATTCCATTTAGCACGGTTTGGCTAAGGTTAGTACCCTTAAGATTCGCACCTGCTAAGTAAGCATATTGCAGATGAACTCGACTCAAATCCGCGCCACTAAGATTCGCACGAGTCAGATTGGCACCATTCAGTCTGCTACCAGGAAAATCTCTTTCTCCTACTGCATAACGTTTAAGTAATTCATTTGAACTAGATGCCATTAATACATTAGGTAGTTTCTCATCATCCACTTTATTCATTTGCCAATAGATGCTTGAATTCAATTTAAAGCTTAAGCCAAAACCCAATACTGAGTAGTCCTTATTGATGACACTTTATTTCACTGTCCCACAATCATTACGTTGAGATGCAATTGTCCTTACACCGAGTTATTACGGATATGTGACACTCCAGACAGTGGCACAGGTCGAAAAATAGGGGACAAGGAAAAGAATTCAGGATCTCGCGGAGTTAAGAGCTCGCGGAGTTATTAATTCAAAATTTACCAATGCCCAATTTCCGATACTAAGGGTTTAAATAAATTCTTCAATTTACCTGGCGGGGATTGTTATCCCCTAAACTTCAACCTTGTAAATGCGTAACAGTCAGCGGCAGAAGTTATAATTTAACAAGAGGTTATAGAAGCTCAGACTAAAGTAAAGTAAGCATTGCTGCCAAGCATCGTGGTAATTAGATAAAGACCAGCCATTTTTTGGTCACACACTTTGAGCGATCCCGCCCGGTGCGAATGATGTTTTATTGACCACAACTAGCGGTACTGGGATAATAGCCGCCAATAACAGCACTCAAGGGGTTAAGCCACCGTATTTTCACGTTCAGCTTGGTTTATATATAAATAAAGCTTTATCCAAGCATTAGTTTTTCTATTACTAGAGCAATCGCCCCCAGCAACAGCTAATCTATAACATAGTGGCTTGTTAAGTAAAATTAAACCACGTAAATTCTGTTGATAACGAAGGATTTTGAATGAAGCACAAAACTTAAAGTTACCGATGCTGGTTATTAAGACAGAACTCAAGGGTTCCCGATAATAATTTTTTTAGAAGGAAAAATTATTACCGGTGCCCGTCATTTATACTTCGTGGCTCAATCCTTGTAAGAAGGTTGGTTGCTATGGTATATCTACTTTCCTCTTAACTTCATCGATTTCAGGCAACTTCATTCAAATTTCATCACTTAGTATCAAATATTTTCATATCTGGAGGGAATCTCAATGCAGGAGCTTATGGCCCCATCCGAACTTGATTATCGTAGCGAAACATATAAAGACGCTTTCAGCCGCATTAATGCAATTGTGGTTGAGGGAGAACAAGAGGCATACGAAAATTATTTATCGCTGGCGCAATTGTTGCCAGACCAAAAAGATGATTTAGTTCGCCTCTCTAAAATGGAGATGCGTCATAAAAAAGGTTTTCAAGCTTGCGCCAAAAATCTGCAAGTCACGGCAGATATGGAATTTGGCAAGGAGTTGTTTGCTCAGTTGCATCAAAATTTCCAAGACGCAGCAGCGAGCGGAAAAATTGTTACTTGCTTGCTAATTCAGTCTTTGATTATCGAATGTTTTGCGATCGCCGCTTACCACATCTTTATCCCAGTAGCGGATGATTTCTCAAAGAAAATTACTGAGGGTGTTGTCAAAGATGAATATACTCACCTCAACTTCGGAGAAGTTTGGCTAAAAGAACATTTTGAAGAATCTAAAGCCGAATTAGAAGAAGCTAACGAGCAAAATCTTCCCATCATCTGGAGAATGCTTAATGAAGTAGAAAAAGATGCTGAAGTTATGGCAATGCCTAAAGATGCTTTAGTAGAAGACTTTATGATTCAATACGGAGAAGCATTAGGTGAAATTGGCTTCACGACTCGTGATATCATGCGTCTTTCTGCACACGGACTTAAAGCCGCTTAAATTGGGATAGCAGCCAATAATATCGCTCTTGGCACCTAAGGTAAAAAGTATTCTACTTTTTCCGCAGGAGCGATACTCCCATGTATGTATTTATATTCCGCGCCTTCAATCCTTTAATAAAGAATAAGACGAAATTAACAGTTCATGTTTGGTCTAATCGGACATCTTACAAATTTAGAGCACGCACAAAGAGTAGCTAGAGAATTAGGCTACCCAGAATATGCCGACCAAGGGCTAGACTTTTGGTGTAGCGCTCCACCTATAATGGTCGAAGATTTTACGGTAACAAGTGTCACCGGACAAAAAATCGAAGGGCGGTATGTAGAATCTTGCTTTTTACCGGAAATGCTGGCAAATCGCCGCATGAAGGCTGCTACTCGCAAAATACTGAATGCGATGGCTCAGGCCCAAAAGCATGGCATGAATATTACTGCTTTAGGTGGTTTTTCCTCGATTATCTTTGAGAATTTTAAGTTAGAACAAATTCCTCAAATCCGCAACATCAAATTAGAGTTTGAACGGTTTACTACAGGAAATACTCACACTGCTTACATAATTTGTCGGCAGGTAGAGCAAGCCTCGAAAAAACTTGGTATAGAACTTAACAAAGCTACAGTTGCGATATGTGGCGCAACGGGAGATATCGGGAGCGCCGTCTGTCGTTGGTTAGACGCAAAGACAGATGTCAAGGAACTTTTGTTGATCGCGCGTAACGCCGAACGCCTTTCATCCTTGCAATCTAACCTAGGGCGTGGAAAAATATTGGGTTTAGAAGAAGCGTTGCCCCTGGCAGATATTATCGTCTGGGTTGCCAGTATGCCCAAAGGTGTGGAAATTGACTCCACCCTATTGAAAAAACCTTGCTTGCTAATTGATGGTGGCTATCCTAAAAATTTAGGAACCAAAGTTCAACATCCCGAGTTACACGTACTCAACGGCGGCATTGTGGAGCATTCCCTCGATATTGACTGGAAAATTATGAACATTGTCAATATGGATGTTCCAGCACGTCAACTTTTTGCTTGTTTTGCTGAGTCAATGCTGCTTGAATTTGAAAAGTTGTACACTAACTTTTCTTGGGGACGCAATCAGATTACCGTAGAGAAAATGGAGCATATTGGTCAAGTATCCGTTAAACATGGATTTAGACCACTGCTAGTGTGACAGTTAACAGTTAACATGGGGGACTTACAACAAATATTTCGAGAAAGACAGTAAATACAAAACTGCTCGATCGCAAATATTTTTGAAATGGGGTTCTCGTTTTAGTTAACAGTTAATAGTTATGGGTTAAGAGTAAGGAATTGTTTTTGCAATTTCTCAACTCATAACTCATAACGCGAGCAACTTGTAATTCACAACTAATGATTCAGACAATGGCTACACAAGAGCGTAAACCGCTACTGTTGGACTTTGAAAAGCCCTTAGCAGAACTGGCAAACCGAATTGAGCAAATTCGTAAACTTGCGGAAGAAAATGGCGTAGATGTTACTAGTCAAATTCAACAATTAGAAGCACGCGCCATGCAATTACGCGAAGAAATTTTCAGCAGTTTATCGCCTACCCAGAGGCTGCAAGTTGCTCGACATCCCCGTCGTCCTAGTACTCTAGACTACATTCAAGCAATTACCGACGAATGGATGGAACTACACGGAGATAGATGTGGTTCGGACGATCCCGCTTTAGTCGGTGGAGTCGCACGTTTGGCAAATCAACCTGTAGTGATTTTAGGTCATCAAAAAGGGCGGGACACTAAAGACAATATTGCCCGTAACTTTGGTATGGCTTCTCCTGGCGGTTATCGTAAAGCATTGCGATTGATGGAACACGCCAATAAGTTTGGAATGCCCATTATTACTTTTATCGATACTCCCGGTGCTTTACCTACCGTAATCGCCGAACAACAAGGGCAAGGTGAAGCAATTGCTTACAACTTACGGGAAATGTTTTCCTTCGATGTTCCCATTATCTGTACCGTCATCGGTGAAGGCGGTTCCGGTGGCGCACTCGGTATTGGTATTGGCGATCGCGTCATGATGTTTGAACATGCTGTATATACTGTTGCAACTCCCGAAGCCTGTGCGGCGATTTTGTGGAAAGATGCAGGTAAAGCACCCCAAGCAACCTCAGCTTTAAAAATTATTTCTCACGATCTCAAAGACTTAGGTATTATCGACCAGATATTAACAGAACCTACTGGTGGCGCTCATTCCTCGCCACTCGAAGCTGCTAACACCCTCAAAGAGGCTCTCATGGAAAACTTAGAAATACTCAACGCATTGAGTGCCGAACAAAGGAAAGAAATGCGCTACGAAAGATTCCGCAAAATGGGGATTTTCACCGAAGCTACCCACTGATAAGTTTCGAGATGACTATTATTGACTGCGGCAATGCTATAATTGCCTATGGCACTTAACTGTTCTTAACAATTTTGCCATAGGCATTTGTAGTTGATGGCTATTTATCAGCTGTCTAATCAACTATCTTTAAATCTAAGCTTTTGATTACTGCATTAACCAAAGTTAAAAACCCAGTCTCCGATAGGGGGGACCATTTAACTATGTGGCTCAAAATGGCAAACTGTTATGAAAAGTTTTAGTGAATAAATATCCATCTTGGCTATGAATTATAGCAATTTTAAAAGGCAAATGAGTGCATTGTTTGATTTGTTTAACTTATCTTTTTAAGTTGTTTTAGTGTGGAGTAATAATTTTCATCAATGGGATCGGGCCATCATAATAAGTCGAAAAAAGGGAATTTTGCCCTCGATGCGCGAACAAAATAGAGGCACAATCTTAAACCTAGCTGACCTTTGTGGCAAATAGGTATGATAATCATAAAAACCGTGAATGCGGATTTTGACCGTTTGTTAGAGTCATCAACGTTCATCAATTATCAATAATTATCAATCACAGCAATAATTTGTAATTACAGCTATTTTTTGGTTTGATATCCTTTGGAAACTACGAATTGAATTACGTAGCTATTCTTGGCGCGGATGCGCCATCCACCCTCAGGGACGAATTATTCAGTCACTGTTGATTGTTGACGGGCACCCATTAATTTTTTTATTCTAAAAAAAATTAATGGGAACCCTTGACTGCCTTCAAAAATAACTCACTCGCCGAATTTTTAATTTAGATTGACATCATGACTATTGCTAGTTCCAACGGTTCCAATTATTCTCAATCTCCTCTGATTCCTGACTTAGAAGATGCTGTAAATCCTAGGTCAGATCGCAATACTAAAGGAGGTTCGCAGCCCAAATTAAATCCTCCCTCAGAGGAAGATATGGAGCAAATGAAGGATGCCGTAAGGACAATGCTTATGGGGGTTGGAGAAGATCCTGAAAGAGAAGGGTTACTCAAAACACCCAAGCGTGTAGCAGAAGCAATGCGATTTCTTACCAGTGGCTACAGTCAATCTTTAGAAGAGCTAGTTAACGGTGCCATATTTGATGAAGGGCACAATGAAATGGTTTTAGTCCGTGATATCAACTTCTTTAGTTTGTGCGAACACCATATGCTGCCATTTATGGGAAAAGCCCATGTTGCTTATATTCCCAATCAAAAAGTGGTGGGACTAAGCAAACTGGCTAGAATTGTAGAGATGTACTCTCGTCGCTTGCAAGTACAAGAAAGATTAAATCGTCAAATTGCCGAAGCCATTCAAGACATTCTCGAGCCACGAGGTGTTGCTGTTGTCATGGAAGCTACACATATGTGCATGGTAATGCGTGGCGTGCAAAAACCCGGCTCTTGGACTGTAACCAGTGCAATGTTAGGACAATTCGAGCAAGAACAGAAAACTCGGGAAGAGTTCTTTAGTTTGATTCGTCACCAACCGGCATTCTTCTAAGAGATAAGTAATGAGTAATGAGTAAGGAGTAAGGAGTAAGAAGTTAGGAGTTAGGAGTTAGGAGTTGATAGCGGATTTCACGCTTAGTGAAGTAGAAAAATCCGATATTTTACTTTTGCTTAGAGCTTCTCCCTATCATATGGGGAGAGTTTATGTAGAGGAGTTTTTACTGTATTGGATTCAACCAAAAAGCCCTATATTTCTCACAAGGGCATTTACCTATTACTCATTACTCATTACTCATTACTCATTACTTATTACCCCACTCCCTCAGTTGCTCGAACAACAAACTAACTTTATCTAAATCCTTATCCCCGGGGGCTTTTTCGACCCCACTTGATAAATCAATGCCGCTGGGGTTTACTTTGTTTAAGGCTTCTAAAATATTTTGGGGCGTTAATCCCCCGGCTAAAAACCAAGGACAATTGGGGTTAAACTGTCGCAGTGTATCCCAATTTAATGTTTTACCCGTACCTCCTAATTGTTGGGGATGATAAGCATCGAGTAACAAGGTATTTACATATTCTACATAGGTATTTGCTTTCTCAAAATCATCCGTACCCCTGATGCGTAAAGCTTTAATAATTTCTACATTTGGTAAAGATTGACGGAGCCTAATTACATCATCAAGGGATTCGTCTCCGTGGAGTTGTATACCTGTTAATCGAGTCTCTGTAACAGTTAGAGCAATTTTTTCAATACTTTCGTTGGCAAAAACACCGATTTTATCAGTTTGTTCGGGTAACTGTTCAATTACCGCTTTAATTTCCTCTGAGTTGACGTATCTGGGAGATTTTGATACGCAAATAAATCCTAATGCCGTTGCGCCAAAAGAAACAATGGCTTTACCCTGCTGTGGTTGAGTGATTCCACAAATTTTTACTCGCATGTAATTATGAATATTTGTAGCAAAACTTCAAAAAATTGTAAATTATTAAGACATATTTAGGTTCTAGGTTCAGCAATTTTTATAATTTTGATGGCTCAGATTGTTTATCTCTTCATTTAGGAGAAGAAGCTTTGGTTTCATCAATATTGTTAGCAGTTCAATCAACAGTTCCATCCACACCTAGTTGGAGTCCTACAGTAGGAATAATTATTAGCCTTTGCACTCTAATATCAGTTTTGTTAGCTCCAAGGATTATTGACTATCGTGAGGTAGGACCTAAATTTCCTGGTTTACCTCTGCCTCTAAGTGCACCGGCATTTGTTGGTGCGGCCTGTTTTGGTCACCTTCTGGGTGTAGGTATCGTTTTAGGATTGACTAATATCGGTCGCCTGTAATCAACAGAACCCCAAGCCGAACCTTCCTCACCTTTGGGGGAGGGAATGACTAAAAATCTTACAAAAGAGAATTTGGAACCTATCCCACGAATAAGATTTTGCGCTCTTTGCTTAATTTTGAGTAGCTCAAAACTGAAAATCAAGCTTTTAGTGATAGATTTTATTCAAACAAATAAGTATTTTGAGAATAGTGGGATAGGCTCATTAATTGTAATAATTTGAGATGTTTATAGCCCGATTTTATAAAACTAGGTTTATTGGTTTGAATAAATATTATAATAATACCATAGATTTAATTTTTTTCACATTTTAATTAATACTCAGAGTTAAAGCTTGATATCACTAGTATAATTCGGCGTAAATAAGGCAACCATTAAAAATGGCTGAAAAGCCGCAGATATCAAACTTCTTACTTCTTACTTCTTACTTCCGCCGCACTTTACTAGTACCGCTTCGCGGAACTTAAAAATCAAAAGTCAAAAGTATTAACTGAGTACAGTCTCAGCAGTTTGAAATGGGTGGTTTATTTCCGCCGTGCTGTACTAGCTCTATGCCCTGTGCCTCCAAACCAATTTCCAATGCGCATTTTTGAATCAAAACCGAACCATTAAAGTAAAGTTTACCGAATCAAAAGGCACGATATCATATTCCATTAATTGTTTATCCTATAAAAATAGAGCAGTTCAAAAAGCATTATCAATGTTATTAACATTTCGGGTAAAATATTAAAATTTATTGCATTTTGAAGTCATTTGAGAAAATCTGGTTTATTTTATGCAAAACAATTGGCGCATTGGCTCTTTATTTGGAATTCCGCTATTTTTAGACCCTTTATGGTTTGTCATTTTAGGTTTAGCAACGCTCAATTTTGGAGTATCTTATCAGGAATTGGGAACCGTTCAAGCCATTAGTGCTGGGACAATAATGGCACTATTGCTATTTGGTTCCGTACTTTTACATGAATTGGGACATAGCTTAGTAGCACAACAACAAGGTATTAAAGTTAATTCGATTACTCTATTTTTGTTTGGCGGTATTGCTTCTATAGAAGAAGAATCAAAGACTCCTGGGAAAGCATTTCAAGTGGCGATCGCCGGTCCTTTGGTGAGTATAGGCTTGTTCTTTTTGTTACGTTTAATTGGAGCTACCTTGCCTAATACCATTGCCCTACATAGGATGGTGGAAGATTTAGCAAGAATTAATTTGGTTTTGGCGTTATTTAATTTAATTCCCGGCTTACCCCTTGATGGCGGACAAGTTTTAAAAGCAGCACTGTGGAAAGCGACGGGAAACCGTTTTAAAGCAGTAAGTTTAGCAGCAAAAGCGGGACAAGTTTTAGGTTATGCAGCAATTGCTTTGGGTTTTGTAGTAGATTATTTAACGGGTGAATTAGTAACAGGTTTATGGATTGCGTTGTTGGGTTGGTTTGGTATCCGCAACGCTACGAGTTACCAACGTGTGAGTCAGCTACAAGAAACTTTGTTAGAAATGGTTGCGAGAGATGCTATGACTAGGGAATTTCGTGTAGTTGATGCGGATAAAACTTTACGTACTTTTGCTGATGAATATTTATTCTTAACCAATCAATCCCAGGTTTATTTTGCCGCGCGAGATGGGCGTTATCAGGGAATGGTTTGTGTCGGTGATTTACGAGTAATAGAAAGAAGTTTGTGGGAAACTCAAACTGTACAAACCATAGTAAGCCCTCTGAATGAAATTCCCAGGGTGGAAGAATCAACTAGTTTAGTTGAAGTAATTACTAAATTAGAAAACGAGAAATTACAGCGGGTGACAGTACTTTCACCGGCGGGTGCTGTAGCTGGTTTAATTGATAGAGGAGATATCTTACGGACATTGGCGCAAAAGTTAAATTTGCGTATCGCCGATGCTGAAATTAAGAGGGTTAAGGAAGAAGGGAGTTATCCCCCAGGATTACAGTTAGGATTGATAGCTAAATCTACGAAATAAATTATTTATTCTCTCTTTTGAAAGGGGAAGATGCTATTTAAATATTAATTATGAGGCAATCCTAATTATTAGTAAAAAAAGTTGCTTCCTAAAACTTGGTATCCTAAAGATACCGGGTTTCTTTATATAGAAAATTAGAATAACACCAATAAGATTTTTTCAATTTAAAATCCAAAATCCAAAGTCGTATAAATTGCACAAATAATGGTAATGTATGAATTCACGGGTAGAGGAAGATATTTATAGAAATTTATAAAGATGATAAATATGAATAATCAACATACAATTTTAGTTTGTTCTAGCTGTGCTAGTCTTTGGCAAGACGGAAAGCGTGTAGGTACTAGTGGCGGAGAAAAACTATTAAAGGAACTTGAAGAAAAGCATCAAGATTGGGTGCTTTCAGAAGAATTTACAGTGAAATCGGTAGAATGCATGAGTGCTTGCAGTCATTCCTGCGCTGTCGCTTTTACCTCACCAGGTAAACTTACATATTTATTTGGCGATTTAGATCATGATTCAGAGTCACTTTCCGAGACATCTGCCGCAGTTTTAGAATGTGCAAGTTTATATTACGAAAAACCAGATGGTAAAATGGCTTGGTCAGAACGTCCATCTGCTTTTAAAAAAGGCGTTTTAGCAAGAATTCCAAGCATTTAAAAAAGTTAAAAATTAAGATTTAGGAATTATATAGTTAGGAGTTAGGAGTTAGGAGTTAGGAGTTAGGAATTAGGAATTAGGAATTAATTACTTATCTACCCCATCTCCCCATCTCCCCATCTCCCCCTCTCCCCATCTCCCCCTCTCCCCATCTCC
>ERZ1740059.1552-NODE-1552-length-11506-cov-3.536460_pt1 | contig 11506 bp, 10 predicted proteins | sample MGYA00581744_ERZ1740059 | MGnify/ENA primary metagenome ERZ1740059 (study PRJEB43018, sample SAMN04849738) | marine metagenome | isolation source: floating plastic debris | place: Pacific Ocean | collected 2008-08-28 | study: EMG produced TPA metagenomics... | reverse complement strand
AGTTTTCGGTATTTTGAATAATCACTGAGAGCAATGTTCCAACCAGCTGAAATTATATTTAGTTCTGTAGGTTGAGCACAAGGTTGAGGGCTATTCCCTCTTCCTAACCAAGGTGAGTGATTTAAACTATACTCCTCATTTGAATAGAAAGTAAGGTCTTTAAAAACTTGCTTTTTAATTAGAAGATCTAGGCTTGGAAGCAAATCGAGATAATTGGATGCTGGTCCATCCCTGCTATCAAACAAAGCAATTTTTTCTCGGAAGTTTTTAGAGTTCTGAATTTCTTCAACTATTTTCTCCTTAGTTGTTTGACCATCTGACCTTATTTTTTTGCAGTACGGATTAGACAAAATTACTAAGTCAAAGGGCTGATTATTTGTCCCTCCCCACTTCCAATGATCCCGAACTATAACCTCTAATCCTGAATCAGATAGCTGTTTTTTCCATCTCAGCAACGGGAATGCAATTTCTACTTGCACTTTACTTGTTAAAAACAGTATTTTAGTCTTCTTTTTCATCATTGTAAGTTAGTAGTATAACTTGGGCGCTTGCCTTAGCAAAAGGGGAGGGAACGACTTAGCCTTAAATTGATTGCCAATTAGTTATGATAGAACACGCTACTAATCAATTCCCAGTAGTATGCCAAGCAATTCTCTAATTGTAATTTTTATATCCTCATTAGTCCAAGCCAACTCTGGTAGAAAGAAGATGTAGGCACTGAGGTATTCTAAAGTATTAGAGAGATAGAAGAAAAAGCCAGGGATAATGAACAAGATAGCAGTATACAGTACTGGTTTTAATAAAACATATAAATCGATCGCTTTACCAGCAAGATAGTTTCGTTGCCAATAAACCGTAATAGCCGCCAATACGAATAAATTAGCGATAGTTGCCGACCGATTAGATGCTGCCCAGATGAACCAAATGGAGTTACTCAGTACTTTACTGGCGAGACCTGCTGAAAACAGTAATGACTCTAGGCTGTCCATGCGACGTAAATAATCACCATTGATCAGAAAAACCAATACAATACCTACTACTGCCCAATCTAAAATACCACTCTTCTTGTATACCCGGTACCAGCGACTACCTCCAAATTTTTCAATTCTTCCGGCAACGGTCTCTTTTGTCTCTGTATAATAATCTTGTGCCTTTGCTCGCCCTGCTTCCAATTCTAGTGATTGTAAGCTACTCATAACAAATTGTGGCGTAATGAACGTAAAGGAAAATGATGCCACGTAAACAATCATTATCCAGTAACGCTTGAGGGGCAAAAACACAACTGCCCAGATTGGTAATGCCATTATGAAGTACCCTATATGGATTAACGGAGCAGCAAAAATAAGAGCGAAATACTTGAGACGTCTTGTTTCGTGGTATTGCAGCACCCCATAGAACATTACCCAGAAGCCCGTCCAGGTACGGACGGTATTCATCGATTGTAAATTCAGAATAGCAATAAAATAAACGGCGATAATGAAGTAGGGAAAATGCTGAAAAAAGGAAGGAAAACACCGGAATATCTTAACCATAGATCCCGCAAAAAAATATCCATACACAAAGCCGACAAAGACAAAAAAGAGCCCTGGAGCGCCGAGTACACCCCCAACAAAATAAGATAGGAGGTGGATATACACATCGTCATTGACAAACGCATTAGTACGAAAAAGGATAATACCTATTAAATCTGACCAAAATTGCGAAAATGAGAGATCGGTATAATAATCATAAACGCGCTGCCAATGCCGAGTGCCATCTCCGATACCTTTAAGAGAAAAAGTTGAGGCATAAATAGTCGCGAACAAGGTAAGTACCCACCGTTGATATCGTTGATCTTTACTTCTCAGTCCCTGTACTAAGGCCAGGATCGGAGAGATCAACATGAGTATAGTACTGTATATTACTTTTTGCCCTGTAGTCAAGCCTTAGCACATTTAGCAAAAAAATCTAGCCAAATTTTTCCAACTCGGTCAATAGTAAAGCGGCGAGCATTTTCTACTGCTGCCTGCTGCATGTTTTGTAGTACATCATCTGACTGAGCTAACGTGATTGTTTGTTGTGCCATAGTTGCCGTATCAAAAGCTGGAATCAGGCGAGTATCTTTGCCATCCTCCACAATCCAACTCAAGGCAGCGTAAGAATTAAAGATCAGAGAAGCACAACCAAAACTCTGAGCCTCCAAGAGTGTATTAGGAAATCCTTCATAAGCCGAAGGCATCATAAAAATGGCCGCACGCTCGTAGTACGGTTCTGGTTTTTGGTAACCTTCTAGTTGCACCCTGGGAAGATCGCGCTGCCTTAAATCAGCTTGCAGCCGCTCATGATAAGGCCCATCGCCAACGATCACAAAATTCCAATCTGGTAGCTTCAGATAAACCTTTTCCCAAAACTCAAGTAGTAGGTCTGAGCGCTTTTGCTGTATATTGATCCGCCCAACATGTAGAATCATCTTCTCCTTTTGAGGCAACTCAGGTACCACCTGAGGTATAGAGTTGGGGATTGCCAGTACTTTTTCAGACTTGTAATCTCCAATAAAATAGGCCAATTCCTCCCGGTTAGGTGGTGCTAACAGTATGAAGTAATCATGCTCGTCAATAATGGCTATTAAATCCCGCCGATGCCTATACCAATGCCTTAATTGAATGAGTTGTTCTCCCAGCATGTTATCCAAAACTGTCAATGCAGGTTTTGGCAACATCTGGCGCATCCGATCACGGGCGTTACTTTTGAAGTTAAATAGAGAGTTTCGCAGACAGCCCAGTAATAAGTATCCAATTTTAGATTTGTTATCACGTAAGCATTCCCGCAAGGCCTTGTAGTAAGGCATTTGATTAATAACTACATCTGGTCTGACCTCCTCTAATCGGCCTTGCAAATCCTGAATATTGTCAGAGTTCTTACTTCCCCCAGAATGCGGGGCATAGTATAATTTGCCATAATCAGGGATAGTATGCCCTTCGTTATCGAGAGAGTAGTAGGCTACCTCTAGCCCCTGTTCGCTAAAATATTTCCCTAATTTCCAGGTTGTACGCTGCACTCCCCCAGCATAGGGATTAAAGGCAGGTGTTAGGGTGAAAAAGATTTTCATTTTTGCTGCGTTAGGGTACTGATAAGATTTAGTTTTTCAGATAAAGTAGAACGTGGTTAAAGCCCTACAATTGGTGTTGCTCCTACTTAGTAGCCGTGTTCTGTTGAATTAGCAGCAGAAAGTCTTGACCAAACTTTACGATATTTTCTTGGTAGTTTTTCTCTTTAACGGCAATAGTGGTTTCTAAAATCTTGCTTGCTAAGTCCTCTGGATTAGATTGTGCAAAGAATACGCAGTTCTCCTCCATTTGCTCATAATGCACCGGCAAATCGGAAAGAAATACAAACTTATTTTGTGCTTTAGCATCCTCTACAACAGTGCCCCAGCCTTCGAATAGTGAAGGTTGAATAACTGCCAGGCTGTTCTTCAGGATGATCAATTGTTCCGCTCTTGGTAGAAAGCCCAGAAATTTCACATGAGCCTCTAGTCCTTGCTCAAGCACATAAGACTTCAGTCGTTGCACATGGTCTATCGATCGGTGATCATGTTCCTTGCCACTGAATACAAATTGTACATCGCCTTTTTGCTGCTTTAACACCTTCAGGGCCTTTAGCACTGTCATGTGATCCTTATGAACCCAAAACTGATTAGGAATGAAATAATAGGCTTGGTTTAGCTCATAACTAGCTAAAATTTGCCTTTCATCGTAGCCCGAAAGATCGGGGTGTGTCACTGCAAAATTCAAGACGAACTGTTCCGCTTTGGAATTGGGATAAAAGGTATTGAAGTGATTTTGGCTGTCTTTACTACTGAATACGATACAATCGGCAGTATCCGCCATTCGCTTACGCCTGACTCTCCTTCCCTGAACTTGCTTTTCGGTAAACAAAGCTGGCAAAAACTCTTCTTGAAAATCCGGAATCCAGTGTATCCTTTTCAAGTTTTCACTTTCAACATCATTGGGAAAACCGGGGTATAAAAAATTAATATCCGGATTCAGAATGCTATTACGGAATACCCTAAGGCCCGCGTAGGAAAACACTTTGTTGATTGCTCTCTTAACTAGCCCTAGCTTAATCGGATATTTAATAAAATCAAGGTAAGGGTACTGGGTTTTTGCTCTTACGCTCTCGACGGTATCTAGGTCATCAGTTAGTAAAACTACGGTTGGCTTCTTGATATCTTCTACTCGGTTCAGTGCCCTAATTAGATTCAGGATATAATAGGTTCCACCAATCCAATTCTCGTTGTAAGAATAGGCTAGCCCTACCCTTGTTCTTTGATCCATTCGTAATAGTTTTGCAGTCCTGTTTCAAGATTCACTGCTTGTTGATAGCCAAACCTCTTTAAGGTTTGAATGTCGGCCACCCAATTGATTGGATCCCCTTTTCTATTCTCTCCGATAAATTTATAAGCTACTTCTTTGGGAAAAGCACTATAAAAAGTGGCTACAGCTTCTTCGATTGTTGTCTCAATCCCGTTGCCAACATTTAGCGTTTCGCCACCAAAGGCACCATTAAGACTAATAATTTCAATAGCCCTTACTAAGTCACTGATATAGATAAAGTCTCTGGTTTCCTTTCCCGTTCCAAACAATTCGATCTCGGCTGAACGAGTACCTTTCCGGTATAAGTCCCAGAATAATTGCTTTTTCAAGCCGGGGCCGTAAGCTGAGAAAATTCTTAGCGAGCAAGTTTTAAGTGCAAAAAACTTATTAAACTCGTAGCATATGGCCTCTGCCATTTTCTTGTGCAAGCCATAAGGGGAAATGGGATTCAGTGTTTGGTCTTCTTGAACTGGTAGAGATACCGGGTTTCCGTATACGGCAGCACTAGATAAGTTAATGAATTTACAGCCTGGATTATATTGCCTGATAGCATCTAATTGTTTGAATACATTGTAGGTATTGAGGGTAAAATCTCTATGCGGATACTGGTAGGAATCTGGAACACTAGCCGCACCAGAACAATTGATACAAAGGTCAAATTTCTGTGAACTAAATACCGCTTCAAAGTTATCATTTACTGGATCTAACAGGATGTAATTGGGCTGATCATAATCTACAACAATATCACAGCTCCAGACTTCATATTTTGCCGCAAAATATTTAACACAATGAGACCCAATAAAGCCTTTTGCCCCTACTATCAGTACTTTCATTTTCTGCTATATTGTACGCCTTCCGCTTTTTTGAAAAATGCTATTCCTTAATCTGCCCAGTTTATTCTTGTACTTCCGGTAACGCATTTTCCATTGAAAAGCTGGTGTACTTGCCTCTTTCATGAATTCGGTAATTACCTCTACTTGAGCAGAAGAGAATGTCATTATTTTTTCCGCTTCTTCTTTCCCTATACTATTTTCATCAGGAGTTTTGAGTTGCTCCCCTGCTGGCAGATAGTCATTGCATAGTTGCCAGGTGGTTTGAAAATTTGTGATGTGGTCCGTTAGAATAGCTTTGTAATACTGGGTTAGTTTGAGTTCAGACGCTTTTTCGTCTTTGGGTAAAGCTAGGAAACCTTCATATATAAAGCGCGGGAGCCAAGTATCACGCTGCCGTAATTGTCTGATCAATAGTAGTTCTGACAAGGACAACGACGGGTTGACTACCCGCTTAGGTTGCTGGTATTCAAAACTAACTCCCAGCCATTCATAGAAAAACAGCTGATCTAAGGCTTGCTTACGATATTTCCTTACCGTAAGAGGCCAAGTCATTACTTCCGCAGATTGTAGAAATCGGAGTAATCCATCCCCATAATGATAGTAGGCCTTCGACCATTCTTCTATGGTCGGGGCATCACCTGACTTAGCTCGGTGTTTGTATAAGGACAAGGCCTGCTCCACTGGGTTTCTGAGAATCAGTAGTGTTTTTATCTCTTGGAACCCAATTGAGCTGAGCAACACTTCAAACTGTTCTAAGCGCCTTGGCAGAGCCATTGCTAAGACCAGCAATTCATTAGAGAGAAGTAAGCTTTGACAATTCTTGGCAGATGCCTCTTTAGTCCAATTGAGCAACAGCTGCTCTACAACTGACCAGTTTTCATCATTCATCGCATTAGTAAGCAACTGCGCATTACCAGCAGAAATCTCTCCACGCAACATTTGACCATCTCGCTTGCCCGCAGAAGGAAAATATATCCCTGCGGCAACTAGAGTGTCACGATTTAGAGCCGCGAGGCTCTGCAAGTAAGAACTTCCCGTTTTTTCGGTACCGATGTGGCCCATCAGCCGAAAATTTCGGCATATTCTCGTAGATGCGGCGGCATTCAACATCAGTGCGAATAAGGTAATAAAACATGTAATGATAAATCATATAGGGAAACAAGCGGAATATTTTGGTAAATAAGGGCGACAGCCAAAGTTGACTCAGCAACAAACTTCGGTTGTTGATGATCCGTTTAGACCAATACTCAAACTTACCTCGTGATGTCGAACTCAGATTACGAAAATCATGCTGATTCCAATATTGAATGAGCGTCTCGTATAGCACTTTCAAGAAGTAATTATTTCTCTCAGCAGCGATGAACCAATTGGAAATAATCCGGTCTTTTCCTGGGCGATGGAAAAGAAACAAGCCATTCTTCATGTACTCAGGCAACCAATCACCTAGTGGACGGATACAAAATACGGTAGGGTCCAACCATACTCCCCCATATCTAATCAGTAATAGAGTACGTAATAAGTCAGACCGATGTGGCAAACTCATCTTATTCCAGGTTTCCGTCTTAACAGGTACAGATTCCGCGTAATCATAAACGGTATGCTGATCTAGTAAATGGATCGTCACCGCTGGATGTAATTGCTGTAAACGATGGATACAATGCTGCACCACGTAAGGAGCAGCCTGAAAACCTTGGTGCCAATACGTCCAAATGGTTTGGTTCATTAAGATATGGCCTCTCTAATGGCTTGAACTTTCCACAGCGCAAGATACCGGTCTGGAGAAACCGATTCACTATCTCTAATTTTCATTAGATACGGAGGAAAAGAATACGGAGGAAGTAAGAGATTAACGTTGCGGAACTTCCCAGTTCTAATGTCCCTATTTTTTTCTATTTCAATACTCGTAGTAGCTAGAAAATAGCGAGCCTTCGATTGCATCAACTGATCAATTAATTGTTTCCTATCGTTAAATGACAGATGAAACAATACTTCCCGGCAAATCACCACATCACTTTGTTCTGGAAGCTTCTCTTCTATCGCATTGTGTTGATAGAACTTTCGCTTATCATTCGTGTACTTACGCTTATTGTCTTCGATGATGTCACCTACAATATCTAATCCGATATACTTGCAGGGTAAATCCACATCTTTCATCCAAAAAAAATCCCCACAGCCTACGTCTACCAGAACGGTAGCATTAAGATCATTGAGAAGCTTAGGTAATTCTGCTCAAATATTCCGGGTTGCTTCTAATGTGCTCCCGGCACCTGAACGTGACTGTCCATTGTTATTCCAAAGTCCTTTTTTATAGATGTTATCAAAACGAGATTCAACGGACTTACCCGATATAGCACTGTTATACTTTAACCGCTTGTAGCGTGCTAAGATTTTTCTTATTACCATTACAATAGGGTTGTCTAAAGTTTCTGGGTAGAAGTTCGCAGAAAAGAAGTAAATTAGACATGTAATATATCAATATATATATAATTAACGCAGTGCTCTTTGCAATTTCTCCAAAGATTCGTCTCGTAATTCAATAAAAAGTTGCTGTCTTTCTAAGGGTGCCAACACCTCACCCTTACCAAGCGCTGCTCTAGCTGTCATTTCATTATCAAAATCTTCCATTTCTAATTGAATGCTTGGAATATTCAATTGCTCTGCTGTTCTGGCAATGACCGACCCCGTACGGATCACAGGTTTAACACCAAGTTGTATGGCTCGGCCAAAGATCCCCGATGCTTGATCATATTCAGGGGGATAAAAACTCCATGCATAATCGGTAATACCGTATAAACTCAATAACTCTTCATCGGTAATGAAGCGGTTTTCAACAGTCATATTAAGGGAACGGAGCTTTTCTACAGCAGTAGCGCACTCCTGGGAAACAGTACCTGCTGCAACTACGTGAAGCGTAGCTCTATTTGCTTCAGCAAATTTGACCAACTCCTCGAATCCCTTTTGCTTAGTTGTTTGACCAATAAAGATCAATACGTTTTTACCTTTCTTAACTCTTTCAACTGACGTTGACAAGGGGGTTGTAGGAAATACTACCGGTGTATTTTCTAACCATAAGTCCCACATTTGGGGATCGTAGATATAATCATTAGTGACTTCCGCTAGAGTAGGTTCAACATTGTAGGGCGTAATAGCCAATAACCTTTGTTTTGGGAGAATCTTCCATATTTTCAGCAAAAATCTATCGAAAAAGCTGGTTGGCAGATTACTTGCGGTACGATATCTCATTGCACCTAGAAAAATAACACCTGTGGTTTTCCCAGTGATCGAACGCAATAAACAAACTAGCCAAAAGCGCCTAAACGCATGCCCTACCGTCGCAAATAAAACCTTCTTAGCGCTAACTAATTCAAGAAAGTTTTGCCTTGAAACAGGCCCAATAAGCGGCTTGAACCCAGTCAAGTTTACGAATAGGTCTAAATAGGCTTTTCGGTGTCCTACAGGGTGAGCTATATGTACAATATTTTCACTCATTATTATACTTATCGGAGTAGAGAACGCTCAAATTTGAGACGGTCTAGAAATAATTGGAGAATAGAAAACTAGTTAACTGTATATACCAGCTCACCACCTGGCTTCAGACTCATCGAGCATTAGCCTTTATCTTTTTAAAGGTAGACGCCTTAAATAGACTATTAGAAGGATCATTGGATAATTCGAGATACTTTATTCCCAATATTCGAATGTATTTAGGTCGTAGTAGCAAAACAATAGGGAAGAACTTTAGAAAATTAACCCAACCAACATTTCTAGGGCTTATGGTTTTCAATGCTTGACGTAATTGATTATATTTCAACCAACGACGAGCCAACCAAAAGAAGAGGTAGCTGACCGAGGAAGACACCTCTGATTCAATCCCTCCTCTATCCGTTAATTCTTTTTTTACTTTCTGTAGCAAATAATAATGAGATTCTAAGTGCTTAGGAGAGGTGGAGCTTGATCCTAAATTATTCTCAATGTTTGTACGCCAGTAATTATCGACACCTCCAAAGTACTTAAATTCCCCCCCCCTGATTAAAGCTCTAACACTAAGATCCCAATCTTGCCAGGATTCTAATCTTTCATCCCACCCCTCAAGTTTTGTTAGTGTTTGTTTCTTCCAGATTGGGCCAGTGGAGAGCCACAGAATGTCCATTTTCAAGAATCTTTTTAAGTAATCTTCTTCTTCAGTGAGAACATTTAACAGTACTCCCATGTCACCAGGCTTACGGTTGAATAGTTCAGTAGCAAAAACCCAAAAGTCTAGATTAGGAAACACTTGAATCTTCTCGACCCGTAATTCCAGACATGTAGGATGAAGAATATCATCAGCGTCTAGGAAAATCAGGTAATTACCTTTTGAGTGATGTATTCCAATATTACGGCAACTGTTAGCACCTTTTTTACGTGCTTGAGGTCTGATAAATAAACTAAACCTGGAATCTTTAGCGCAATAATGACTTACTAATTCAGCCCCATGATCGGCTGAATGATCATCAACCACAATACACTCCCAATTGGAGTAAGTTTGAGATAAAACAGAATCAAGTGTATCCTGAATAAGGTCAGCTCTATTATAAAGGGGGATAATTATAGATACAAGGGGTGAATTATTCCATCCTAATTGTAAAGCTGGCATTCTATTTATAAGCAGTTTAAGACCCTAATTTAGATGGACAAAGAGTTGTCTGTTCTATAAAAAATAGAAGTAGCCTTCAAGTAGAAAAGACCTGGAGAAATTCCCCAAAATTCAACCATTCGAAAGTCTCTTTCTTTTAAATAGTTGATTCCCTCTTGATAAGCATCTCTTTCGGAATCATCAAGAATAATAATTCCATTCTCTGAGAGTGCTTCTACAGACTGCTTAATACAATTAACTCGGTCCCTGCCATCAACAATAATAATATCAAACTTTTCTTGCAGATTACGTGCAACTCTGCAATAATCCCCGTCATACTCTAGCTCTTGCAGCAGCATTTCAACATTATCGGGGACTACTGAATTAATTTTATGGTACCATTCGTTATCATGTTCAACAGCAACTACCTTTCTTGCTCTTTTGGCATAAAACATGGTAGAATTACCAGAACCAAACTCAAAAATCTTATGCGTCGGCAGAATTCTATCCTGGATGAAATAAATGAAAGAATAGGTCACCCAAGGTATCGCTTCGTTTTTATTCCTTACAGGTTGTTTGTATTGCCAGCTATCCCACCATCCTATATCTCTTAAGTACCCCTTGTTGATAAACTTAAGAGCTTGCTTTTCTTCTTTCTCGAGTACGAGCCGTTTTATATTATCTGCACCTAATAGTTTCAAGACTTTTTTTGCAAGGTTTACCACAATCGATCTTATCATAGAACTGGTTTAATTAGGAGCGTGTTTGAAAATATTTAACACCGCACTTTTCTCTCAATGAGAGTTTTAAAATTCATCAAAAAATCTATTATACTTCTTGTAACTCTACCATTCTTCGGAAGGAGGCAGATTGTTGCATCAACTCCTCATAGGTGCCAATTCTGTCAATTTGTCCCTGCTTCATTACCACAACTCGGTCAGCATTCTTAATGGTCGAAAGCCGGTGGGCAATGATCAAGATAGTATATTGACCCTTGAGTTGATCAATATTTTCCTGGATAGTCCGTTCAGTTTCTGAGTCAAGGGCTGAGGTAGCCTCATCCATAAATAAAAAGTCCACCTCTTTGTAGAGCTCGCGTGCAATAGAAATTCGCTGTTTTTGCCCTCCGCTGAGATTAATGCCATTGTTGCCCAGACGAGCCTCCTCACCTCCAGGCTGCTCTTGTACAAAGTCGTCAATACTAGCTTTCTTTAGAGCAGTCCAGCAGCGCTCTAAGTTTTTTGGTGTCTTTTCCGCCCAAAAGGTTACATTATTAAAAACTGTATCATCAAAGATGACTGCCTCCTGTGTGATATAGCCAATACGCTGCTGTAGAGATTCCATATCTACCTCCCTACTGTCGATCCCGTCAATAAGAATTTGCCCTTGACTTGATTTTAGCAATCCACTGAGCAAGTTCATCAGAGTTGTTTTACCTGAGCCACTCTCCCCCACTAAGGCCAAGGTTTCGTTGCGATTCAGGCTGAAGGTAATATCCTTTAGTATCCAATCTCCCGGCTGATACCCGAAGCTAACATTCTGTAAACTTATTGCCTCCGTAAAACCAGGTAATTTTGTAGTACCATGCTCTTCTCGTTTAATACGCAAATCCGTCATGAAGTCAGTCATATTAGTTAGCGAACCAGAAAAGCCCAGGAAATTATTATAATAGGTTTGCACCATAGTAACTGCACTCAGTGCTCGGT
>ERZ1740059.1551-NODE-1551-length-11509-cov-9.124673_pt1 | contig 11509 bp, 6 predicted proteins | sample MGYA00581744_ERZ1740059 | MGnify/ENA primary metagenome ERZ1740059 (study PRJEB43018, sample SAMN04849738) | marine metagenome | isolation source: floating plastic debris | place: Pacific Ocean | collected 2008-08-28 | study: EMG produced TPA metagenomics... | reverse complement strand
AGGCTGTGTTGTAGTGGCTTGAGGCTGTGTTGTAGTGGCTTGAGGCTGTGTTGTAGTGGCTTGAGGCTGTGTTGTAATAGCTTGAGGTTGTGTTGTAATTATTTGAGGTTGTGTTGTAATTGTTTGAGGTTGCTTGTTTAAAACAAAACCAACAATTATTGATGCACCAATTAAACTACCTGCAATCAAACTACCAAGAAGAATCCCTTTACCGCTGCCTCGATTACTAGCTGGAGTTGAAGATGCTGGTTCAATTGAAACTGTATTTAAATGAGTTTGGGGTGGTAAGGTTATCCCTGGAGCGAGAGTATCCGAATTAGCGGTATAAGAAGAAATAGGAATACTCGAAGATACACTCAACACTCCAGTTTGCAAAGCTTGCAGCATAATGTTGGCACTAGCAAATCTTTCTCTAGCATCAAACCCAATTGCTTTGTCTAAAATATCTGCAAAATCATTTTTGACATCGGGTGCATGCTGCCGCCACAATATTTTACCAGTGCTATGATCTGTCGCTAATTCTTGCGGCATTTGACCTGTAAGCAAATAAATTGCAGTTAAACCCAAACTATATATATCACTGGCAAACATTGGCCTTCCAACCGATTGTTCCGTTGGCATAAATCCTGGGGTACCGATAACGATTGATTTTGTTCCATTCCCTGAAGGAGTAAACATTGTTCCCAAAGTTTCTTTGACTGCACCAAAGTCTATCAGTACGGGTTTACCATCAGTATCAATTAAAATGTTTTCTGGCTTAATATCTCGATGAACAATACCTTTAGAATGAACATAACCAAGAACAGGTAAAATACTGATTAAAATTCCTTTGACAGAAATTTCATTCATCAAACCTTGTTCTTGTAATATTTGCGTAAGAGTTTTCCCTTTGATATACTCCTGGACTAAGTAAAATTGCCCATCATCGCTAAAGTAAGCATACAATCGTGGAATCTGAGAACTACCACCACCCAATTCTTCCAAAATCGCTGCTTCACGTCCAAATCTCTCCTGCACTAACTGGTAAACCTGGGGATTATCTTGAATTGGTCGTAGTTGTTTTATGACACAAAGGCGACAAGAGGGGATTTGGGTATCCTCTGCTAGGAAAGTTTGTCCAAATCCACCGCTTCCTAAAGTCCGAACAATCCGATAACGGTTGTTAAGCAGCATTTGTATAAATTAAGAGCTAGTAGGGCAAAAGGAACACAGTCATATATTTTACTCATTTTCTTGCATACACAGCGAGTGAAGTTAGCATTTATGATTTTAGAAAACATTTGCTATAAGACAAGCTCGCTGTTAGCCTGTTTTATGATACCAATTACAACTTGGTACGGATGTATAAAAATTTCCGTACTACTCAGATAACGTTGAGTAAATAAGTATAGAAATCTAATTTAAATCTTGAAGAGTAATGAAATATTTGTATTGTAATTAACCAAGAAGTGCTATTAATTATCTGCCAAAAAATCTTTTATTTGTTCTATTTTGATATTCCCAAATATATTCCACATTTAGCTTTTCTAACTCTGATAGTACATTAGGCGGAAATTCTTCAGGTGAATATTTAGGATTGTACCAAGATTGCTCATCGAAATACTCTTGCAAACCAGGATTTTTAAAACGTCTTCCGTGACGAGCAAAAATAGAGTTTCTCATCACATCTAAGGTGTAACCATCCATACTATTTAAATCTGCATCTGTTACTCTCCTTGAAGAAAGCCACGAAAAATCATTTACTATAGGTTTAACAGTCGGTTGAGGTTCGGTTAGTAAGGGTTTTGTAGTAGCTTTAATTTCAGGTTGGGGTGTAATATTTTTTGGACTTAGTAACCACAAAGCAGAAATAGTCAATATCCCAATGACGCTACCGATAATTGTACTTTGAGGCAAAATTCCTAATTTTTTATGCTTGTTTTCTTCCTGATATTTAGTAACTTGTTCTTGAGATAAATTTTGTGCGGATTTGTTAGATACAACTGTTGACAGATGAGAATTAATTGCTTCAGGTTGAAAAGGTAGGGTAGCCCGAAGAGGAGTTGCTGAATTTTGTAATGCCTCCAACATTTCTATAGCGCTAGAGAAACGCTCTCGTGGATGATATGCCATCGCTTTATTAATTATTGTTTTTAAGGAAGGGCTAATATCTCCCCCATAATATTCCCAGACAATTTCTCCAGTGTGAGAATCCGTCTCTAATTCTTGGGGTGATTTTCCAGTTAATAAATAAATTATCGTTAATCCCAAACTATACAAATCGCTTGAATAAACCGCTCTACCAGCAGCTTGCTCGCTGGGCATATAACCGGGTGTACCAATTACAATGGAACGAGTTAGACTACCTTGAGAATTTACTACCGTTGCCATTGTTTCCCGCACTGCACCAAAATCTATCAGTACGGGTTTACCGTCGCTATGTCGCAAAATAATATTATCCGGCTTGATATCGCGGTGAACAATCCGCTTGCTATGTACGAATTCTAAAACTGGCAGAATATTCAATAATATTTCTTTTACCCCGCTTTCGTTAAATAAACCCTGCTGTTGAACTTTGGCTGTCAAGGTATCGCCTTCAACCCATTCTTGAACTAAGTAAAACTTTTCTGATAAACAAAAATAAGCATATAAAGTGGGAATTTGTTCGCTTACTCCCCCTAACTCTTCGAGAATCGCAGCTTCCCGCCCAAATCTCTCCTGCACTAATTGGTAAATCTGGGGATTATTCTCAATCGGCTTGAGCTGCTTAATTACACAGCGACGCTGAGAAGGCATTTGAGTATCTTCCGCTAAGAAAGTGTTACCAAATCCACCACTCCCCAAAGTCTGAATAATTTGATAGCGGTTATTCAACAGCATTTGCATCAATTAGCAGTAAATACTATGTTTATTGTGATATAAGTTATCAGTATTTTACTACTGTCTTCAGCTTAATAGGCAACAATTCTTTTTATACAAGTATTGAAAAAAATTAATTTACTAAATATGACTCGATGAGTAAGTACTATTTTTGATTAGTCATGCGTTCAAACACCAAACGCGAAATTTGAGGAAATATTTTCCAATTATGAGCATAAGCTTTATCCTCAGCAAAAACAACTAGAATATAAGCTATTTTTCCATCCGCTGTGGCGATAATTGCAGCATCATTACGAGAATGAGAAGTCCAACCTGCTTTACCGCGAAAATAAATATTATTTGGTAAGGATTCACTTAAAAAGCCTCTTACAGGATTAAATTCGTTCGGATTCTTATCGTCTTTTTTTAAGTTTCTAGTTTTAGAGTCGATTGTTAATAGTTTTGCCATTTTTTGGCTGTAAATTGCCGATACAGACTGAAGATTGTAAATTTCATACAACAATCTGGCAACTTGTTGAGTTGAAATTTTATTCAGAATCGGCTTTTGAGGTAACCCTCGCATTTTTAACTCAGAACCTTTGGCTCTAGAGAGCTTTAAAGATGGAATAGGAAATGTTTTTTGACTTACATTTATTTTATCGTAACCAGCTTTTTGAAAAAATTGATTAATTTTTAATCTCTTTTCTAGCCAATTTTTATATTTTTTTTCTGTAATATTTTGTTGATATTGGGTATTCGTAATTCTATCAATAATATAACTAGCAGCTTCATTATCAGACCTTTTAATCATTGAATCCAGATATTGAGTAAATTCTGCTTCTGACAAAATACCTTGTTCTATTTGAGCGTAAAGATAAACCATCCAAAATAGTTTGACTACACTTGCAGGGTATCTGAGTTTTTCTTGTTCATATCCTGCATATTCGCCTGTTTTTGCATTAATCATTGCAATGGATAGTTTTTGATTTGAAAGTTTATTAACTTTGACAAAACTAACTACTTCATTAACAATATTTTGCATTTTTTGACTTTCAATTAACTTTGGAGGTTGTGCAATATTATATGCTAGTTTATTCTGTTCAATATTTTCTGATAAAGTAATCGGTGAAGCTGATGCTAAAGGAGTCGCCTTATTTACTTTTTTGACATTTTGTTGCTTGTATAAAACTAAACTAATTAAAATTATAGTTAACGTAACTCCTGCGATCGCACTTACAAATGTTAGGCGAAATAATTGAGTCCAGCGTTTTTTATCGCTTAATCTCATTTGTGATATTGATACTAAACTTTTATTTTTGATTTACAATTAATCTTTAAATATAATTGAAATCTTTAACGACTATTAATAAACTTTATAGTTTCATAGTCATTAGTTTTTAGTTTACCATTCTCTAATTGCAAAGAATATCTGACTAGTCTAGTATCAAATGAAATATTTTCCCTCGCGATCGCATTTCCATTTTGATAAAATTTGCGATCGTAAGGATTCACAATTTCAATTGTGGCTCTGGGATGGCTAGCATCAAGGCTTTAATTTAGCTTGCTTGAGTCATCAAAATTCCAATTTTTTTGGGTCCCATTCCATACAAGTTTAAACCGTTGAGCATCGGCAATAACTCTTCCCGATTTCATATAATATTTCATCTGCACTTCTACCGTCGCAGTATTGGAAGTTGTTGATAAAGTCTTTGTTTGCTCAACTTCTACCCGTTGAACTTTGTTCCACCATTCAGTATATTCGGAGTAACTATTATTAGATTTATTTCTTTTAAATTTTGCAGAAAGTTGATTCCAACTGACTAAATAATTGCGATTATTAATAGTTGTATAGTAATTTATAATCCCTTGAGATGGTGAAGGTTTAGAATCTGTTTTAGGAATTTCTATTTGAGAGCCATAGAAATACCTTGGTGATGCATTTGCATCTTCACTTGCAAGAGCACAATAGGCATCTTGATTGCGTTTAATATAGTTTTTTAATGACTCAATACAATTGCTACGACTACTGAATTTTTCTACGTAGACTTGATGGAATGGGCTATTTGATAAATTAGGATAATCCTGCAACCAAAATTTTCCGGCTCGGTTGTAACCAGCATTCTTTAAATTTGTTATTTGATTGTTAGCATTATTGATTTGTTCAAAAGCTGAATCTGCCAGAAAATAAAACGAAATCGGCGCTTTAGTGGGAGGAATGGTAGCCGGTTTAGTTGGTGTTACCGTTGGTGTTGGTGGGGTAGTAATATTTTGTGACTGACGGCTTTCTTGGATGAAGATAAAAGCCAACAGCGCACAGCCGCCAATTAAACCACCACATAATGCCGATTGAAACCAGTTTCCCTTTCTACTAGGTTTTACAATTTTTGGCGGTGGTGCTGGCATCATTTGTACAGTTGGCTGCGGTTGTAGCGCCTCAAGCATTTCCTTAGCAGAAGAAAAACGTTCCTTCACATGAGAGCGAATTGCTTTATCTAAAACTGCTGCAAAATTAGAACTAATACCCTTCCGTGGCAAAATAATTTCACCGCTATAGCTATCTGTTTGTAATTCTTGCGGTATTTTTGCTGTCAACAAATAAATAGCTACCAATCCCAAACTATATAAATCACTTGCAAAAACGGCTCTCCCAAACCCTTGCTCCATTGGCATAAATCCCGGCGTACCAATGACAATTGAATTAGTAACATTTCCTGTAGAATTAACTTGTGTTGCCACCGTTTCTCGCACCGCGCCAAAATCAATTAAAACTGGTTGATTATCTGACGAACGAATAATAATATTTTCTGGCTTGATATCGCGGTGAACAATGCCTTTACTATGAACGTAGTCAAGTACATTCAACAAGCTAATTAAGATCTCTCGCACCCTAGACTCGCTTAAACACCCCTCAGTTGCAACTGTTTCGGCGAGAGTTTTTCCTTGAATATACTCTTGCGCCAAGTAAAACAATTGCCCTTCGCAAAAGTATGCATATAATCTGGGGATCTGAGGGTTACCATCACCCAACTCTTCCAAAATTGCAGCTTCCCGTGCAAACCTTTGCTGCACTAATTGGTAAGTTTGAGGATTATTTTGAATCAGTCTTAGTTGTTTGATTACGCACTGGCGAGTCGAAGGTATTTGAGTATCTTCTGCTAGAAAAGTTTCTCCAAATCCACCGCTTCCCAAACTCCGAATTATACGATAGCGGTTATTGAGGAACATTTGTATAAATTCAGCGCTCCTAAGCCAAAAAGAACACAGTCATATATCTTACCCATTTTCTTGGATATAAAGCGAGTTAAGTTGGGATTTATATACAGCTTAAATTTAGAACATGTATGGCAAACTCATAAATCAAACTCTCAGGCTTTCCCATCCCCTTAAATCCGACACTAATTTGGCAGACTTGAATCCCTTTTTGTAAGGTGCTTGAAAACCATACTTGTTCAATATTCTTTTATATTTAAGTTCGCCCCCATTACTGACAAAAAAGATAGGAATCTTAATTGATTAGGAATGGCCGCAACTGGCACATTTCTGCTGTAGGGTGCTCGTACACTCACTAATATTGAACGTAATAATAAGGCTGCTCAGGGTACGGCACCACCCGAGTTGTGTGACAATTGCGGCCATTCCTGTTGATTTTGTCAAAAATCTTGGTAAAGCTTTTGTTCCTAATTCCCCATTCCCTAGATTAAAGAACAATTTCATTAAGCAAACTCGATTCCTTTATGTTTATAGTAGTTGCGCTTTACCGTTAAACACAAAAATCATTTATAACCAGCAGACTTACAGAAATTTCAGGGAAATAAAAAATCACGAGTTTTTATTTAGTCAAGCAACGAAAATTTAAATTTTACTAGTAGTCCACCAAGAATATTTTACTTAGTGATACTTACGATATATAAAAAATAATACTAATTACTCTCTCGGTTCCACTCGTCAATTTTAGCTTGGTCGAATACTGGGGAATAGTGAAGAATTACCCAACTTTTTGCCTGAGTAACGATAAAACAACTATGGCGTAGGACTACGTACTTGGATCCTAGTACTTCACCAAGGGAACTTTGCAGGGTTAATTGTAAAAAAAAGTAATTTTCTCCCCCTGCCTCCGCTGCTTCCCTTGCTCCCCCTGCTTACCCTCACCCGGCAATTTTGGGTTGCTCGAGTACTAGGAGTTGAGCAATATTCCCCTAATTCTGTTATGATAATATTATTCTTGAATAAAAAATTTAAATTAAACATCGCCCCTAAAGATCCCATTAACCCATCACAATATCGTTGTAAGCGAAAATGAAGGTATAGAAGACTTCTCCTCATTTAGCGAAAATTTTTTTTGACAATATTTTTTTTTGTAGTATCCTAATATTGACAAAATGGATGCTATATTAGTAAGGCTATTAGTGTGCGTACATATAGATAGTTCTGTTAAAACCTGTGGCAAACTCAAGATCGGCTCTCAAGCGCGTTCAAATTGCTGAACGTAATAGACTTCGTAATAAAAACTACAAATCGGCATTAAGAACGTTGATGAAGAAATACTTCATTGCGTTAGATACCTATGTAGCGGCACCGTCCCCAGAATTAAAGCAAGACGTATTAGATAGTATGTCAGCGGCTTACAGCAAAATCGATAAAGCTGTGAAGCGGGGTGTTCTCCATCGTAATAATGGAGCGAGAAAAAAATCTCAGTTAGCAAAAAAACTAAGTGTTCTCACTCAAGCAGCAGCAGAGGGCTGAGTAATAACTAGTTAAACTCATAAAGTCAGTAGAAATGATTACTCGCTGACTTTTAAAAAAGGATAAATCAATGCAGTTGATTGACACCCACGTTCATATTAACTTCGATCAATTCCAGCCCGATTTGGAAGAGGTACGCTCTCGATGGCAAGAAGCTGGCGTAGTGCGTCTGGTGCATTCATGCGTTGAGCCATCGGAATTTTTGGGTATCCAAGCTTTAACTCATCGATTTCCTGAAATCAGCTTTGCAGTGGGATTGCATCCGTTAGATGCTCATAAATGGACATCTGAAAGTGCCGATCAAATAGAATCGGGAGCGACTTCCGACTGTAAGGTAGTAGCGATTGGGGAAATGGGGCTGGATTTTTACAAAGCGGATAATTACGAGCAGCAACATATGGTGCTCGAAAAGCAATTGGAAATAGCGGCAAAACTGGACTTACCCGTGATTATCCACTGTAGAGACGCAGCATCCGAGTTGAAGCAAGTGCTAGAGAAGTACATTGAACGCTACGGAGAAAGGGTGCGTGGAGTAATGCATTGCTGGGGTGGAACACCATCCGAAACCCAATGGTTTTTAGACTTAGGCTTTTATATTAGCTTTAGCGGAACCGTTACCTTCAAAAATGCTCGCGCTATCAAATCCTCAGCCACTATGGTGAGCAGCGATCGCCTTTTAATTGAAACTGACTGTCCTTTTCTAGCTCCGGTTCCCAAGCGAGGGCAAAAACGAAACGAACCATCCTATGTGCGTTTCGTAGCTGAAGAAGTAGCGAAATTGCGGGGAGAAAGCTTGGAATCCATTGCTGCAACTACCACCAAAAACGCTTGCGACTTGTTTGGCTTGGAGCTATGAAAACATTACTTGGGTGTGAACATCTGCCGAGCCAATCAAAAAATCTTACATGGGGAGGAGGATAAATATGATAAAATTATTCACTCCAATGATATTTGCTTAGGTCATAATGGTTAAGTGGCACAGTCCATCGCGATCAACCGAGACACAGTTCAAATGAAAACAGCGATTTACTATGAGGGTGTATTTTTGACGGGATATCTATAATCGGCGTTGATCGCTCCGAGAAATAGTTAGAGTTATATATAGCTTACCCATCGAAGCTAAATTATTTCATTTATAGAAAATTGTTTAAGGCTCGGAGTTTGGAACAACAAGAATCTGCCTTCAAAGCAAAAGCCAGACAAACGAAGCATCGAATATGGGGATTGATTCCTTTAGTAATAGGATATCATCACATAACGGTAAAAAGACTATTGGAATAGCGTCGAAAAAAGTGGAATATGGCAGTTGCTTATCTGAATTAAAGTGCCAAAACGGAGGGGAAATGAGGAAAAGAAAACACGAGTCACAGAGCTTACTGAGGCAAATCAATAAGACGCTCGTCAATCGTACCTTCTTGTTTGAGAGGATTAATTTTTTGATTACATGCCGTATATGGGCGATTATTCCTCAACTTTCCCGTACTAGCTTTCACGCTTGACTTTTCTTGTGATGAGAGTAACTCGATACCCATACAAGTTTAACCCCTTTTATAGAATTGAATTTAGGCATGAATTACGACTCAATGACCGAACCGGGCTTCATGTTGCCTGACTTGATTGAAATTCAGCGTTCTAGTTTTCGCTGGTTTTTAGACGAAGGATTGATAGAAGAACTAAACTCCTTTAGTCCAATTACAGATTACACCGGTAAACTAGAATTGCATTTTTTAGGGCACAATTACAAGCTTAAAGAGCCTAAATATAGTGTAGAAGAATCTAAGCGGCGTGACAGCACCTATGCAGTGCAAATGTACGTACCCACACGGTTGATAAACAAAGAGACAGGGGAAATAAAAGAGCAAGAAGTATTTATTGGTGACTTGCCTTTGATGACCGAACGCGGCACCTTTATTATTAACGGTGCAGAACGGGTAATTGTCAACCAAATAGTTAGATCCCCAGGAGTTTATTACAAATCCGAAATCGATAAAAATGGTCGGCGTACTTATTCTGCTAATTTAATTCCCAACCGGGGAGCATGGCTGAAATTTGAAACAGATCGTAACGATCTGGTTTGGGTAAGAATTGACAAGACTCGTAAACTGTCAGCTCAAGTGCTGCTAAAAGCTTTAGGTCTCACAGACAACGAAATTTTCGACGCCTTGCGTCACCCAGACTACTTCCAAAAAACCATTGAAAAAGAAGGGCAGTTTTCCGAAGAAGAAGCCCTAATGGAATTGTATCGTAAACTTCGTCCTGGTGAGCCACCAACAGTATTGGGCGGACAACAACTTTTAGATTCGCGCTTCTTTGACGCTAAACGCTACGATTTAGGTCGCGTCGGACGCTACAAGTTGAATAAAAAATTACGTCTTCAAATTCCAGATACCCTAAGAGTCTTGACGGCTCCAGATATCTTGGCGGCAGTCGATTACCTAATTAACTTAGAATTCGATATCGGTAATACAGATGACATCGATCACCTGGGTAATCGCCGAGTTAGAAGTGTAGGCGAATTGCTGCAAAACCAGGTCAGGGTTGGTTTAAATCGTTTGGAGCGGATTATCCGCGAACGTATGACGGTATCAGATGCTGAGTCGCTGACACCAGCATCTTTGGTGAACCCCAAACCTCTGGTAGCAGCAATCAAAGAATTCTTTGGTTCTTCTCAGCTGTCTCAGTTCATGGACCAAACTAATCCTTTGGCAGAACTCACCCACAAACGTAGATTGTCCGCACTTGGCCCTGGCGGTTTAACTCGCGAACGTGCCGGTTTTGCGGTGAGAGACATTCACCCTTCTCACTACGGACGTATATGTCCGATTGAAACACCAGAAGGTCCCAACGCGGGATTAATTGGTTCCTTAGCGACTCACGCCAAAGTAAATTCCTATGGCTTTTTAGAAACTCCTTTCCGCCCCGTAGAAAACGGAAAAGTCATGTTTGATAAGGCAGCAATCTACATGACTGCTGACGAAGAAGATGACTTGCGAGTAGCTCCGGGTGATACGCCTCTGGATGAAAATGGCTATATCATTGGTCCCCAAGTACCCGTACGCTATCGCCAAGACTGGGCAACCACTACATCAGAACAAGTAGACTATGTAGCAGTATCTCCAGTACAAATTGTCTCGGTAGCAACGAGTATGATTCCATTTTTGGAACATGACGACGCGAACCGGGCACTGATGGGGTCGAACATGCAACGGCAAGCAGTACCCCTGCTCAAACCAGAGCGCCCCTTAGTAGGAACTGGTTTAGAAGCTCAAGCCGCGAGAGACTCCGGGATGGTGATAGTATCCCGCACCGACGGCGACGTTACTTACGTAGACGCGACAGAAATTCGCGTTCGTCCAGCACCAGACGCACCAGAAGAAAAGTACAAAATTTCCAAATATCAGCGTTCTAACCAAGATACCTGTTTGAACCAAAGACCTTTGGTACGGATAGGAGAAAAAGTTGTTGCTGGACAGGTACTTGCAGATGGATCTTCTACCGAAGGCGGCGAATTAGCATTGGGACAAAACATCGTAGTAGCCTACATGCCTTGGGAAGGTTACAACTACGAAGATGCGATTCTAATTAGCGAACGCCTGGTGCAAGATGATGTTTACACCTCAATTCACATTGAGAAATACGAAATTGAGGCGAGACAAACAAAGTTAGGCCCAGAAGAAATCACCAGAGAAATACCTAACGTTGGTGAAGACGCACTGCGGAACTTAGACGAACAGGGAATTATCCGCGTTGGTGCTTGGGTAGAAGCTGGAGACATCCTGGTAGGTAAAGTAACTCCCAAAGGTGAATCCGACCAGCCGCCAGAAGAGAAATTGCTGCGAGCTATTTTCGGTGAGAAAGCTAGGGATGTAAGAGATAACTCCTTGCGGGTACCCAACGGTGAAAAAGGTAGGGTAGTTGACGTAAGGAT
>ERZ1740059.1550-NODE-1550-length-11514-cov-6.736888_pt1 | contig 11514 bp, 10 predicted proteins | sample MGYA00581744_ERZ1740059 | MGnify/ENA primary metagenome ERZ1740059 (study PRJEB43018, sample SAMN04849738) | marine metagenome | isolation source: floating plastic debris | place: Pacific Ocean | collected 2008-08-28 | study: EMG produced TPA metagenomics... | reverse complement strand
AAGTGAAGCCGCATGCGGCCGGAACACCCGGGCGCACCGCGCGCCTTCCCGCGTGCCTCGCTCGCGCGTCTCATCGCCCCTCGCTCGCGTCGAAGCGGTCGATGCGCCCACCTTCGCGGCTGACCGCCTCGACGACGCACGCGTCCCCATCGACCAGCACGCGTAGATAGTGCTGCCGCGTGTCGAAGGCGGCGACCTCGGCGCTCCACGGCACCTCGCGGTCCTGTGCGTAGTAGGGCGCGCCGGCGCCGCCGCTGATCAGCTGCCACACGGGCCGCTCCATGGGCGCACCGAGGATCTCGGCGTCGACGAGGAGCCGGCTGTAGTTGTGCTCGTCGCCGTGAATGATCGCCGTGACGCCATGGCGCCCGAGGATGCCGTAGAGCTTCGCGCGCTGGGCCAGCACCTCGGGCACCTCGCCGTTCCAGTAGAGCGCGTCCTGCACGTGTCCTCCGTTCGGAAAGCCGGGCTCGTGCGCGAAGACGAAAAGGTGCCGCTGGCCCGCTCCGCGCGCGCCGGCGAGGTCCGCGTCGAGCCACGCGAGCGTGGCGTCGTCGATCCAGCCTTCGCGATTCCCCGCGGGACCGCCGGGGTGCCCGTCCTGGCCCGGATGGGATCGGTAGCGGTAGTTCGAGTTCAGCGCGACCAGGTGCGCGTTTCCGAGGTCGAAGGAGTAGGTGTTCTCTTCGTAGGGCGGCGCGCCGGGTGCCGCGTCGGGGCCTCCCTCCGGGTTCACGAAGGTCTCCGCGAAGACGCTCTCGGCGCTCGGTCCCGTTTGCGCCGCGGCCCACCCGTTGGCCCACAGGTCGAGGAGCGACTCATGGTTGCCCATCACCTCGTAGATGGGCACGTGCGCGTGCACAGGCTGGACGGCGCGCTGCCACATCTCGAGCTCGAAGGCGTACGAGCGCGGCCACGTCGTGTAGCCGTCGATGAGGTCGCCGACGAAGACGATGGCGCGGGGATCACCCCGCGCAATCGCGCCCTGCACCAGGCCCCGCAGGACCTCGGCGTTGGTTCCGCCGTACTGCGCGTCGGCCGGACCGAGGCCGCTCCGGCTGTCCGAGAGCGCCACCAGCTCGAAACGGCTCAGCGCCTCGGGCTCCGTGGCGAAGGTCCCGCCGCGATGCACGTGCACCTCGCCGCGCGCGTCGAGGAGCACCGGCTGGTAGCGGTAGCGCGTGCCCGGCTCCAGGCCGCCCAAGACCACCTCGTGCCGGGTACCCGGCGCGGGGCTCGCGACGAGCCGCGCTTCACGGCCCTCGGGAAAGACCGCCACCGAGGCCGCCGTGGCGGCATCCGTCGCGAAGCTCACCACCGCCGAGGTCGTGCGCACGAGGTCGACGAAGGGACCGAGTCGGAGCGAAGGGAGCTGCACGAAGGTCGCGGCTGATCCCTGGCAGGGGTCGCAGCGAAAGGCGGTCTCGCCGTCCACGACGCGACTCGTGGCCTCGAGGGCGTCGAGCATCTCGAGGCGCCATGCGAGCACGCCCCGCTTCTTCCGAAGCACGCCGGCCGCGTCGTAGCGCGGGCGGAGCACCCGCTTCGTGTCGAGGCGCACGACGTAGCGGTGCCCGCCCGGGACGTCCGCCCGGTCCTCCATGGCCGCGGAGCGCTGCCGGTAGCGCGGCAGCCCCAGCGGGTCCTGCGGCAGCCGGTGGCCGAAGTAGACCGTCGCGGCGGGCACCGGTCGGAGGGTCTCGAAGGTGAGGGTCGCCGATCCGTCGGGCGCCAGCCGGAGCGAGGGCTCGACGCGGAGTAGGCGCTCGGCCGTCTGCCCCTTCTCCTCCGGCGCTCCCGAGACGAGCTGATGCGTGAACATCGCGTAGAGCGTCCCGCCACCGAGAGGCGGCCCCGTGGGACGCTCGGCGAGGGGCGGGCGCGCGTCACCGACGACCGGAGACGCGGGGACGGCTTGCTCGAGGGCGCGGACGGCCTCCCGCAGCGACGCGGACGCCTCGTCGCCCAGCACCGGCGGCCGGTGCAGCCGGTCGATGAGCGGCGAAGGAGCGGGCGGCGGCGGGACGTCGGGCGACGGCGGCTCGATCGGAGCATCCGATGCCGGGCAAGCGGCCAGCGCGAGCCCCACCACGACGCCCGCGATCCCGAAGCGCATGGGCCCTGCGTCGCACGGCGGAGCCTCGCCCGGCAAGCGTGGCCCGTGCCGAGCGAAGGCGCGGAGAGACCCTTCGTTGCTCCCCGCTCGTCCGTTTCGGTGCATTACCGTTTCGGTTTCCGCACTGTGTCATGTCTCGCGCCTAAACGACCCATCACGAGTTGCCGTTGGTAATGTCGTGTAATGGGCGTGTTCAAGCGGCCGGCCGAAGAGGGCGACGGGACCTCGGGCCCATGGCCTCGGCGGCTGCTGAACAAGGCGCTGTCGGCCACGGAGACCCACGCGGGCCAGGAGAAAGCGGATGAAATCCGCGCCTCCATCGACCGCCTGGTGCGGCGCATGCGAGGCACACCCTGGCTCCACCGCGACCACTTCGAGGTCTGCCTCGGCACCTGGGGCGGCGTACTGCGGATGGTCGACGACACCGGCCGGCTCCTCGGTGAAAACCACGGGCTGCCCTACGGCGCCAAGACGCACCCCACCATCCTGGAGAAAACGTCCACCTTCCCCGGGAGCCGCCGCGGCAAGCCCTACAACGCCAGCGCCCTCAAACAGATGGGCAAGGACTGGCCACCGGCGAAGCGCCTCATGGCCCATCTGCGCGCGGCCTACCTCCGAGACGTCGGCGTCAACGACCGACCGCTGACCCTCGTCGAGCTGCAGGTGCTCGCCCGCATCGTCACGGCCTACCCGGCGTACGCCTTTCGGCGCGCGCGGCGTCCCCTCTGCGACGGCGAGATGCCGAGCGTGGCCGCGTCGGCCTTCAAGGTGATGGCCGGCGTACACGCCACGCTCGAGCCCATGGTTCGGGAGGGGCCACCGGCCGGCCTCGCGGTGCACGAGGTGCCCGACGTCGAGGTCCTCTTCCGCTTCATCGAGGACGGCGGCCTCTTCATCTCCGGCGAGGGCTGGGTCTGCGCCGGCCCCGAGCGGCTCGTGCGCGACGTGCTCCACCTCGGCGTTTTCGGGGGCGACGACGCCTACTCCGACATCGTCCCGGACGCCGAGGAGCTGCCCGCCCTCGTTCGCTACGGGCGCACCGTGGCGGCCATCGAGCTCTTGCTTCTCCTCGCCGCAGAGCTGGAGCACGGGGCGAGCGACCCCGAAGCGAGCCAGCGCATCCTGGGCGCGGTCCGGCACGTGGTGCACGCGCCGGGCTCCGCGCTGCTCTCGGGTGAGCGGCCCCCCACGCGCGCGGCGCTCATCGAAGCGCTCGCCGAGCTCAGCGCCACCGCCGCAGGTCACCTCGGTCAGCCGGCTCCCCGCGAGTCGCTTCAGTGGAGCGGCTTCGTCCAGCGCCTCTGAGCCACGCTTCGCCTAGACGTCCAGGGCGACGATTTCGCCGGCTGGCTGGGCGCCGCCGAGGTCGAGCCAGGCGACGGTCACCGGCAGGCGAAAGCGCCGTGGTCCGGCGCTCCCGGGGTTGAGGTAGAGCACGCCGCCCACGCGCTCGACCTTGGGCACGTGGCTGTGGCCGCTCACCACCACGTCCGCGGCGGGCGACTCGGTGAGGGCGTTCCGGTCGTGGACGAGATGGACGCGGAAGCCTGCGAGCGTGACCGTGACGCGCTCGGGGACGTCGTCGGCCCAGCGCGGGTCGGGACGGTTCCGGCGCCGCGAGCGCGCGACCGTCGCGGGCTCGTCGACGTTGCCGCGGATGATGGTGAGCGGTGCGCGCTCCGTGAGCGCTGCCAGCACGTCCGGGTGCCCGATGTCCCCGGCATGCAGCAGATGCTCCGCGCCCTCGAGGGCCTGCAGGGCTTCGGGCCGAAGCAGCCCATGCGTATCCGAGAGGACGCCGACCTTCATCGCTGCCCTTCAAGCGAAGACCAGGCCGCGCACCTCGTATCCGACGCTTCGCTTCTCGTCGCGACCGCCCCGGCCATGGGTGAGGACGCTAGCAGAGGCCGAGGACCAACGAGAAAACGGCCCTCAGAGGGTGCCGCGGCGACGCCGTGGGACGGGCTCGGCGGGTTCCCCGGCCAGGCTCCTGGCCGTCCGCGGCGCTCGCCGTGGCTGCAGCCCGTCGAGGGGCCAGTAGATGCGGAGCAGCGTGCGCGCGGGGCAGGGACGGAGCGCCACGCGCACCGTGTCTCCCTCCCGGACGGCGCTCACGGGCCGCTCGAGGCCGGTCCCGACGTCGATGGCGCTTGCGAAGCTCGCCTCGAGGATGCGCTCCGGGGCCTCGAGCACGAGCCGCGCCTCGCCGGCCGTGTAGCGGACCAGCAGCTCGACGCTCGCGAAGGGGCTCGCCGCCTCGCCACCGAGCTGGCGCGCCTCGACCATGGTGCGCGGCAGGGCACCCGTGAGCCGGTAACGCGCCGGCTCGAAGCCGAGATGGAGGTCGTGGGGGAGCGCCTTGGCGCACTCCTTCGGCGCCAGGAGCGTGAGCCGGCTGCCGCGAATCCCGTCGAGCGTCTCGACGTAATGAGGCAGCCGCGAGGCCTCGAGATCCGGCGTCACCTGCCGCAGCCCGTCGAGGTCCCAGCGCCCGGAAGCACGGGAGCGCTGAAGACGGTAGCGCGCCGCGTCGGTGGCGACGCGCGGGCCCACCTTCGGCGAGGTCATGGGCGCCGGCGCCACCTGCCATTGGCTGCCCTGGCGCCCAGCCCAGACCAGCGGCCACTGATCCACCACGCCGCGGCTCCGTCCCTTCCAGCCGAAGGAGACGGCTTCGATGCTCAGCGCGTCGCGATCGAGCTCGATCACGTTGAAGCTCGGCCAGAGCCGGGCCGCGCGCCTCGTCGCGCCGGGCGTGAGCGTCTTGGCCGTACCGGCGCTGCCGGCGGACGCGATGATCACGTCGCCCTGGCCTTCCACCGTGGCGTCGAGGCTCCGCGCCGTGGCGTTGTGCTTGTGCCCGTGCAGCACGAGCACGGCCCGCCCGAGCGCGTGCAGCGTCGAGAGCGCCGTGCCCGCGCCCAGCGCCGTCATCATGAGCTCCTCGCGGTCGCCGTGCGCGACGAGGCGCGGGAGCAGCTCCTGGATGCCCCAGCGGAAGAGCCGCGAGCGGTCCCTCGTCTCGATGGGATCGAAGTCCGTGATGGGCGTCGGCACGAGGTGGTGGTGGAGGAGAAAGACCACGGGCAGGTCCGGGTCGTCGTCCGCGAGCTGCGCCGCAGCCCAGAGCAGATCCTCCTGGCGAAGCGTGCCGCCCGCGCTCAGGAGCCCCTGGGGCAGGTAGGTGGAGTCGTAGGCCACGAGGCAGAAGGGCTGCCCGTGAAAGGCGCGGGGAACGACGGCGCTGAGGAAGGGCGTGTCCGAGCCGTGCACGTAGACGTCCGGCGGCATGCCCGCCGCGAGCGCTTCGAAGAGCTCCCCGCGATGCGGTCCGACGACGCCGCCCACGCGCCGGTCGTGATTGCCGGGCACGACGACGACGGGCACCCGCCCACCGATCACCGCCTGCACCTCGCCGAGCAGCGCGTCGAAGGCCCGCACGGCGCGCTCGGGATCCGCCGTGGACGAGTCGAAGACGTCGCCGGTGATGGCGATGAGGTCGACCCCACGCGCGCGATGCGCCGCGTCCTCGGCGATGGCCTCGACCAGCGCCGAGAGCACCCTCTCCTGCTCGGGCTGGTGCGCGGCCAGCAGATGGAGGTCGGAGAGCTGGAGGATGATGGACACGGCGGGAGGGACGCCCGCGTGAGGCGGACGTGGCGCCGGAGTGATCGCGTTCTCTGACCGTCCGGTGACGGCTCGCGCACCGTCGCGTGACGGCGCGGCCTCGTCACCGGCGCGTTGCCCGTGCGAGACAGTGCGCGGGGTCCGGGACCGGATGAGGCGCCGCGTCGGGCGGCGTCGGAGCCACGGTCCTCGCGCCGCGGCACGGCCAGGTAGCACGCGCGATCGCCGGCGCTGCGCCGCGTTACCGGTCTCAGGGCTCGCCGTAGCGCTCGCGCATCTGCAGGAACTCGAGGAACTCGTGCAGTCGCATCACGTCCGGGATCCGGAACTCGCCGTCGGGCTGCACCTCGAGGATGCGAAGGCGCTGAAGGCGCTGGAGCACCGCGTCGACCTCCGGCTCGGCCAGGCCGACCTGCTGCGCGAGGGCGCGACGGCTCGTGGGGACGCGCACGGAGCCGTCGTCCTCCCGCACGCCGTTGAACTCCGCCTCGTGGGCCAGGCCGAGGATGGTCCGGGCCTTGGGATCGCGATGCATCAGGAGATCGATGATCGCGTTGGCGCTGTCCAGGCGGCGCGCGAGGCGCTTCACCAGCCGCACGGCGATCTCCGTGTTCTGCTTGATCATCGCCCCGAGCGTGTCGCCGTCGATGACCAGCAGCTTGGCGTCCTCGATCACCTCCGCCGTGGCCGTGCGCGGCTTGTCGTTGAGGATGGCCATCTCGCCGAAGAAGTCGCCCGGGCCGAGGATGGCGAGCTGCTTGCGCACCTTCTTCTTCGGCCCCTCGACCTCCACCTCGGTGACGATCCGAACGCGGCCTTGTCGGATGACGTACATGACCTCGCCGGCCTCACCGTCGCGAAAGAGCACCTCGCCCGCGGCGGCGCTCTTCCCGAGCTTCTCGAAGAGCGGATCGTCGGCCATGGCGGCTACCGTGGCACGACGGCCGCGGGCGGCTCAACGAAGCGCCGCGCGCGTGGCCGGTGCGATGTCGGCCTCCACGGCCAGGTGGGCTCGCAGCAGGCGAAGGTCCTCGGGCTCGTCCACGTCGTACCAGGCCTCGAGGAGCGCGGCGCGGCGGTTGCGGTCCAGCGTGTCCGCCAGCGCGTGCGGCGTGGACCAGCGTACGCCGTCGAAGCGCGGCACGTTCCCCGCGGCGCCGACCAGCCAATAGCCACCGTCCGCGCTCGGACCAAAAACCGTGGGCGCGCGTTCGAGGGCCGCCGCTGCGCCGCGGAGGAGGCGCACGGGCAAGGTGGGGGCGTCGGAGCCGATGAGGAGCGCGCGCTCGTGGCGCCCGAGCGCCTCTTCGAGCGCGTGACCCATGCGCGCGCCGAGGTCGCCCTCCGCCTGGCGTTTGCGGCACGCGCCGTGGCGGGCGCTGAGCTCGGCGAGGTCGCGGTCGTCTGCGTCCCCGGCACACCAGAGCTCCACGGCGAAGCCGCTCGCCACGCCGGTGCGGAGCACATCGTCGAGAAAGGCGCGGTAGAGCCGCGCTGCCCCGACCTCGCCGAGGAGCGGCACGAGCCGCGTCTTGCAGGCGCCGGGGACGGGCGCGCGCGCGAAGACGAGGAGCGCCGTGCTCACCCCGCCCCCGGGAGCGTGTGCCGCGCGAGGAGCCAGAGGATCTTCCAGGACGCGCCGAGCGTGCCGCGCACCGTGCCGCTCACCTTGCTCTCGCCGATACGCTCCCGGTAGCTCACGGGCACCTCGGCGTAGCGGAGACCCTGCTGGGCGGCCTTGATCTGCATCTCCACGGTCCAGCCCCAGTTCCGGTCGCGCATGGCGAGGCCCTGGAGCGCCTCCCAGCGAATCGCGCGAAAGGGACCGAGGTCCGTGTAGCGCGCCCCGTAGAGCAGCCGGAGCGCGACGCAGGCCACGGCGTTGCCGGCGACCTGCTGCGGCGTGAGCGAGCCGCGCGCACGGCGGCCCCGCGTGCGTGAGCCGATCACCAGGTCGGCCCCCGCGCGGAGGGGCGCCAGGAGACGCGGCAGCTCTTCCGGATGATCGGAGCGGTCGCCATCGAGGAAGACGACGACGTCGGGCGGATCGGCGGCGAGATGCGCCAGCGCCCGGAGACACGCCGCGCCGTAGCCCTTCTCCGGCTCGCGCACGACCTCGGCGCCCGCCGTACGCGCGACCTCCGCCGTGCCGTCCGTGGATCCGTTGTCGGCGACCACCACGCGGCGGACCGGAGGGCGCGGAACGTCACGGATCACGAGCGGCAGCGCGCGCTCCTCGTTGAGCGCCGGGATCACGACGTCGACGATCACCGGAAGGTCGTGCCACGCGCTGCTCGCGCGGACCAGCGAGGGCTAGGCCGTGGCGTGCGCGCGTGTGAAGCGGAGGTCTTCGGTGAACACCGCCCTGTAGCGCGGCGGGGGCCCGATGCGCAGCCGGAGGCGGACGGCGTCGAGGGGCTTTTCGAGCAGCTCCTCCCAGGGCGCCGCGGGCAGCCAGACCGCCTCGCGACCGCGGCGGCCGCCTTCGAGGATGGTGGCGCGCGCCGCCCCGCCGCGACGGACGAAAGGCAGCGTCAGGAAGAGACCGGCCCCGAGAATCGCGCCGATGCCCGTCGTGCGCGTCTGCGCGAAGGTGAAGGCGAGGAGCGAAAGCTCGCCGACCACGTCGGGCCCGTAGCCCGTCACCACGTGCCAGAGATCGTGCTGATCCCGAAGACGCTCGGCGAAGGCCCGTAGACCCGGATCCTCGAGGCGTGCGTAGCCCTCGGGCTGGCTCGCCGCGACGAGGCCCTCGGCCTGGATCCCGTTCCGCTCCGCGAAGGCGAGGTAAGCGCGGCCCAGGGAGCCCTCGGGCATGGCGCGGAGGGCCCCGCGGTCGGCCAGCGTCGCCGCGAGCGACGGGGGGCGCGCCCGCCCGAGTGGGCTCGCGAGAAAGCGCGCGTAGTTGCGCGTGAGCTCGGGCCCCTCGAGGGCGCGCACGATGTCGAAGACGAGCGAGGTGTCGTCCGGGTCGCGCGCGAGCCGAAGGAGAGCCTTGAAGGCTTCGAGGGGCTCACGTCGTAGGACCAGCGCGGGAGCATCGGGAGTCGTCATGGCGAGGATCTCCAATCGTCGGACAGCCCACGCGGCTGAAGGCATCGCACCGACGTACTTACGCTCGTGTCAGCCACTGACACGAAGGTAAGCAGGGGCGACGGGGGCGTCAAGGCGGCGCGAGGAAGCGGCGCTAGGTCGGGTCGCGATAGCGGACGAGCTTCCGTGCGAGCCAACGCCGATAGCGAGCGCGGTCCTTGTCGGGGTCGAGGCCCGCCGAGGGGAAGAGGAAGCTCCCGAACACGCTCATGCCGAGGATGACGAAGGCCCCCGTGAGGAAGCTGAAGAGCACCTCGTCCTCCTCGAGGCTGCGGAGGAAGCCCTCCTCGTCGTCGGCCTCGATCGCCCGCTCGGCGAGGTCCAGCACCGGGAGGCCGATCTCGTCGAGGTCGCTGGAGCCCACGCGGCCGGCGAGCGCCAGCCACCCGAAGAGGAGACCCCGCTGCCCGTCCACCAGATCGCGCTCGGCGAGCGCGAGGAAGGTCTCGATGGCGGCCGGCGGAGGACCCTTCCAGGCCTCGCCGGCGTCCTTCACCGCCCGCATGCGCTCGCGGAGCCCGCCGTAGGCGCCGATGATCTCCCGGCGCACGCGGTCGATGGCCTCACGGACCACCGCCGCCATGAGCGCTTCGCGGCTCCCGAAGTGGTGCAGGATCGCCGGGTGCGACACGCCGATGTCCCGGGCGAGGGCCTTCAGCGTGAGCGCGTCCGGTCCCTCCTCGCGCACGCGCCGCAGCGCCGCGTCGAGGATGCGCTGTCGCGCTTCGGTCGCGGTGAGCCGCTGTCGCGCCATCCCGGGGACCCTGCCCCGAAAGGACGCGAAAGGGAATCCCGCGTTTCGGGCCTGGCAGTGGGATCGCCACGCGACGCGCGACCCCTGCGGCACCCTTCCCCCGCGCGGCCTCAAAGCCCCGGGATCGGCGACCGTACGCTCCGAGGTGGAGTCGTCCGCGTCATCTCTTTCGTCCATGGCGCCCGCCCGTCCGCGGGTGCTGGTGGTCGACGACGACGTGACGTTCGGCCGGTCGCTCGGGCGGCACCTCGAGCGGCTGGGCTACGCGAGCGTTTTCGTGGAGACGGCGGACGAGGTACGCGAGCTCGTCGGTCGTGAGCGCTTCGACATCGTGCTGAGCGACCTGCACCTGCGCGAGCTCGACGGGGTGACGCTGGTGCGCTGCCTCGTCGACGTGACGCCCACGACGCGCATGATCCTGATGACCGGCGACCCCTCGCTGGAATCGGCGCTCGAAGCCATCGACGTGGGCGTGAGCGGCTACCTGACGAAGCCCCTCGAGCCAGCGCGCCTGCGCAGCGTTCTCTCGAAGGCGCTCCAGGATCAGAAGGCCGCGAAGGCCGCGCGCGAAAACCTCCAGCTCATCGCCCGGGAGCGCCTCGCGGCGCACCAGCGAACGAGCCGAGCGAGCGACCTCGAGGAGGCCTTCGCGTCGCTCTTCCTGGTCTTTCAGCCGATCTTCGGCCCCGACGGGACCCGCTATGCGCATGAGGCGCTGCTCCGCTCGACGCACTCGGTGCTCAAGCGCCCGGACCTCTTCATCGACGCCGCCATCGAGCACGGCCGCCTGCAGGAGCTCGGGCGCCGCATCCGCGCGGAGGCCGCCGTCGTGCTGCACGCGCATCCCGGCGAACGCCTCTTCGTGAACATCCACCCGAACGACCTCGACGACGACGAGCTCTACGACACGCGCTCGCCGCTGGCGTCCGTGGCGGACCGCTGCACCCTCGAGATCACGGAGCGCGCCGCGCTTCGCCCCGGGGAGGCGCTCGACACGCAGCTGAAGCAGCTCCGGCGCATGGGCTTCCGGCTGGCCATCGACGACCTCGGCGCGGGCTACGGGAGCCTCGGTAGCCTGGCCATGGTGGGCCCCGAGGTGGTGAAGATCGACATGAGCCTCGTGCGCGACGTCCACAAGGACCCACGGCGCCAGCGGCTCATCCGCGCGATCACGACGCTCTCGCGGGAAGAAGGCACGCAGGTGGTCTGCGAGGGCATCGAGACCGAGGAGGAGCGTGTCGCCGTGACGCATCTCGGGGCGAACCTCCTGCAGGGTTATCTCCTGGGTCGGCCCGGGGCCTTCCCACGGCAGAGCAAGGTCGCGTAGCCAGAGCGGTGGACGGCGCGGGTGGCGTGCCGCCACTCTGGGGCCATGGCCGCCGACGCCGCGCACTACCGGAGCGAGCTGCGTCGCGTGATCGCCGAGCGACGCTGGCTCGTCGCGACGGACATTCTCGTGGGCGCGGTGCGCCATGCGAACGAGCTGCTCGCGCTGGGCGCCAGCGGCGTCTTCGCGCTCGGCGGCACCCGGGGCACCGGCGACATCGACGTGCCCTACGAGACCGTGTCGCTCGGCGTCGAAGGCGCGACGGACATGATGGAGGGCATCCGCGCCGGAGAGGCCGCGCTCGAGGCGCTCGCGCCGGCGGTGCAGGCGCGCGTGGACGCCTTCGATCCGGACGGGGCAGCCCGCGTCGTGCGCACGCTCTTCGCCTCGGATCGGCCCGTGGCCGGGCGCTCGGCGTGGGGCGCGCGACCGGAGCGCTGGGCCGCGCTCGAAGACAAGATGCGGGTCGACGCGCTCTGGGACGCCGCCGGCGTGGCGCGCGCGCCGAGCGCCATCGTCCCGGTGGCGTACGCCCCGGCGGCTCACGCGCGCCTCGACCGGGGCGACACCATGGTCGCAGAAACTGATGGCGTCGTC
>ERZ1740059.1548-NODE-1548-length-11519-cov-3.464672_pt1 | contig 11519 bp, 6 predicted proteins | sample MGYA00581744_ERZ1740059 | MGnify/ENA primary metagenome ERZ1740059 (study PRJEB43018, sample SAMN04849738) | marine metagenome | isolation source: floating plastic debris | place: Pacific Ocean | collected 2008-08-28 | study: EMG produced TPA metagenomics... | reverse complement strand
AGCAATACAGTCCGGACGGCGCGCCGAGATCGATCCGAACCTCCAAAAGCTCACCGGCCCTGAACGGCGTCGAGGCGGCTGCCATGTCCAGTTGCGTCCGATCCCGGCGGGATGAGGCGGCGATATAATCAGGCAAGGATCGCATGGTAGGATCGCAGGCCAGCGCGCCCAGATCCACCCGCGTGCGGGGCAGCGCCGACAAGATCCGTGTGCCTTGGGCGAATTCCAGCTCCAACCAGGCGCCCCTGCCTGGATCATAGCCCAGTCGCGGGCGCAGCGTGGCTTGCTCTGCCCCGGCCTGGCAATGCCCGGTGCTGGTGACCGACTGCACATCGAGACGACCGCCGGTCAGGACGCGGGCCGACCCACCGGCCCTTCGGCTGGCCAGCGCTGTCAGGCGACTTCCTAACACATCGGAACAGGCGCTATAGCCGCCCTGCCCCCGAACCGGACAGATGGTCAGACTGTCAGCCCCTGTCGCCAGTGCTTCAAAGTCGCGAAAGGCGCGCTCGATCACACGGTCTACATTGGCCGCGCCTGCCGCAACGATGGGCGCTGCAAACGCGGCGCTTGTGGCCTTGCACGCGGCATCCGAGGTGATGGCCTGCAATCGATAAGCGACGGTCTGATCCTGGCGATTGGGCGAGACGATAAAGATCGCCGCATCACCGTCATGGGCACGGGCGATCAGATCCTCCGCCTCGGCCCCGCTTAGGCCAATCGTGCTTTCCCGAAGGCCGCGAAGTTGGCTGACATCGCGGGCCGGAATAAGACGCACGCGGCCCGTGGCGGACAAGGCAGCCTCGACCGACAGTCGCAGGGCCGCAGCCTCTTGCGTGGACAGAGCCGTCTGGTCATTGGGCAGGCCCGCAATCACCAGATCCAGCGGTTGCCGCCCAAGACAGGCTGTCACGTCATCGACGAACTGCTCGACCTTGACGTCGGCCCAAAGCGGTGTGGCCAGTAACATGGCAACACCCAGCCCAAACATCCATCGACGCATTGCTCCTAGCCGCCCTGCTTTTGACTGGCCAGCGACCGGGCATAGGTGTCGAGAGCTTGGATGAACAGCGGGTTAAAGGTCCCGTCGATCTGGCCGGTGTAGAACCGGGCTTGGGTCAGCTGTTCCTGCAGCCCCCGGATCGTCGCGTCCGACAGGTTGAGAGAGCCATTGGTGGTCGCCACAACGAAGCCAGCGCCCGAAGCCCCCTCAGCCAGGGCATCCATCAGGGCGCCGACCGGGGTGATTTCCGGGAAAAATTCGCCAAAACCATTATCGATCAGGACAGCGACGGTGGCCATGGCCATGGGATCCCCTTGGGCAATGGCTTGACGGTAAAGGTCAAAGCCCTTTTCCATGTCCTTTGCGATACCGCCGCGCCCTTCCAGATAAAACGGCACGAGGCGCGACAGCGCATAACTGTCGCCGCGATCTACCGCCGCCTGGTACCATCGCGCGGCGCCAGCAAGGTCTTTTTGCACACCGCGACCATGTTCCAGCATGCGCGCTGCGTTGGTCATGGCAGCGACATCGCCGCCTTCGGCGGCGCGGATGTAAATGGGGAAGGCTTTCTCTGGGGAGGCGGGCACACCTTCGCCGTTCTCATGCAGGATGGCCAGGTTGTTAAGCGCGGCCATGGAGCCCATGTCGCTTGCGGTGGTGTACGCTTGCAGGGCCTCACCATACTGGCCCAACCGGTCATGGGCGCGGCCAAGTTGGTAATGCAGCCGTCGTTCCTCGGGGAAGGCTTGAACCGCCGCGCGACAAGCCTGCAGCGCGCCGTGTCCATCAAGCCGCCCGTAGGCGACACCTTTGACATTGGGTGGGCGGTCCTGATCGGCTTCGCCCGCCGCCAGGTCGTCACAGCGCCCAACCCGGGGGTCCTGGGACGGATCGCCGGCGAAAAGGTAGGTCTGCGCGACATCGCGATAGGCACACACGGTTCCGCAGCTATCCAAGTAGGCCCGATAATCTCCGGTTGCCGAAAAACGATCCCAGGCCTCTCGGTCCTGTTCTGCCGCGGCACCTTGAGTGTAGGCCGTCAGGCGGGCCAAAGCCTCTTCGCGAAAGCGGCAGCCCTGGCAACCGGCGATGTAGCGCTCCAAAGCCGCGCGAGCTTCTTTGGCCGCGGCCCATGCGGCCTCATCGCGGGCCTGTTCGACAGCTTCGCGGACCGGTGCGACCGGTGCTGCCGCTGGCAAGACGATCGCGGCATCGTCGATCTCGGGTATTTGGCTGCGCCCGGTTTCACGCAAGGCTACCGCCGACACGGTGTCGGTCAACCAGGCTTGCAGGGCGGACCATTCGACCGGGCCGTCACCCTGCCCTGCCAGACCGGCGGCCCCCATCAGAAACCGACTGGTGAATAGACCCATCTGGGCCTCTTCATCCCAATTGGCTGGCGCTGTTCCAGAGGTTGCGACCAGTTTGACGACACCATTGCCGGTATCAGGTGTCGACGGCATGAAACCCGGCGCAGACACCGCCAACAGGGGCTCCCCCCGGCCGGACTCGCCGGTAAAGCAGGCGTCCAACATCACCACGACCTGACGGTCCGCTCCGATCTTGTCTTTGACGATGTCAAGGTTGCGATACAGCGTCTCCAGCGGGTAGCCGCTTTCGATTGAGTTCGGATCACCATCCGACGGCAGAAGGAACGGCTCTTTTGAGGCAAGGTCCGGCACACCGTGGCCAGAGTAATAGACAAAGACATTCGAGGCGTCCGGCGTGACCGCACGCCAAAGCCGCCCAGCCTGTGGCCGTGCTTGCGACCCGAACATCTGGGTCATCTCGCTAAGCGTTCCATCGCGCAGGACAAAGACGTTCTCGGGGCGGTATCCCAGCGACTGAACCAAGTAGGCCTGCATCGCATCCACGTCATTATGGGCGAAATCGACAGGCTCGGTCTGGCGATAGGTCTTGTTCCCGAGGCGAACCGCGATGGACTGACTGTTATCGGCAAACGAAGCCGCCGGGTCAGCCCGTAGAGTGGATGGCAGGGCCAGCCACAGCACCAGCGATAGCAACCCAAAAAGATATGCGATCTGTTGAACAAGCGGTCGGATCATCGATATGCGATGACTTAAAATCCTAATCATAGAAATCCCCATCGGCTTTTTTCTGGCGTTGCTGGGCGTTGGCCCCCGCACAATAAGCTGGGTTTAGCAGAGCCAATTTCGCGACCGTGAGTCAAGCGATAGGCCCGGTCCGGCAATTTCTGGCTTGGGTTGGCCTGCCCGAATCTTTGGCCGTGACATACTGCTGGACCACCCCTTTCGCACGAGATCACGCCATCATTTAGGGCGAATCACCAGCTGGCTGTCTCATTTCTTTGTTCGAAATGTGACCATTCAGGACGATTTAAGTCTCATTAAACGAGGCTTTGACATATCATCGACACAAGCGCCTTTGGCCAGTGTATGCATTACTTGGTTAAGGGCATCGTGACGCGGTATTATGCAAAACAATCTCCGACTTTAGTCGGACATTGTGGAAAACTTCGTAGCGTCAACCACGCATTCGGGGTTGAGATCAACGGCCCAAAACGTATGCTCAATTGTGTCGTTTGGTGTGTGCTGCGAGCGACAAGTACGAGTAAGGCTAATGCTGTAACGAGTGAGTATTGGGGAAGGGCCGGGTGTTTCACCCGGCCTTTTTTTCTTGGTGTTTGACGCCCCTTGATTGCACCCGGCATCCAGCCAGTAAAGTCAGGCAATATGGCCTTTCAGGTTGGCAAGACGTCCAAATCCACCCATCTATGGCGAACGCTCCGATTGGATTGGGGGCGTAGAAACCTGTTGAGTGACGATTTGATATGACCATTCCTTCTCACGTGATTGCCATGCTGCGCCGCGTGCGGGACCGGTTCAGCGAAACCAAGTTGCGCGACCGGATGGCGCCGCGCTCGGCCCCGGCGGCGAGCTTGCGACCGGTGCGGACCGCAACCCGCGCAAGCGTTCGGCGATATTGGGAGCGGTTGATCGCCGATGGGCCGGCGACATCGCAAGATCGTGATCAACTCGTCGACGATGCAACCCTGGATTTGGCCACCGCATACAGCGGAAATATCGAGAATTTCATTGGAACCGTGAAGGTGCCGGTCGGCGTGATTGGGCCGTTGCGGATCAATGGGCTGAATGCGCTGGGGGATTACCATGTGCCGCTGGCTACGACAGAGGCGGCCCTAGTTGCCTCCTATGGCCGAGGTGCTGCGGTGGCAACCAAGGCTGGAGGGGTCAGCACGGCGGTCCTTTATGAAGGTGTCATGCGCACCCCTGCCTTTCGCCTAGATGGTTTGTTGGAGGCTGGGCTTTTCGTGGAATGGGTCGTCACCCATGTCGAAGCGCTCAAACAGGCCGCCGAAGCCACCACCCGACACGGCAAGCTGATCTCGATCGAACCGGTGCTGGATAACGAGGTCGTCTTTCTGATCACCCGGTTCACTACTGGCGACGCATCTGGCCAAAACATGGTGACGATCGCGACCCACGCCATGTGCGAGGCCATTGTCAGCCAATGTCCGGTGCCCATTCGACGTTGGTATATCGAAGGGAACTTCTCTGGCGACAAGAAGGCCTCGTTCCTGGGGATGGTCACGGGGCGTGGACGCAAGGTCAGCGCATCGGTCACCCTACCCGGCGCGATGGTGGAGCGATATCTGGGGACCACCGTCAAAGACATGCTGGATTACGGACGGGTGGCCCAAATGGGCGCGCTATTATCCGGTCAAATGGGCGCACAGGCCCATTACGCGAACGGTCTGGCCGCGCTTTACATTGCAACCGGGCAGGACGCCGCCTGTGTCTCAGAAAGCGCGGTGGGGTTCACGCGGATGGAGCCCGTGGGCGACGATCTGTTTTGTTCGGTCACCATGCCTAACATCCTTGTCGGATCGGTGGGCGGCGGCACGGGCCTACCTAGCCAGGCCGCCGGGCTGAACATCCTTGGCCTGCGGGGCAGCGGCCATGGCGCCGCACTGGCCGAGGTCACGGCGGCCCTTTGTCTGTGTGGCGAGATCTCGATAGTGGCGGCCATCGCGGCCGGGCATTTCACACGCGCCCACGAAAATCTGGCCCGGCTCAGATGACCGGCTCGCTCGCCGCCAGGTTATGGATCTACCAGGCCGAACGCTTTCCGTTGAAAAAGACCGTGCCACTCCTGGCCGTCTTTTCGGCGGCAAGCATCACGGCCTCTGCCGTTTTAGCGGATCGCCCGCTGCCGGGACTTGGAGGATATCTTATCGGGTTCGGGCTGGCATTGATCCTGTTCTTCCAGATGCGCGTCTGTGACGAGGTCAAGGACCTGGACGATGATCGGCGCTTCCGGCCCGAGCGCCCTATTCCACGGGGCCTGGTCTCGTTGCGTCTAATCGCGAGCTTGGGCCTTGTCACTGTTCCCATCGCCCTCGCTCTGGCGCTCAGTTGGGGGGCGGGCCTGGTCTGGCTGTTGCTGCTGGTTTGGATCTGGCTTGCGGCCATGACGGTTGAATTTGGGGGGCCGGCCTGGTTGAAGGCGCGGCCCGTCCTCTACCTGCTGAGCCACATGGCGATCATGCCATTGATCGATCTGCTGCTGACGGGGATCGAATGGCGCCCGGCCGGGTCGCCGCATCCGGGCCTGTGGTGGTTTATCGGGTTATCCTTTGCGAATGGCTGCGTTCTGGAATTGGGCCGCAAGCTTTGGGCGCCGGTGAACGAGCGCGACGGCGTTGAGACCTATTCCCGTCTCTGGGGGCCCCGCCGCGCTGCGATGGTCTGGCTGGGTTTCGTGGGTCTAGCTTTTGGGTTGCTCGTCGGATTTGGCGCCGCTGTCGGCTATCCACGGATCTTGGCTGTGGTCGGGTTTACCGGGCTTGTCGCCTGCTTTTGGGCCGGACTACGCTACCGTCGCAATCAAACGACGGCAGACGAGCAGCGGGGGGATATGATCGCGGGTGTATGGGTGTTTATGTGTTACGCGGCGGCTGGCTTTCTGCCCCTTCTGCTGGACGCGGTCTGATGGTGCATCTGGTTGGGCGTGACCCCAGCATGGCGGTGGTACGTCTGGGCGGAAAAGCGGCGGGCCTCAGCCGGCTTGCCATTGCTGGTTTTCGTCCTCCCGCCTTTTTTGTTCTGCCCGCCGAAGCCTTTTCGGATGGCAAAGCCCGGACGGATCTGCTGCCTGAAATCCAGCGCGCCCTACCTGGCATCGGCCCTGGGCCCTACGCGGTCCGGTCCTCGGGGCAGGCAGAGGACGGGAGCGAACACAGCCATGCCGGTCAGTTCGAAACCGTGCTGAACGTGAGCGCGGACGACGTCATGGAGGCCGCCGAAACCGTGTGGCGATCTGGCTTTGGCGACCGGGTTCAGACCTATCGCGCGGTCAAGTCAGGCGGTGATGCGGCGCCCCCGGCCATCATCGTGCAACAGATGATCCAAGCCAAAGTCTCAGGTGTCGCCTTTTCGGCGGATCCGGTCAGCGGGATCCGCGGACGGTGCGTCATCTCGGCCATCGCGGGGTTGGGCGACAGGCTGGTAGCGGGCGAGGAAGATGGCCAGACTTGGGTCGTTGTGGACGGGATGATCAAAGAGCGGCCCGACACCAAACCAGTGATGACCGACACGCATGTCTTGGACGTCGCGGAACTGGCCCGCAAGGCAGAGACTGCGCTGAAGGCGCCGCAAGATATCGAATGGGCCATCGACGCGGACGGGCTGCATATCTTGCAAGCCCGCCCCATCACGACGCCACTCAAGGATCCGCCCAATCCCGATCAAACCCTGACGATATTCGACAATTCGAACATCGTGGAAAGCTATCCGGGCATGGTCAGCCCCCTGACCTACTCCTTCGCGGTCCATGTCTATGCCCGCGTCTATCGCGCCTTTGTCCGGCTGCTTGGCGTGCCTAACACGGTCATCGCCCAGAATGCGGCGGTCTTTGACAACATGCTGGGGCGGCTGGATGGGCGGGTCTACTACAATCTGGTCAACTGGTACTGTGCGCTTGCGTTGCTGCCCGGCTTTGCCCTCAATAGGTCCTATATGGAGACAATGATGGGCGTCTCAGAACCGATGCCTGCCGAAATCACCGATGCAATCGGGCCGCCTCCGGTAAAAGGCTGGCGAAAGACGTTCGAGTATTTGCGCGTGGTCCGCGTCGCCGGGCGACTGGTCTTCGAGACCGCGCGCCTGCCTAGGACCCGACGGGCGTTCTATGGCCGGCTTGAGGCGGCTTTGGGCAGCGGTCTGGATCTGGGAAAAGCGGGTCCCAACGAACTGGTGGCCGAGTATCGACGGATCGAGCGCGACCTGCTCGACCGCTGGGATGCACCACTAATCAATGATTTTCTGTGCATGATCGCTTTCGGCGCGTCGCGCAACCTGCTGCAAGCCTGGCTTGGGCCAGACGGTTTGGCATTGCATAACGACGTGATGATCGGCCAGGGCGATATCGTTTCGGCCGAACCCGCCCAGCGCATCGCGCGCATGGGGCGCCTAGCCGCCGAGGCGGATCTGGTCGATGAGTTGATTGCTCATGATTGGCGCGCTTTGGACAAGCATCCGGTGTTACGGTCCGAGATAGAGGACTACCTGGCGACGTTTGGTGATCGTTGCACCGAAGAACTGAAATTGGAAAGCATCCCGCTGACCGAGGTCCCCACCCCGCTTATGTTTGCCATAGCAGCCGCGGCTCGCCGACCTCAGACCACCGCCGTATCTCGGCCCGCGCCAGACTGGGATGCGGTATTCCGGGGGAAACCGGTCCGGCGCCGCATCGCGCGCTGGTTTGTCCATTGGGCCAAGGCCCGCGTCCGCGACCGGGAAAACCTGCGGTTCGAAAGGACACGGATCTTTGGCCATGCACGGCGGGTTTTCCTTGCCCTTGGACGTGAATTCGCGGCCCGGGACATGCTGGCAGCGCCCCGGGACATCTTTTACCTCACAACGGCTGAGGTGCTGGGCGCCGTTGAGGGGTTTGGATTGTCGTCGGATCTAAAAGGGCTGGTGGCGTTGCGCAAAGCGGACGACGAAGCCTCCGCCGCCCGCCCCGATCCTGATGAGCGGATCGAGTTGCGCGGCCCCGCCCAGTGGCAGCCTGGCCCGGGCATGAAGCGCGACGCCGAGTTGGGCTCACAACGCAGTGGGACCGGATGCTCTGCCGGGCAGGTCACCGCCCCGGCACGGGTCATTCGCGATCCGCGTCACGAAAGCCTAGAGCCCGGTGAGATCCTGGTCGCCCGCCATACCGACCCGGGCTGGATCGCCGTCTTTGCCAACGCTGCGGCGATTGTGGTGGAGCGCGGCTCGCTTCTATCCCATTCGGCGATCGTGGCGCGTGAACTTGGTATTCCCTGCGTGGTCGGCCTGAAGGGTGCCACCGACTGGGTCACCGACGGCGAGCGGCTTGAGGTGGACGGCGCCACGGGCCGTGTCAGGCGGCTGGATGACCAAGGCTGAGATCGCAGGCAAGGCGCGGTTCGACAGGATCCGCTACGCCCAGTTGTGGGAAGATGCTGATATTCTGACCGCCGCACTCGGTCCGCGACCGGGGGCGACCCTGGTCTCGATCTGCTCTGCCGGGGATAACGCCCTTGCGATGCTGACATTGGACCCGGCGCGGGTTGTCGTGCTGGATCTATCACCGGCGCAGATCGCCTGCCTGCGGTTGCGCATCGGCGCGTTTCAAACGCTCACCCACCCGGAATATCTGGAACTGATGGGCGCGCGGGCCGGCCCGCGCCGCGGCGCTATGTTTGACAAGGCGACCGCAAACCAGGAGCGCGCCACATACGCCATAAGGCGCGCCATTCGGCCCGAGGAACAGCGCCACGGGGCCGGAGGCGTCGGCAAGTTCGAGCGATATTTCCGAATTTTTCGGACCCGGCTGCTGCCCCTGGTGCATGGGCGCCGAACCATTGACGACATCTTCGTCTCACGCCCCAAGGACCAGCGCGCGACTTTTCTAGACCAGCGCTTCAACACCTGGCGATGGCGACTTTTACTGAATGTCTTCTTCTCCCGGGTCGTTATGGGGCGCATGGGCCGCGACAAGGCGTTCTTTGCCCATGTGGATGGGAGTGTGGCCGATCACGTGGCTCGGCGCATCCGCCATGCCGCAGTGGAGTGCGACCCGGCGGACAACCCCTACTTGCACTGGATCCTGCGTGGCGGTCATGGCGCGGCGCTGCCAATGACCTGGCGGGCCCAACACTATGACACGATCCGCAATCGTCTGGACCGCTTGGATATCAGGCTAGGTGCGCTTGAGACATTTGTCGAAACCGGTGAAAAGGCGGATGGGTTCAACCTGTCCGATATCTTTGAATACATGTCACCCGAGGTGTTCGAACGGGTCTATGGTCAAATCCTAAGCGCCGCCAATCCGGGCGCGCGACTGGTTTATTGGAACATGATGGCGCCGCGCCGAGTGCCGCCGGCCTTTACAGCACGGATCACATCGCAGACCGCACGCGAAGATGAATTGAAGGCGCAGGACAAGGCCTTTTTCTACTCGGATTTTGTGATCGAGGATGTGTTGCCATGACCGCCATCGGCCAAATCGCCATCGCCTTGGGCTCGGTCGCGATTTTGCTTGGGTTGATGGCAGTGGTACGGCGGCAGGCCCGAAAGCTGGATTGGTCCGCCGAGGTGCAGCGCAAGCTTGTCCATATCGGGACCGGTCTTTACGCCCTGTGCCTACCATGGCTGTTCCGAGATGAATGGCCTGTCTACATGCTCCTGGGTCTGACGATTGTCGTGATGTTGATCCTGCGCCTGCCCCGCATTGCCAAAGGGGGCTTGGGCGAGACCCTGCACGGCGTTGAACGCCAGTCCTGGGGTGATCTGTTGCTCGCCTTGGCCGTGGGCGTGGTTTTCGCCCTCTCCCAGGGTCAGGCGATCCTCTACGTCCTGCCGATTGCGACCCTGACCCTGGCCGATGCGGCGGCGGCGCTGACCGGCACCCGATACGGCAAACAGTTCTTCCGGGTGGAGGAAGGACAGAAAAGCGTCGAAGGGTCCGTCGCCTTCTTCATGATCACCCTGATCCTTTCGATGATTTGCCTGCTGCTGCTGACCGATGTGCCGCGGGCAAATGTCATCCTGCTGTCCCTGATCCTGGCCGCTTTCGGGACCCTGGTTGAGGCCGATAGCTGGCGCGGTTTCGACAACTTTTTCCTGCCAACCGGGCTGATGCTCTTTCTCAACATGAACCTGACCGCCCCGGCCTTGGATCTGGGGCTTTTGCTTGTAATTTATGCCATCGCGGTCGGGGTCTTTCTGCGTCTTGGGCCATATCTGGGTCTGACGCCCCACGCTGTGCGGGTCTACGTCGTGGCGATGTTCCTGATCCTGTCGGTGACCCAGCTTCAAAACGCGGTTCTGCCTGCGCTTGTCTTTGCCGCCCATGCGCTGAGTTGCCGGCTCGCGCCGTGCCGGGCGGATTATCCTGAGCTCGACGTCGTAGCAGCTAACTGCCTGTCGAGCTTTGCGTGGCTCCCCGCGGGGCTGGTCAACGAGATGAATGCGCTCGCCTTCTACGGCCTGACCATGTTGGGTTTGGTGGTCGGCTTCGGCGGCCTCTCCCTTGCCGGGTATCCGGCGACAATACAGATTTCCGTAACCGTCGGTTTAGGTCTGGCGGGCCTTGGCCTTTACCTCGGGCTGATGACCTTCAACACGGCGACCACAATGTGGGCGGGCACACCCATGGCCCTGGCGATCCTGACCGCCACGATCACCGCGCTAGGCCCAAGCTTCTGGCCATCTTGGTTCCTTGAAAATCGAGCCGCCAAGCTGACGCTTCTGGCACTGACCGTTCCGGCCTTGGGATATGTCTGGATGATCGGGGAGCATCGGCAATGGATGTAGAGGCGTTCAACACCCAAGGCGCCCAAGCGACGCTTTACCGAACGGCCCCAACCTGGAGCGCTTTGCGCACGATGGCCGTCGGAAAGTTCAAATGCCAGGATCCCGGTGCGGGCACTGCTTTGCTTCGGCAGATCGCGGATGTTGCGCGGTCACAGGGCGCAGAAGCACTTATCGGGCCAATGGATGGGGATACCTGGCACAGCTACCGATTGGTTTGCGAAAGCGACGGCCGCCCGCCTTTTTTGATGGAGGCGACGGGCGGGGAGATAGATCTTGCCGCTTTCAACGACGCCGGTTTCGCGCCGATTAGCCACTATTTCTCGGCCGCCGTTCCGCTTGCGGAGGTCCCGCAAGCCGCCCCCGCGACGGGTGAGGCTTTCACCATTGCGCACTGGGACGGGCAGGATCCAGAGGGTTTGTTTGCGCAAGTACACGCCTTGTCTTGCGCGGCATTCGCGAACAACCCTTTCTATAAGCCGATTGAGTTGTCCGATTTTCTTGGGCTGTATCTGCCATTCGTGCCACTGCTGAAGCCCGAATTGATATGGTTCGCGCGCGGGCCTGGGGATGACCTGGTCGGGTTTCTGTTTGGCATACCAAACTATGCCGAAGGACCAGATAGCGACACCGCCATACTGAAAACCTATGCCAGCCTCAGCCGCGGCGCC
>ERZ1740059.1547-NODE-1547-length-11519-cov-8.812805_pt1 | contig 11519 bp, 9 predicted proteins | sample MGYA00581744_ERZ1740059 | MGnify/ENA primary metagenome ERZ1740059 (study PRJEB43018, sample SAMN04849738) | marine metagenome | isolation source: floating plastic debris | place: Pacific Ocean | collected 2008-08-28 | study: EMG produced TPA metagenomics... | reverse complement strand
AATTTAAGAACTTGAACAAAAAATGAAGGCTTTTAGGCTCAGTGCCACTGGACTAATTGAGCTCAGCTGTAAAATCGTGTGAACTAAGATTACATACCTGCTATTGACAGATTTAGATTTCTTCTTGCCACTCTTGCTTCGACTGGAAGTAGGTGTGTGAGAAAGTGAATTAGATGTCACGTGTTTGGATTGACTAACCCCAGAACCTCTGTAAATTAAACCAACAATAAGCTATCACAATTAAATAAGCTCAATGATGAGTGGTTGTATTTGAGCGCCCAGTTGCTTATCACGGGGATCAACCGTGATTGTGAGCTTTAATCAATATTGGCCATCCAACAGTAAGACTGGTGCAAGCTTGCTAATAGATTGTTTCAAAACAATTGAATATTTTCGATTTTGGCTCCAAAACCATTGTCTATTCTTTTTCCGATTCTTTTTCCGATGCTTTTTCGATTCTTTTTCCCAAAAGAATCTAAAATTGATTGCATTCCGATTGTTTGCGATAAGGGCACATTCTGGGGAACCTGACTGCCTAGTTTCAACCGAAACCTTGACGTATTTCAGAAACCGGCAACCAAGACCCGATCCCAGACCCTCTCACAGTCACACTCCAAGCGATGATTCTGCCATTGAGCTATGCTTCCCACAGAACTTTGCTACTGAAAAAAAAATTCTATTTGATTGGTGATGGCTTAAAAATCATTGACTATGATAGAAAAGATGATGGATTCCAAATTAATTGACTGTTACATAATAGATTGTGCCATACCATCATAATCAACCGAATATCGTAGCCAAATTAATTACGGCAACCCTGGACTGGTGAGATTATGAAAGTGTGTTAGTAGAGGCAGCTATTATCAGCACAGCATCAAAAAAGGGTCAACTCCTAAAGGCCCCACATACTGATGATAACCAAAGGCTTTATTTGCAAGGATTGAGCTTACCTCAGTTCACTGACAGACATGCAGCTAGGAGATGAGTTGACAGGCTCGTCATCTGGAGGTGGGAAACCACTTCCCTCCTGTCCCTGCAACCCTCCAACATCACCAGCTGATGACATCTTAGTGCCCCATCTGCAAAAAGGGAAACTTGCTGGTTACATGCTCCATACCTTTGATGATTCATAAATTGACCCAAAAACCGCTAACAGCCCGAAAAAAAATTTGACATAAATTAAGGATTATCTGTGATAGAGTTTGAGTATAATAGTAGCCTGTGACAGAGAGCCTGTCCCAGGCTAGTATAATAGGATAATAATAATATTGCCATCTGTCAGTGGTGGCAATGACCTTCACTGATGTGAACACATAGGAAGCGTTTACAAAGGTGGCTATGTTTCCAAGTCGTCAGAGCCACTCTTCAACCACTGACAACCTAAACCAGCATGAAGCATACTGAGGCTGAGGTTGCAGTGGCTGGTGACAGCATCCTCATGAGTACACATAGATTTCTTATTGTGCAAACTACAACGTTTTAGAATAAGACAGTCTGTTGGTCATTCTCTCATAATATCCCACATTTGAATCACTCAGCATCACTAATACCAAACGGAAAATATTACAGGTGAGTTTTAAAAAAAAGCAGGCGGCTGTGACAGGTGGTTGTTTAACAATAGAGATTAAACACAAGAAGATGAAACACACACGGTCCCAAACTAGACAGGGTCAACGTACGCGTATCTCACAGCATTTCTATTTGAAAACTACCTAGTCATCAGTCTACCATCACTGAGCATTACCTACCTAGATCTGGGAGACTCCACATCTCTCACTACTCTTGTCACTTGTTTACTTCCTACTCTGCTGACTTCAACGCTGCCGGCAGCTGGTGAACCAATCTCTGTAGCCTTTCTACTAACGGGAGTTGCGTTCTCATCACTGAAAGCGAAAATGTGTCATAGTTTCAAAATTTATATACCAAATGGTAGCATTGGGCAGTGACCTTGAGGAGTGTTAAATTACAGATTCATGATTTACTCTGGGAATAGCAAGAACACCGAAACAATGAAGGCATTCAGTTCATCATGTTAATAAATTAATTTTAGGTATAAACAAGAATAGCAGACACAACTTCCAACAAATCCTAATGATAAATTCCAAAAGTCAATATGATATCCATTGAACATTTGACCTATCGAACACCCGTATAAAAAACATCCTCACTATTTACTCAGTTTGTCAGGATAATTTCCACATATCAAACAACATATCACACAACTGATATCGGATGTATCGAAAAGGCAAATATTGGAATCATACCCCCACATCATAACAGATTTATTTTAGTTCAGTTACATTACCTTTAAAGCATATAATACAACCTCAAGGCCTCAAATGAAGTTCAAACCGACATATTTTGGCAGTTACTTAGTTGTTTGCACCTTTACAAAAAGGGGGCAACTCCTAACCTTACTTCCAATTGCTTTATGAAAACACAATATGCAACACATTTGATTGAGGGCAGCTTACTTTATTTCACAATTTGAGATGCATACAGATCGAAGTTTTCATGCATTGTCCCAGCCTGAACTACTCCATCATTTTTCTTATAATGCATAGCGGAAAACATACCTTAGAACACTTGGATGATCGATGAATGACAAAACAATTTACGGACACCAAATTTTGGATGACAAAGTGGTGAGCCTTACTATTATTCTGACAACACGTAGCTAGTTGTCTTAGGGCTTAGAAAACATGGCCTTTGACGTCTTTGCTAAGTACCATCAACCAACACATTGGACTTACCCGGTTCTCGCACTGCTGTTAAGATCGCCCGTAACTCGCCTCATTCTCATAACTTTACCCTGGGCTAGTGGAGATACTCCTGCAGTGCTGGAAGCCTTAGTAGGGGTGGCTACAGGAGAGCCCGCATTGTTAGTCATATCTGTACAGGCTAGTCTCTGAGGCTTCATAGTTACTGACTTCATTATTCGAGCGACTGCATCTGGGGTCGATTCTGAAGACAAAAAATCTCTGCTTGAGTACAGCAATAAAAAAGACGCCAACCGAAATAGAAATGATAAATATCACGACAATGAAACTCTTACCATTGCAAAGTTGACCTTTTGGTGTGATATGAGGCAGAAAATGCTCTTATGAAAATAGCCATGCTAAATGTTCATATCCAACAAAAACTTGGGTATTGCGTGCCAGTAGGCCATATCTCGCAACATAATAGGTCCCAAAATGAAGCTTTACGTGATGAATCTTACCTTGTGGAAACATATCAGGGGTGAATGTCATCTTGGTAGACTGAAGGTCAGCTTCAGTGGCAAGATTCGGGTCAAAGCTTACAGGCGGCGTGTTCTGCTGTAAACTCATACCAAGCTGTGAAGCATAAATAATAATCTGACTGATATCATACAGAATATCAAAATATAAAAAACAATTGCATCCGTTCCAGACTGCCTCAGCTTTTAGCCAAGGATCTACACAACAACAATCCACATACAAAAACCGTTTACCTTAGACTTGGTGAGGGTATGATCGTTTTCTTTACTGTGATATTTAATTTTTAGTTCTCGTACACTCTCCTTCAGATCAGGTATGAGTTGGTCTCTCAATGAGCCGCACAGTTGCTGACTGGCCTGCAGCTGTGAGTTCTGTGTGTGAACTTTAGGCTGTAAGTCAGCGAGCTGTCCTGTCAGATTAATCGTCTCACACTCCTCAAACTTCTCCAGGTACAAGTGCATACTCAGATTCCACAAATTCATCACGCTACAAGGGGATACAGTATATATAGCTAAATAAATACTGAACACATACAAGGGCAGAAACAAAACGTAATAAGAGCCTTGTCCATGCATAAATAGATAACGATAATTGCCCTATGAGTGTGATGAGGGTTTTTTGCCATTTTATCTTACAATCCCTATTCCTAATGCGAGTGACCCTCTATTTCACAACTGCCTGACAACAAAGACTGTACAACTGCCTGGTGACTCTAATTGTAACAGCTAAGACTACCCACTTGCTATGGCAATTTTAGGCACAGACTGTTCGAATTACCAGAACTATTAAGACAAAAAAAACTAACCTCACCAGATCCAGTTTACCAGCTTTATATGTGTTCCCAATATCTCTCTACAAAGTAAAAAGCAACCCTAATGTGAAATTAAATCATATGAGCAGCACTGACTGACAGGTACAAGTCTGTACTCACGCACGGTTTGACACTACAGACTACTACCTCGTCACAGAGCAGGAGTGGGAGAATAAGACACATCAACTCAAGTCATCCAAGACAAGTCGTAAGTCTCGACTAGACTTAGCTGAGCCATGATTTGACTTGACTACGACTTAATAGCTTTGGTTGCTTGACTTTGACTCCGCTTGATGTGCTTGATGACTTCACTTGACTTAAGGGATCCGGTTGACTTGAGGCAATTCATCCATAGTCAAGCACAGTCATATTTCAAAATGTGCAATGTATGATACCCTTTGCCCAGATTCAGGCTATCATCGCTTTTACATTGCTTAGTTGGATCAAAAACATCGCTGGCCCGAAGAATTTGCTCGGTTGTCATATTTTTATGGATGAAACAACGCTATCGATTTCAACTTTTCACTGCTGCATTGGAGTTATTATCTCACACTCAGTTGATTGATCGGCCGAACTAATTTAGGAAAGGATACAAACGGATAGATCATGTCTTGCAATCCTTGATCAAGCATACAACATGGATTAGAGGTCTGCAAATGGGTATGAATAGAAGAGATCTATAGGAAAGTTTATGGTGCAGACCAACAGTTTGTCTGCATTTCCTACCTATCATCACTATTACTAAACTCATCAGTCATCTTAGAGTTAACCATAACATACCACAAAAATTGCCCCATTAAACTATGTTCATCGAGGCAAACACATCAGTATCGTTGTTACTGTTCTACTGTCAACATGTAGTGAGATTATTGCATGGTGTGACTTTATTCTTGACTTTAATCTTTGACTTGACTTAGATGTTTCCATTTCTGTGAGGTGACACCAAGTCATTGTGTCCCACCCCTGTAACAGAGCTCATGAATTTATTTGTATCATTACCTTGAGTAGTTCTCGTTCACATTCCCTCAGTAGCATTTCAGGTATTATCACATCCAGATCAGCTGCACTGAGCACATACTTGTGTACTACTCCACTCAGTATAGAACCCACTACCTCCTGGTGATCGCTGGATGATGCTAGGAAGCCCTCCACGATATTCCACAAATCTCTCACCTGAATATGAGAGGAGATGAGCATATCTACTTATTTGTATAGGCAAACTGAACATGATCTCAAACCAACAAAAATTTTGCCGTTTATTTCGTCAAAATTTAAGTCAAGGATTCTAGCAGCAATGTGGTCAGTACTTTTGTGTGTTAGAATAATGTCATCTGGGGGGTTATACGCTAACAATACCACAGAGTTTACCCTAATTTTTTCCAGGTTCAATTAAACAAACATATGAACATCTAACTTTTTCAATATTGATTACAAAAGTGAGAAGAGTCCGCTCCAGGTTTTCAAATGCCCAATACCTTCTTGACTTTTTCCTCCCTCTTAACAGCTTCAATGTTGACATCAAATATCCTGCCATGTTTACTGGCGGGGGAGTAAGGGGTTCTAGTTCCACCCCTGTCGAGGCGTACAGGAGATCTGAACCCCTTCTGTTGGTGAGTAGAGAGAATAGCTTTAATGTCTGTCTCATGGTCTCGTATTGCTCTTGTCAGTCGACGATAATCGCTTAACATCTCACTGAGGAGTACAAATTATACAACTGGATAAGCAATGATCAATTTTTCAGAACACGCAATTTTAGGTTGTGTGCACATGTAAGAAGTCATTTAAACCAGAGTAAGCTGCATATGTATCAATTTGATCAAGAGCAACAAGCAGCCTATGAATATATTTTTAGCATTGTTTCATTCCAGCACCAACCTTGCAGTTTTCTGCCACGTTCTATGAAGTGTTCCCCTTGTCTGGACTCTGTCAAAGAACTTCTTTCTATTATCTATAACACTACATTGAGTACTCTGTATCATAGCTGGAGCAAACTGCAGGTTCTGAGGAGTGAGCAATGGCCTGTGTAACATATCACGGCTTCTCACACCTATAATATGTACAAAAATGTGAAAATCTACGCTACTTATGGATGCTAAATCAAAAATTCAAAATCTGGCTGTTTAGATAAAATGCTTATTTAATATATCAGGGACAATATAGGGCCTCAATAAAGGTTACAATGTTATCATTAATTTGATGAGTATTTTTGACATGGATGGATATAAAGGTATTCCATAACAAGAACTTTAGATCTGTATTGCCAGCGTGGCACTCTTTTGAAATGTACTAAATTGATAACAAAGCAAACAATGATTTTCTAACACTGCTTTGAATTTCCTATACAGTCCTTTACAACCTGATATGATGGAAAATACTGTTCAGAAATTGTACTTTTTTCGCAATCTGATTTGGCTGGTCATTCGAAATCTGGTCGCAAATCTAATACTGATCCCAACAGCTAGACTGACACATAATTTATATAATGATGCTGTCAGAAAATGGCGGCAGACTGAAATAAAGTTACACTTCGCAGAATGAAGATTACTCAGTCTGTTTTACCCATTTTCAAATCAGTTCCAATGACAGGTATGTACACTATATGTACTATGTAATTCAACAACTGAGAAGAACAAAATTAAGTGTTCTGATGATACCACATTGAACTACACTATAGATTATCGATTCTCCAAACAATATTTATTTGGTGACTCACCGTGTTCACTTTTGATGACTTGTAAGAGAACATATGTAGAGAAAGCAAACATGACATTACAGAATCTATCGCCTCCAGGAGATTGAAAGATTGATGGAACTATCTTTGGTAGATTAGAGTCAGGCTCATCCTGAATCACAATAAGCAACAAAATATGATAAACAATTAAAGGTCATGTCATAGCTGTAACTGTGAATAGGAAGCACGCTTGACTGCTGTTCCTCAAACAGGTCCGGTTAAATGTTATCAATCATAGCTTTGGCTAAGGGTTTGGTGCCACTGACCCTTATATAGTGTCGGGAAAAATAAAACACCAGGTTGCGAGCCATCGAAAGCATCAATTAATGCTGCTATGTGGACAGTGGAACATAGCCTACACTCCTAGCAACTGACTGTGGCACATATAAGAGAATGACAAACCTGTGAGATTTGACACAGCCAATTGTTACACACCCTCCGGAATGACTGTTCCCTCTTTTTATCCATGACAGGCCAGCAATCCCTGTCAAAAGTTGAATATCACTGAGGAAATCATTAATATCTATGTACACCGTAATGATGAGGCAATAATTGATAGCATCATCATTGACAGGGCCGCAACTCTTAGTTTGGTTTATCAAACCAAAAGCTGAACAGATGCTTATGCAGGTATTGTAGAACAGACAGTGCAGCGGCAGCCTCAGCATTGTTCAGTGCAGACTACAGATGTAACAGATACTGCAAACAGTTTTAATTAGTAGATTATCTACAACTTGTACACTGTCAAATTACATTGCAACATGATACCCCAGTTTAATATTCTTTCACAGGAGTCTCTGGCAAGAGAGTGCTTTTGAATGTCAGATTGGCAGTTTTGAATCAACACTCATACCAATTCAAACTCAATTTAAAAAAATTATCTGCATATGCAGCAGTAGGTCCCTAAAGGGCCACAAATAATCTGAGTGGTAAATCTACCAGCTTTCAGTTCATCTTATCATATATAAGCCAATAATAGACACTGAATATCTCAACTCAGACTCAGTTTTGACACTACCTGAATTCCTCTTTTGCCCTAGCTGGGTTAAGCCTATCAAACAGAAAGTGTGCAACCATTTCAAAACCTGCTTTATTCGGCACCTTGAACATGTCCCTAAAACAGAAATAAGTGAGTATAATGATCATAGCAGTCATGGTTCACTGAAAATACATTTGACCGGAAAATATCACCCTTTGTGATATGGGTAAAATGTTACCATGATTTCAGATTGTATGCAGCAAAAGGCAGTTGTCAAGATATTATACATCTTGAGGTACAAGGGTTAAGCAATATAAATTATTCAGACTAAGCGTATCTCTTCTTACAGTCTCTTTCATTTAATTTCCAAATATACTTCATCATAATCTCTAGGCTCAAGCTTTGCTTTTCTTTCAAGTTCAAACAATGGATATCAAAATGGAATGAATTTACATGTATGTATATCCAATCAGCAAGAGTGAGTAACCCGATCACATTCCATTTATGTGTATAATGTGTAGGCAACTCCTTGGTGTAGGCCTATGTACATAATTGCTGGCAAGCCCGCTGGCTAGACGGATCTGATCACCATAGCATTGAAACAGAAGTTATGTCTACCTACACATTAAATGCAATCCTAGATGTGGCATGACTGTTGTGAGGATCAAAACCAAGCTGCAGCATGTTGGTGAAAAATATTCTACGTTTCTCCATTGCACTTGACATTCCTGAAATAAAAAAAAGAAAGAATAGCAAGCAAAGAGGCGAGTTGGATTGACGCGAAGACTAAAGTATGTAGCATTGTCGCCTTCAAGTTGAGCTTGGCAACATGGCACAGGCTTCCCACCATCATATAATATTTAATAATCACATTGATTGATGATTGATATTAATAAAATATTGATGATCTTTGAGCCTAATAAAATGAAATATTGAAAAACAGAAAACGTGTAAAGGACTCCTTGAACGTATTAACAGCATGGGCTTCTGGGGATTATAAGCATGCTTGTTTTGCCACCTGACCTGGTCAAAAAAAAACACAAAAACAGACAAACACAACTTTGTGCTTGTTGTCTCTCTCTCTGTCTTTTTTTAGTGTGGTTTTTTTTTTGACCTGCTCTGCTGGTTACAAAACAGACATGCTTATAATCCCAAGCAAAGAAAAATGTGAAAACCACCAATATGAGTATGGTTGTTAGCTGACTGACAGGCAACAGACCTGGATTGAGCAACAATCCTAAATATCAAGTTAAAGTATAAATTGAAAAAAGAAGGAAAAATTTTGGAAAAATTGTTTTCAAAATTCCCACAGAATAGTCTCGCACAAACAACATAGTAGATATGTTTCCGGCTTTGAATACGGTTGTTTTAAGGTAAGTCTCGTGTATTACTGTAGTACTTGCTCTATGGAATCTCAGGCTAGAAAACTTGACCTTTGAGCAAAAATCTTACCATTTTCATTTCATTGTATACAAATAAATACATGGCTTAAGGTCGGGTTGTTTTCAATTCAGGACCACAGGCTTCTTTTCTCATTTGCCATTCCAAAAGATTTTTTTCAGGATTTGATGGATCTGCTTGTAGTTGTTACCCCCACTTTTCTTGCCATACCCTTGAGTCCTTTTTGAATCTGTGTTGCTAAGTGTCACATGAATCTTTCTGTGTAGCCTACATGTTCCCACAGACTGATTGACTATGATGCCATCAGCAAGCAGGCAGGGCTGTTTAAAAATAAATACAAGTTTTGTTGTGTCAAGCATGCTGCTTGCTATTTAATTTAAATTTAATCTTTCCACACTACCCTAAGAATGAAGGAGGCTCAGGAATTTACTCTAACTCAGAATAAGCATGATGTTTATCAATGAATGCTCCTGTTGTGTTGGTCATGGGCTGGTTCTAGCTTGTTTTAGTAGAAAGGCTAGTAGATAATTATAATATAAAGGAGTTTGTATTATTTTGTAAAGGGTAGATAGATAAGATAGCCTTACCAATACAGGCCACTACAGTACAGCATGTACATACCATGGCCTACCATTTCATTTGCATGTAATTGTTAGGATTTGAGAAATGTGTCTTTCCTGATCATCATAGCAAGTTGCCATCACTGGGAGTGTGAGATGAGCAGGTAAAAGTCTGAGTCAATCTAAACATAGATAATCAATAGGATGTTCATAACCACTGAATTGTTTGCTGTTTTAAAAAGTGGGTGCGGCTTTGCATTGTGCATTGAATCATCGTACAGTCAGCGGCGCCATCAGTGATGATTTATATACAGTGTGCAATGCAGTTTGGACTGCTGACCTTCCTGGTTCTGTAGGCCTAAGCACTGTAACAGTTTACAGTGATGACCGCTTATCTCAAAACTGCTCAAATCCATGTAAACTGTATACCATTAATATTAAATTTACATACTCATAATCCCATATTCGATTTGACAGGCAAGGTATTTAATTTTCATCTTCCAGATGGCGGTTGCTGTGCGGATCATCATCACCCTGCTCTCAGCTTGCGTTGCAGTGAAAGGGTTTTCATATGAACTCTCGCTGTTCATTGGTCCAGGAGAGGTTGAGTGTTTCTATCAGCATATGCACGTGCAACAGAGCATCCTAGAGATTGATTATCAGGTAGGTTGCAGTAGCAATGCACTTTCAACCCGCTTTCAACATATCAAAGAGGGTTTAGCATTCGGTTTTCTGCGGTAATTTTCTACTTTAAACTGTTTATCACAGGCCCATGTAGAACATATTTTTAATGAAAAGTCAAGCCAGCCATCATGGCAAGAACCTTGACTAGAAAAGCATAAAATTCAGTGTACAATAATATACCCCTCTTGTGGTTCTATCTGAGTAACACTCAAATCTGAGATACTTGTTTTTACTCTCTTATACCTTTGACAGCTCATAGAATGAAATTGATATTATCAGTAAGTAGAATGGGCCGCTCAGTATGCTAAATTTTAATTAAATTAATATGAGTAAGCCCATCCTTTATATTCATCAAGAAATCTTTCCGGGAGTAAAGTGCAACACATCATTTACCCGTTACGTTTGACACCACTGTACAACCGGTGATGTTGTTTGTCTGTTGATGCCATTTGTTCCCAGGTCATTGATGGTGCTAGTTTAGATATCAATTTCATGGCTCGCTCACCCAAAGGTGATGTTGTGAGAGCAGATCAACGAAAGAAAGGACACTCCCATCAGTAAGTTAGAGATGTAAATAATTGAGGGCTTGCTGACTTTTCTGACAAGAAACCTAATGTCACAAGTTACTGTGAGGTATTCAGAATGAGCAGTAGGAAACAACAGGTTTTGTGTTATAGACCACATTCCTGTTGAGGTTTCAACTTTTTGGTGAGAAAATTTAGCAACCCTTCTGTTATAATAATACAGTTTCTCTGATATTGAGCATTTCCAGCATCATGAATAAAAACCCACCCAATTAAAATCACACTCTAAAACTGTATATGCTGGTCAGGTCGCAAACTGGGTATTTGTATGTTACAGCTTTCTATGATATGGGCAAATGAGGTGTATATTTTTCATCCTTACCCAATTATTGTAGCTAGTGAAATGTTTAGCAACTGGCCTGCAGTTTCAGGAAATTGCACCTAGTATAGATTTATTTATGAGGCTCAAAATGCAGTAGGCCTACTTGGTAAATCTTGTTGCTTGCAAAAGTATTGAGAAGCTTAGAAATATTGTGTGCTCAAATTTTTTTACTACTGCTTCTGTAAAGTTTTATCTCGATACTGTCAAA
>ERZ1740059.1546-NODE-1546-length-11523-cov-3.447593_pt1 | contig 11523 bp, 8 predicted proteins | sample MGYA00581744_ERZ1740059 | MGnify/ENA primary metagenome ERZ1740059 (study PRJEB43018, sample SAMN04849738) | marine metagenome | isolation source: floating plastic debris | place: Pacific Ocean | collected 2008-08-28 | study: EMG produced TPA metagenomics... | reverse complement strand
CCTATCAGGCCGGCGTCGTCTTAGTGGCTGCGGTCGTCTGTGTCGTCGAACCTTAGGGCTTCGGGGTTGCGCCCGACGATGCAGACCTTGCCGCGATCCGGCGCCGAGCCGGCGTTGCGGAGGAGCTTGAAGATCACGACGCCGTTCTCGCTGCCTTTGAGCCCCGGGATGGGTTCGTTGGTGACGGCGCAGACCTCGGTCTTGCCTTTGTAGTGGGTGATGGAGAGGCGTGCGTGGGATTCGATGCCCGAGAGGCCGCGCTGCGCTTCGTTGAGGATCGCCCATGCGGATTCCATGGGGATGTTGAAGGCCTTGTAGGCGACGATGTCTCGGCCGCAGAAGAAGTAGTGGTTCTCGCCGCCGGCGCGTTTGAACTCACGCTGGAGGATGCGGAGCGCGGCGGGGTCGTCGTTGATGCCCTTGATGATCGGCGACTGGTTCTCGACGGTGATCCAGCTGCGCGAGGTGAGCCCGCGCATGGCGGCGCCGGTCGCGGGGATCCACTGCAAGAAGCCCTTGTCATCGCGGATGTACTCGCCTTCGGACGACTTGGCGAGGATCTCGTCGGGATGCTCGAAGTGGAGCATCATGTGCAGGCCGATCTGGGGGAAGTTCTCGTGGAAGCGGTCGAGCATGGCGAAGAACGTTTTGTCGAACCGCTGCGGGTAGAAGGCCATTTCCTTGGTGCCGATGCGGATGGACTCGACGCCGGCCTCGGCCAGCGCGGCGAGCCACGCGGCGATCTTGCCGTTGTTGAGGACCATGGGGTCGCCGCCGGAGAGCAGGACCTCGCGGAGCTTTTCTCGACCCGAGTCGGGGTGGACGCCGCCGTTGCGGGCGACGATCTCGTTGTGCTCGCGGATGTAGGCGGTGATCTCGGGGATCTTGGCGAGGCCCTTTTTCTTGACCGTGCCGTCCTGCCGGGCGATTTCCTTGCGGGCGATCAGCTCTTCGCGGTAGCAGAATCTGCAGTGGGCCGAGCACGTCGAGACGACGTACAAGAGGCCCATCTCGTACTTGTGCAGCAGGCCCTCGACGGGGGCGTAGTCCATCTGGTTGCCGGGGTCCTCGGAGCCTTCGAGGTTGTCGGTCTCGTCGGGGCTCGCCTTGACGATGCGCTGGATGGAGGGGCTGGTCTTGGCGAGTTCGTAGTAGTGGCGTGTGATCTTGACGGGCATGAGCGACTCGCCGTCGCGATCGGTGCCCGTGAGGACTTTGAGGCTGACGACCTCGTCTTTGTTGCAGAAGTGGAGCATGGCGTCGGGCGCCTTCTCGTTGAAGAAGGGCGCCAGGCCGTTGATGATCTCGCGCTCGTAGCGTGTCTCTTCGACGCCGTCGAGGAACGCCTGTTCGCGTGCGGTGGGCTGGTAGGGTTGCGACTGAATCATGGGCCGGGCTCCGGGGAAAAGTTGAGACGAGCGGGTGTGAATCTGTAACAGAATGTACAATATGGGCGTTCGAATGCAACAGGATGCACGTTCGGAGACGCCGATTTGTCGATCCAGGATCTCATCGCCAGCGCCGGTGATCGGCTGACCCCGACCGAACGGCGGATCGCCGAAGAGGTGCTCAAAGACCCGACTCTGCTGGCGTTTGGGACGGTATCGGACCTTGCCGAGCGTGTGCGGACGAGTCGGCCGTCGATCGTGCGGTTCGCCGCCAAGCTGGGGTTCGGGGGGTACCCGGCGTTGCAGGCCTCGGCCCGCGACGGCGTGGCCCGGCGGCTGGCGACGCCCGGCGAGCGGATTCGTCGTCAGCCCGGCGCGTATGAGCACATCCACGCGGAGGTCGAGCGGGCGCTGCATCGGACGCTCGGCTCGCTGGATGAGGATCGTCTGAAACGGTTGGCGAAGCCGTTAGCCAACGCGCGGAGCGTGCTGGTGCTGTCGGGTGAGACCTCTCGAGCGGGCGCGGTGGTGCTGCACAGCGGGCTGGCGATGGTGCGCGACCACGTTCGGCTGGTGGATGAGCACGACTTAGCGCGGGAGCTCAGTGGCGCGGCGAAGGGCGATGTCGCGGTGGTCTTCGATTTCGCGCGGTATCGGCGTGCGGCCGTGACCTCCGCTCAGACGCTCTCGGCTTGCGGCGTGGACCTTGTCGCGATCACCGACGGGCCGCTCTCGCCGATCGCGGCGATGACGGAGTTGTGGTGCGAGTTGGAGGTGCCGGCGGTGGGGCCGTTCGATAGCTCATTGCCGGCGGTTGCGGCGGCGGAGTTGCTTGTGCTGGAGGTGGTAGCGCAGCTCGGCGCCGCGGCGGAACGACGGATCCACCGGCTCGAACAGCTCTGGTCGGCGACCGAGACGTTCGTGGATGACGGCGAGTAATCCGGTCGCGCGGCTCGACCTCGGGCGGCGTGAGCAAGACATGCGCCGGACCACGTGACCCGGCGCATGCCCGAAGGGCGCCGCAGGTGCGGCGTTGGTCACGCTGGCGCACGCGACCGGTCGGACATTACGGTGTGCGCGGTTCGGTGTCATCTACCCATCTGGGGGTTGTGGAACCGTTTAGTGAACAGCTTGTTGGAGATGACCCTCCATTTGGAGGGTTGTTCGGCGTTCGGATCGTTGATGTTGTTGAATGTTCGTTGGGTGTTTAGACTCTGCTTGAACGGTTGAGGCGCGCGTGTCTGACCCCACAGTCAAGAGTCGATCTGTGCATCGATGGCACGCTGGGGAGTTCTCGTGTATCCGGTGTCCCGTTGGCGACTGGAGAGGGGCACAGGTGTCACGCACTCGCGGATTCACGCTGATCGAGTTGCTGGTGGTCATCGCGATCATCGCGCTGCTGATCGGTCTGCTGCTGCCCGCGCTCGGCCGGGCGCGGGACACGGGCCGGCTCGCGGTGTGCCAATCGAACCTGAAGTCTCGCGGCGTGGCATTGGCTTCGTTTGCGAATGACCACGACGGCGCGATCGCATCGTTCTGGTGGAAAGCGGGCCGGGTGTACAACCCTCGGTACGGCGCCGCGAGTACACGCCAGCAGGCGGCGGCCGATCAGGCGATGACTGTCATCGGCGACGTGCTCGGCCAAGGCCTCGATCGTGCGCCGCCGGGCGTGTTTCCGTTCCCGGCTGGCTACTACGCGTTGCTCGTGCCCTACGAAGACGCGGGCCCGTTCGGAAAGGCGACGGCCTGCCCGGCGAACGCGGTGCAGCAGCAATGGCTCAACGCGTTCCGCGAAGATCCGTCGGGCGAGGCCTATCTCGATCTGGCGACCCGTCCCTTGCCCGGTCTGCGCCTGGACGTGGTGAAGGCGAGTGGGTTGAACACCTTTTACTTCATGGTCGAGTCCGCGTACACGCGGGACCGCGGGCCGATGGTGAGCAACGGCCCGACGCACTTATCGTGGAATGTCCCGGAAGACCGAGCGCTCGCCGTGCGCCGCGTGGACGAGGTGCGATACGCCTCGAACAAGGTCTGGATCTACGAAATGCAGCAGCTCCACGGCGATCGTGTGCGGTACTTCGCGTATCCGGATGCCAAGACGATGGTCATGATGTTCGATGGGTCCGTTGCGTTGCGTCGGACGGGCGACTCGAACGAAGGATGGGATCCGAGCTGTCCGGGAGGCGGAGAGCCGATGCGGTACAAGTACACGCCCGAGGCGTCTTGGGAGCCCGCGGCCGACTCGCCCGGGGGCGACGAGGTGCTCGGGTGGTACCGCTACACCCGCAACGGCCTCGGCGGCGTGGACTATTGATTCGATACTGGCACGGGCTGCGCACCCACGAACCTTCCGTTGAAGCACGCACAGCTGAATCAGGGACAAAGAAGGCCGATGCACGAGCAGCCGCACAACCGAAACGCTTCAGACGCAAGCCGGCTTGACACCGGCGGGCTGGAAGCGGGCGATGACTTCGAGATCCAGCCGATCCAAGAGGCGACGCTGGACGGTCCGCTTAGCTCTGACGACGTGAAGGCGATGGTTTCGCTGATCGGCCGCGTCGCGGGGATGCGCGAGCCGTTAACAGAACGTCGCCGGGTGTTAATGAGTGGGCTCACGAAGCTGATCGATGCGGACACATGGCTGTGGACCACCTCGACGGGCTTCCGCACGGGCGATGTTCCGATGACCGTGGGATTCGACTACGGCGGATTCAACGAGCGATCGGTGGCGTTGTTCGTTGAACACTCACAGGACACCGAGAACGAGCCGCTGCACAACAGCAAGATGATCCAAGAGATGCAGTCATGGAAGCACCTGACGCGGACGCGCCGAGATTGGGAGAGCGACGAAGAGTTGTACAACTCGCCGCAGTGGGAGTTGTACCGCAAGCCGATGGGCATCGATCATTTCATCTTTAGCTTGGTGCCGCTCGAGGACGGGTACGTGAGCGGCGTTGGCCTGCACCGCGGCGTCGGCCGCCCGGACTTCACGATCCGCGAGCGTCGCATGACGCACATCTTGATCTCGCAGGTGGACTGGATGCACCGCATCGATCTTCCCGAGGACGCCGGCCGGCACACGATGGAGTTCACGCCGCGGCTGCGGGTGGTGTTCTCGTTTCTTCTGCGCGGCTGGAACCGCAAGCGGATCGCCGAGCACATCGGGATCACGGCCAACACGGTGGCGGGGTATCAGAAGCAGGTCTATCGCCACTTCGGGGTTTCGACGCAGTCCGAGTTGCTCGCGCAGTTTGTGACGGGCGACGGGGGCGACCTGCCGCCGATGGATGCGGTCTGAATCAACGGTATTTGTTCCCAGTCTGGGCCCGGCAACGACAGCGGCGAACGCTGTGGTTGTTCGATGCGTGCAGTAAAAAAGCCGAGCATCCGGGGACGCTCGGCTGGAGGATTTGCTGTTGTACGCCTCGTATCAACGGCGGCGGCGCGTTCCGGCGGCCATGCCGGCGAGGGCGAGCCCCGCAAGGGCACTCGGCGCGGGCACGACGGTGAGCGAGGCTTCGAAGATGAACGCGTTCTCTTGGCCGTTGGCTGTGGAGGTCACGTTGTCGTACTGAATGATGGGGCGAACGAACGCCGTGCCGCCCGGCGCCGTGCCGGTCATGGAGAAGGAGAGCCCGTCGCCGGTGGGGGACAGGGAGATCGGGACGATGGTGTCGCCGAGCTTGGTCGAGTCGTCGGCGGCGAAGTACTCGAGGCCGAAGCGGTAGTCGGCGGCGATGTTGTCTTCGAGGCGCACATCGAGCAGGTCGAACTGATACTCCGTGCCCGCGCCGCCCGCGATGCCGGTCTGGACCACGCCGCCGAAGTTGCCGATGTTGTCGCTGAACAGGCTGGCGTGGCCGTTGGGGCCGAAGAAGTTGTTGAAGCCGGCGGCGCCGAACGCGCCCCAGCCGTCGCCGAAGTCGCCGTTGAGGTCGATGTCCTCGAAGCCGGGGTTGAACAGAAGCTCTTGACCCATCACGGCTGTGGATGAGGTGGCGAGTGCGGCGAGCAGGATCACTGAGGCTTTGGCTTTCATGGTTCTCTCTCCAAACAGATAAGGCGGATGCGGATTCTCTCTTGCTGCTACGTCGTTATGTTCACAGTCTTCTCGCGGGCGCGGACGGTCCCGCAAAGCCCGCGGCGCCGGTCAGGACGCCGCGGACGGAGTGCACCGTTTCAATAGAGTTCAGGGACAGGGCTGCGACCATTCGGACAGGTAGCAGCTGAAGTCGGACAGGGTCACGCCGTCGCCGCCGTTGCCCGCGTCGCAGGTGCCGTCGGGCGTGATGTCGGCCCGCGGATCGCTCTGCGACCAGAGGCTCAGGTAGAAGGCGAAGTCGGAGAGGGTGACGAGGCCGTCGGGAATCCCGTTGCCGGTGCCGTCGGTCGTAAAGTCTGCGAAGCAGGTTTCCACGGTGGTCGGCGCGAGCACGGCGTTGTCGATGGTGGCGGCGCGCATCGGGCCTTCGGAGGCGACGAAGTCGAAGAAGAAGACCGGGCGGACAAAGAACGTGCCCGCGGGCGACGTGGCCGTCATGTCGTAGGTGTTGTACCCGCCGCCGAGCATGGGTGTGACTTCGACGATGGTCGAATCGAGCAGGGTGGCGTCGTCGGCGTCGTAGAACTCAAGCCCGAACTCGAAGCGGGCGTCCCAGAGGTCTGCGAAGGAGACGTCGGCGGAGAGGCTGTACTCCACGCCCGCCTCGCCCGGGATGCCAGCCTGGAAGAGTGTGCCGAAGTTGAAGAACAGGTCGGCGAAGAAGACGGCGTGGCCCGGGTTGCCGTTGCCGAAGAAGTCGAGAAAGCCGACGTTGTCGAACGTGCCCCAGAAGTCGCCGAAGTTGCCGTCGCCGACCTGGTCTTCGAAGCCGGGGTTTTCGATCAGGTTGTCATCGACGCAGGTGAGCGACATGTTGTCGACCGCCGCGGCCCGCGAAGCGCCGCTGGACAGGACGTTGTCGAAGAAGATGATCGGCCGGACGTAGGCCGCGCCGGCGGGCGCCGTTCCGGTCACGCGGTACCGGCGGTAGCCCTCACCGAGCGGGCCGGTGATCTGGACGATGGTTTCGTCGAGCTTGGTGATGTCGTCGGCGGCGTAGAACTCAAGGCCGTAGGTGGTTGTGGCGTCCCATTCGCTTTCGAACGAGACGGAGGTGTTCAGCTCGTAGGTCTTGCCCGGCACGGCTGGGATGTTGCCCTGGAACAGGAAGCCGATGTTGGCGGTGTTGTCGCCGAAGAGCGTGCCGTGGCCCGGGTTGCCGGCGTTGAAGAAGTCCAGGAAATCAACGGCGCCGAACGTGCCCCAGCCATCGCCGAAGTCGAGGTCATCGTTGAGGTCGAGGAAGCCCGGGTTGGCAGCGATGTTGGTGTTGGCGTCGACGCGTTCGAGTCGGGCGTTATCGAAGACGGCGCCGCGATCCGGGCCGCCGGAGAGGACGTTGTCGAAAAGTACGACCGGACGGACAAACGCCGTGCCCGCGGGCGCGACGGCGGCGACGCGTGTCTGCTGCCCATAGCCAGCGTCGAGGACTTCGGAGATCTCGACGAGACGTTCGCCCAGCTTGGTTGAATCGTCGTCGGCGTAGAACTCGAGTCCGACCTGAGTGCGGGCGTCCCAGGCGGCCTCGAAGCTGGCGTCGAGCGTGAGCAGGTACTGCACGCCGGGCTCGGCGGGCACGCCGGCCTGGAAGAAGCCGCCGGTGTTGGCGACCATGTCGCCGAAGAGCACGGCATGGCCGGGGTTGCCGTTGTTGAAGAAGTCGGCGAAGCCTGCGGCGCCGAACGTGCCCCAGTTGGCGCCGAAATCGCCGGCGGTCAGCCAGTCCTCGAAGCCGCCGTTGTAGAGCAGGTTGCCCGGGTCGGCGACGCTGAGCGTGGCGTTATCCACGAGCGCGGCGCGTTGCGTGCCCGAGGAGAGCACGTTGTCGTACCGAACGACAGGGCGGACGAACGCGGAATCCGCCGGCGCGGTCGCGATGACGCGGTACTGCCGGTACCCGTCGCCCGCGGCGTCGAGCGGGATGATGATCTCGCTGACGCCGGTCTGCGTCAGGTCGTCGAGCTCGTAGAACTCCAGGCCGATGATCAGCTCGGCGTCGAAGTTGGCTTCGAGCGCGACGGAGACGACGAAGTCGTACGTGACGCCCTCGGCGGCGGGCAGCCCGGTCTGGAACACGCCGCCCAGGTTGCCGGGCAGGTCGGCGAAGAGGACCGCGTGGCCCGGCGCCCCGGCGGCGAAGAAGTCGTCGAACCCGGCGGCGCCGAAGGCGGTCCAGCCGTCACCGAACGCGAGGTCGGTGTTGCTGTCCTCGAACGTTGGGTTTGTTGTCAGGTTGGGCGCCGCGTGGGCAACTCCGGCGGTCATGCCGAGCGCGAGCGCGCCGAGCAGGGCTGTACGAGCGGTGGAACGCATGGCTCTATCTCCGTCCTTCCTCGGGCTGACGCCCGCGGGATCTCTCTATCTCGATGGCTGTTGGGTCACTCTCTCGGTCGGGCCTTCGTCAGTTTCAGTCGATGCGTGATACGGACAGATCGTCGAACTTCACGGCGCCATCACGCCGGGAGGCGTCGGGCTCGGGGTACATCAGTACTCGGAGGTTGACTGTCTCCCCGATCGGTCGGAACGGGAGCGTGAGGCGGCTCCAGTCCGAGCCGGTCTCGATCTCCTCGACCTCCCATTCGCGGGTTTCGAGCACGGCCGGGTTGGCGCCGGTGGTTTCGATGCGCAGTTCGATGCGGTCGGCGTTGCGTTTGTTAGCCGGTACGGCGTCGGCGTTGACGTAGACCGCGACCTCATGCCGTTCGCCCGGCGTGAGCCCGGAGATCGATTGGAAGGCGCTGGACGAGCCGGCGCCGGAGACCTGCCAGTGGCGGTAGGCCATCAGGCTTGTGCCTGAGCGGACAGGTGTCCAGCCGGTTTCGCGCGTGACCTGTTGGCCGAGGAACGTCCAGTCCGACGCGGACGATCCGCCGCCGGTTTCGAACGAGGCGTTGGCCGCGAGGTTGGCGCCGGTGGGGATGGTGATCGCGTTGGGGATAATCGGCAGGGCGAGGAGTTGGAGATCGCTGAACGAGACGGGCGAGGGGCTATCGAAGACGCCGCTGTTGCCGGCCAGGCCGACGAACACGCTGTTGGGTAGGGAGACGGGCGAGCCGATATTGACGACCTGCCACTGCCCGTCGGCGTCGGTGACGCGAACGATCCAGGAGTTACCCTGCCGCCCGAGCGCGAGCCCGACGGGGAAGGCGCTGGTGCCGACGAACGTCTGGTTGGTCTGGCCGCCTTGCGACGAGCGCCAGGCGCCAAAGACCCGGCCGTCGCGGAACGCGTGCACCAAGAGGTGCGGCGCGTCGGGGTCGAGCGAGCCGCGGGCCATGAGGCCGGCTTTGGGGAACTTGCGGAACGTCTCGAAGCGGTCGATCGTGACGCTGGCGCCGAAGTTGCCATTGGCGACCTGGGTGAGGAAGCCGAACTCATCGCGGTTGCCGAAGATGTCGCGGCCGGGCGCGTGCATCGTGCCGGCGTTGGCGCTGTCGGCTTCGATGCCGGGCGTGATGTCGGCCCCGACCACCAGGGGCGCCCATCCGGGCAGCGTGTCCGTCGGGAGCACAGTCGGAAGTTCGGGTGACTCGGGGAGTGTTGCGCTCGGCGCCGCGCCCGTGAGCACGTCGGCCAGTTGTTGATCGAGCGCGAGCGGCATGGTCGCGAGCTCGGTCAGCCGGGCTTCGAGCGTGGACTTGGAAACGGTCGTCAGGTCGCCCAGCGACCAGGGCTGCGCGTTGGTAACGATCGGCCAGTTGTTGGGCCCGACGCCGCCGTTGCCGCTCATCAGCTTGTAGCACCAGACGTAGCAGCCCCAGCCGCGCTGGGCGGACTCTTCGAAGTAGGCGCCCGCGAGGCCTGGGGCGCCGGCGCTGTTCCAGATCGGATTGAACTCGCCGATGACGTACGGCGCGTTGACGCTCTCAACGAATGCGCGCTTGCCCGCGGCCTCGCCGTTCCAGAACCGCGCGTGCGTGCCAAGCGAACGCTCGTTGCCGTCGAAGATGCCCGGGTAGAAGTGCTCGGTGAACCCGATACCCGTCCAGCCGCGGGCGGCCGGGTCGCCGTAGAAGTCGATGCCCTCGATGGAGCCGGGAATCAGGATCGGCCGATCGGGGTCGATCTCACGCACCACGCTGTGGATGCGGTCGCCGATCTCGATGAGGTTCTGGCGGTGGTCGGTGTTGAAGTCGCCGTAGGGCTCGTTGATGACGTCGTAGCCGAGGAAGTGTGGGTTGTTCTTGTATTGGCGAGCGAAGTGCTGCCAGAGCCAAGCGAGCCGTTCGCGGTCTTGCGGGCTGTTCCAGATGTCGTTGGCGTTGACGTCACCGCTGGGCTGGTCGAGGCTCTGGCCGCCCTGCACACCGTGCATGTCGAAGAGGACATAGATGCCGGCTTGCTCGGCCATCTCCAGGGCGCGGTCGGTCCATTCCCAGGCGTCCTCGCGGAGCATGAACGGCTCGTCCTCGCGCTCCATCAGGCCGTACCACAGCGGGATGCGGACCGAGTTGAAGCCGAGGGCGGCGATCTGGTCGAAGTCGCGTTGGGTGATCCAGCCGGCGCGGTGGATGTCGAGCAGTCGCTCGGCTTCCTCGGCGCCGAAGCGCTGTTCGAGGATGTCGAAGACGGTGCGCTGGTCTCGAACGATGGATTCGTCGAGGCCGAACATCCACGTCTCGAGGCTGAGCCAGTTGCCCAGATTGACGCCGCGAAGGTTGACCTGTGCGCCGGTGTCATCGACGAACTTGTCGCCTTGCACGCGGACAAACGGCAGCGCGGCGTGGGCCGCGGGCATGGCGGTCGCAACGAGAGCGACGACGGCAAGTGCAAAGATAGGCAAGTGGGTACGCATCACGGTTCGGTGCTCCAGCCACGAGTAATGAATGGATTGAACCGTTCGTTGCGTTCGGTCTCGGGATTCAGTTCGAAGTATTCATCGGCGGACATCGCAGAGGCATGCCCGTCGAGGTAGCTGACGTTGATCGCGCCCGAGCCCGTGCCATGCGGGAAGTTGCGAGGCTTCCAGTCGGCGAAGGCCATGTCGAACGTGAGCGTGGCAAAGTTGGGCCGCACGGCGTTGCTGATGCGCTTGGCCCGCCAGACGTGATCACGCGAGATGGGCGGGGCGGGGATCTGGATCGCTTCCCAGAAGTTGTAGCGGTAGTCGTTCTGGAGGCGGTCGCTCATGAGGCTGCCGTCGGGCAGCGGCTCGTTGGCGAAGCCCTGGCCTCGCTCGATCGCCGGGCAGCGGAACACGTCGGAGTAGTTGCCGTCGCCGAACGTGCCCTCGACGTACGGGATGAGCACGTCCTGGAGCCAAGGCGCGTTGCCGAGCGGCGGGAGGTAGTTCTCCCAGACGCCGACACGTGCGATCGGCAATCGTTCGTCGTTGTCGTTGGCGTACATGTTGAGCGCGAGCGCCTGCGAGCGAACGTTGGCCGAGCACGCGACGCGCAGGCCCGCTTGTTGGGCTTTGCCGAGCGCCGGCAGCAAGATGCCGATGAGCAAGGCGATGATCGCGATGACGACGAGCAGTTCAATCAGCGTGAAGGCGTTGGCGCGGTGCGTGCGGCGGGCGGTGTTCATTCCACGACCTCCATCCGTCGTCCGTGCGGTGAGACGCGGACCGGCTTTGCTGGCGGTGCACAGGTAGTGCCGTTGACCTCGAAGTAGGTGCGTTTGAGCTCTCGGAACGTTTGGCCTTCGCGTTTGCGAAGTTCGCTCGTGAGCCATCGCGTGGCGCCGAAGGCGAGGGCCCAGGAATCCTGGCAGACGGCCGAGTAGACGGGGTAGGTCAGCTTGCGCATCTCGCCGTCGTCGAAGCCCACGATGGAAAGCTCGTCGGGCACGCGCAGGCCGAGTTCGAGCGCGCGGCGTAGGCCGCCGATCGTCGAGAGCGGATCGGTGAAGAGCACGGCGGTGGGGGGCTTGGGCAGGCTGAGCAGTCGGCTCATCGCCGAGGCGCCGCCGTCAACATCGGCGATGACCTCCACGATGAGCTCGCTCGAGATGCCCAGCCCGGCCTCGCGGAGCACTTGCTCGTACGCGTTGCGGCGATCGGTGTGGTCCGAGTCGGTCACCGCGTGCACC
>ERZ1740059.1545-NODE-1545-length-11524-cov-7.779841_pt1 | contig 11524 bp, 11 predicted proteins | sample MGYA00581744_ERZ1740059 | MGnify/ENA primary metagenome ERZ1740059 (study PRJEB43018, sample SAMN04849738) | marine metagenome | isolation source: floating plastic debris | place: Pacific Ocean | collected 2008-08-28 | study: EMG produced TPA metagenomics... | reverse complement strand
AGCTACCCTCCTCAATTTAATGCCAAGCGTCCACTGCTGTATTCTGGCGACCTGTGTTTTGGCTGGAATAAAACTACCTCAGGCCCATACATAGTCAAGGTCTTCGACTTAAAACAAAAGCATGTCTTGCAATACAACACTGACCACCCTTTTATCATCATTCCGCAATCAGAATTAGATAAGATTAAGGCAAAATACAAATTGGTTCAAATTTTTGATGCGAATAATGAAATCTATTCAGAGCCGGTATTAATTAAACATTTTCAATCTCCTTTGGTACGGATGAATTTTGCATGTCTAAGTCTTCATCTATGTTAGTGCTTATGACTTTAGTTGCTGAAAGTAAATATCAAGTTAAACTGGCGAAAGAGTATTTCGAAATGGCAACAAATAAATCCAACCATACCTTTTTCAAATTAATGTTGAAAAATTTTGAATTGCGTCAATCTAAATAAATAGGTTGTAGTCGAAGAGCTACTAATTAATATCGCCAACTCTTCAAATCTGCATCCTCAGGAGCGCTTTCCTCGATCCGTTTCAGGATTTTAGGAACATACATCGTATTATACCGGAGCCTGGAAATATGGTTTGGATTTTCCTGATCACCATTCCAGCAGTGCTCTGCGCGGTCACCATAATCTACTTCTCCGTCATAGTAAGGATCTTTAGTGTTCTCCAAAAACTCCTCCATCAGGTATACCGCATTATTGAGATAGTAATTGTCCATATCCCCACAATAAATGTGGATTTTCCCCTGAAGCTCCAGCCCCAGCTTATCCCAATCGCGCTCAAGGATATGGCGTAAATCATAGTTTTCTTTCCAGTATTCCGCTACCTCCTTATTGATCACTCCGGTGCGTTTATCCCAAATGCGTTGAGGGTATCCGTCATCGCCTTGTGGGGAGTAAACGGCCTCCCAAATATCCCACTGCTGGCCTGATCTGCTTTTAGTACCTAGCACCAACTCTCGCCAACTCATGTCACGCAGGGACGCGTCTACTTTACCCAAATAATCACGGTGGCCTGGTGTAAGTGTTTGTTTAAAATCACTTTCGTAGTAATAGGCGTTTTTATCTTCGTAGAGGTTTACAGCACAGTAGGCTCTAAAATCAATCGGATCCGGGCAAGCGGCAAAGCAGCCGTTATATTCTTTGGGATACATGACCTGAGCGGCCAGGGCCTCCCACCCCCCGGTCGAGCCACCATATAAAAACCTTGCCCATCCTTCGCCGATCCCTCGAAATTCGTTTTCAATATGGGGAATGAGCTCATAGGTAATAGCGTCACCATAAGGGCCAATGTTGGCAGAGTTCACCGCATACGAGTCATCGTAATAGGGGTTCGCATGTTGAATTTTTATAATGAGCATGCGCGGGAAGTCATCGCTTGTCCATCGCCTGTAAAAATCATAGGCTTCCTGTTGTTGAATGAGGTTATACCCTTTCACATCGAACCTTGCACTGTAGTCGGGCTCCAGATTTGGGTCTGGCGGGTCAGTGCGGAACCCTCCAAAATCTCGTGGAAAGTGTCCGTGAAAAATCATGAGTGGATAACGCGCATCAGGATGATCGTCAAAGCCTTTCGGCAGTAAGACATGAGCCCCCAGGTACACATCCGTACCCCAGAATTTGGATAGACGCTCGCTTCGGATCTTAATATGCTTGATAAGCTCCGTATCCTCGGGTTCTTCAATTTCTGGAATAACCTGATCCATCACTATCTCCAAAGTGCCGCCATTTTCAGTGATGCTTACCTGCTGCGGCGTGCTGTAAAAATTCCCCGGTTTACGATTCCATTGCTGGCCTTCTCCTTTGTCCGGGGGGAGCTTTACCGTATGCCCCGTTGAAAGGTTAAAAGTCTCATACCGATTTAAAATAGCCTGTACATAATACTCACCAGGAGGAATGTCATTAAGGTTTTCAATCGGATACCCAAAAGCGCTTCCATCAAAAACTGCGCGATCAGTGGGTTTGAGTCCTTCCACATCTAAGCCATATCCCAGCTGTGTATTCAATCCGTCAGAAAGCTGAAATCGGGGTTCGGACTCGTCGTTATTGGAAATCAGCAGAACCAACCTTCCGTCTTGTGCCTGAGCCGAGAGCTCACTGGAAAACCCAACCTGAAATTTGAGATTGGAATTATCACCCTGATGGCCACAGGAACTAATGATATAAGCAATTAAAATTATTATTAGTGAATTAACGTTATTCTTCATGGTGATTGGCTTTATGGATCGCTTCACAAGATATAAGAATAGCAAAGATTCACAAAACAGAGTGATAATGCGTTGGTTTTTATCAACGCTAGGTTGCTTTTTGTTCCTGTGTGCAGATGCCCAGATTGATACTACCCGATCGGTGGACTTCCTGGTTCGGAATATTCTCGTGGGCAACGGGGTATTGGTCGGGAATGTGAAGTATACCGGTGCAAAGCAAGCTATAGCGCTATATCAGGATTCGACAAGTCAGATAGGAATTGAAGAAGGCATATTATTAACCTCAGGGAATGTTTTTTATGCTCTTGGACCAAATAAGTCTGCTCATTTCGGAGGAATTACAAATGCTTCCGGAGATGTTCAACTTGACAGGATTGCTAAGGGGAAGACCTATGATGCCTCGGTACTCGAATTTGAATTTGTAACCGTTTCAGAAAACCTTTCGTTCGAATTTGTATTTGCCTCAGAAGAGTATTTGGAATACGTGGGTTCCAAATTCAATGATGTATTCGCTTTTTTTGTTGAAGGGCCGGGTTTGGAAAATATAAACATTGCCAAGCTTCCCGATGAAAAAACTCCAATTACAGTAAATACTGTCAATCACGAAAAGAACAAAGATTACTATATAGATAATACCTATATGAATGTGACGGACGCTTATGTTTGGGATGTGCGTAATCGAAAAGTCATTTGGAATGAACACTTTTTAAAGAAAGAAGTGCCGGCAGCTTATGATACTCAGTTTGATGGTTTCACCACTTTACTTACCGCCAGATGTACAGTTGTACCCAACGAAGTTTACAAGATAAAGATAGCCATCGCTGACGTTAGCGACCGAATTCTGGATTCCGGCGTATTTTTAAAAGGCGGCTCTTTTCGTAGTTATGGTAAGGAGTTCGTTAAGCTAAAAGACCATTTTTCTGAAAGAAAGCAGTTGCAAAAAATCACTAGGATCGAGCCACAATTAAATGTAACACCTATCAAACTCGCCAATAAAATAAAGCCTGCGATCAATCTTGGTCGTGTTGAGTTTGATTTTGATAAATACAGTCTGTCGGCAAGCGCTAAGGCTACAATAGTCCAGTTATATGAACAATGGAAGCAAGCTCCTGAATATGTTATCCATGTTTTTGGCCATACGGATAGCATGGGCAGCATCGATTACAATTACAAATTGGCTGTTATGCGTGCCAAAGCCGTTGCTCATGAATTGGAACGGTTGGGGGTTCCTTCAGAAAATCTGCAACTATTTTTTAAAGGTGAACTGGAGCCTATTCAACCCAATAAAACTTCTTTTGGCAGGGCTCGGAACAGGAGGGTGGAACTGCAACTACAATCTTAACTTAATTTCATCTTCGTAATCTATTGGCACAGCCACAGGCACACCGTAGATTTTCAATTTGATCTTTCCTACATAGCGCACTTTCATTTTCTTGCCTCCAAGTATACTCATAATACCATTGAGTAAGCCGATATCACCAATATCAAATGTGGCGTCAACGGGAACTTTGAATTCTGACTGCCCTGGGATCTTAGTTTTAAGCGCCTGATTAATCACTCCAATCCTTTTGTCTTTTAAAAAAACATCAATTTCCACTTTGCGCAGGAGCATACGAGCTTTATTCGGATTGTAGAAAAAAGCATCACCATTCAGTACCGCCTCTTTGCCGCTGACCTTTGCCACTTTAACATTGGCTACCCGCTTAAACTCAGGAGGCTGGCTTGCATTTTTGCAGCTATAGGTAAGAGCCATAATGGCCATAAACCAAATTATTTTTTTCATCCCTCTAATGACGCCCTGATTTACTTTTTGTTACGGCAGATCTCAACAATCTTACCAAACTACGTGAAACCCTTATTTTTTAGAATAGCAACAAACCCTTAAAACCATAGTCTGCTCTATATCTACATTTGAACTCTAATCTAACAGCTATGAACGTCAAATCAAGAAAGTCAGAAAACATTTACAAAGGCCTAATGTCTGCATTGGAAAGAAAAGATAATGCCATGCGCAGATTCGCCAATATTACTTCACACGAGCTTCGCGCCCCTGTAGCTAGCATGCTTGGTCTAATGCAATTATGGGATGTCCATCAGGGTGACGATGAGTTCAGGAGATCGATAATGGATAAAATGCAGGAATGTGCCTTGGAACTTGATAAGGTAACTTATCGGTTAAACGCTGAACTTGATGTTAAAACCAATGCTTTCAATCCGGAAATAGAGATCGATCGATATTAGGAATTACCTTAAGCGCATTTTTATAATATAACTTTTTTAGCACTTCATCGTCCAGGTCTAAACCATACATTCGCCAAAACGCGTGGTACCTTTTGTAATAGGGGAAGTACTCATCTGCAGTCTCTAAAACCCTGAAATACGTATAGTATTCTTCCGGATTCCAGTAGTCTTTGCCGAACATTACACGATCCTGGTATTTTGTCAGAAATTTCTTGGCCATTCTTGGTTGCCTGCCTAATTCTGCAATTACAGCCCCAATTTCAGCGTACATATTTGGATATTTATCCATCAGTTCTCCGAGTTTACCTAAATCATTTCCATGCCAGCCCAGGTGGGCGTTGATCCATTTGGTTTTTGGATGTTTCCTAAAAAGATCATGCTGCTCGGCAATGATTGTTTCCCATGGAGCAGGGTTATTGTCACTCCTTTTTCTGCCAGGTCTTACTTTTAGTTCTAACCAGCGTTCATTTTTTTCATCATGTGCATCCCAAAAAGGTTTTGGATCAGCCGCGTGAATAAGCACAGGAATCCCCAGTTCACCGCACTTCGCCCAAACCGGATCTATTCTTGGATCATTGATTTTTATCCGTTCTCCATTGACAACCGCCATGGTTTGGTTTTTGTAAATTTTTAATCCATTTGCTCCCAGCTTGACATCATTCTCTATTTGCTCTACCGTACGCTCTGTCCATCCTGGTTCGTTGATGGCATTAACGTTAATGTTAGTAAATACAATAAATCGGTTGGGTGCGTTGCTATTTACGTTATCAAGACTTCTCTTTAAATGCTCCAGATAACCTCGTCCTCGACCGCTAAGATTCACCATTACAGCCATATTCAGCTTATCCATTTCCTCCATAAGTGCATTTAGATCTTGCGATGGCATGCTAAACTGATGATTATGCACATCGATAAATGGAAATTTAGCGCGGGTTACTTGGTTTTCAGGTACCACTAAAGTGGATGGCGGGTCATACTTTTCCCAATCCATGACCCTATCCGAGTTTCCCTGGCTTTGACAGTTAAGAGCAAGTAAGAAACAAATAGCAATAATAAAAGTACGCATAGCGATGAAATTTAGGCAATTGTACGATTCTAGGTTTAGAAAGTTGAATTCAGGTTCAATTCTTAGACGAACAGTACATAAACTCATTTTAAACAGCAATTGTAGAATTAAGGCACTCAGCAGTCATCATCTCATTTTGAGGAGATGCCTGTTACGTTATGAGATTATATTATTCATAACCTACGTTGTTTAACTTAAGCAACCTGACGGTAGAATATTGAATCGGCTTACTTGCCATGGACGCATGGTCAAATATTGAAATTTCTGCTAATGATCCCGAGGTCATTAGCAGAAATAGATTTGAGAAAGAACTTGGAGAACTTCGTGATCAGATTTCCAGGATACGTAAGCTGATCACAAGATTTGAAGCTTGCCACTTTAAGTACCACCGTCATTTACAAATGATTAAGGATGCTATTATCACCTTGAAGTCAAGTATAGTCCCTAATGAAATAGAAATAAACCATATCCGACATGGCGAAAGGGCCTGGAAGAATGATACTGCCGGCAAGTCCCTTATCGGTCGGCAATATCTTTGGGGAATAAAAAGTTGGCTAAACGATGGCTTTCAGGACGGAAGTCCTGGCCATTTTGACAGGCTTCTTATGCAAAAAATTCATAATTGGCTGGGCGACAAAAGCCCGGATAAGGAAAGGTTAGTTCGTTTGCTGCTGGCAAGGTTAACTTGGGACCGGAAATCATATGAAGAGCTTCAACATGGAGGCGAATTTAAACAGCTCGAATATAAAGCGGCCAGAATGGATATTTGCCATTACTCCTCTCCCAAAAATATAGATTTACTGCTTCAAGGAATAGGCTGTATGCAACCGTTAGTAAAGGAGGGATTGAAGGTTGTGGTTTGTACGATATCGATATCAAACGTCATCTGGACAGGGAATTCATGATTTTACAAGACATGCTGAAGTCTTTTCTTATGAATGGAAAATCGAATAAAAAAGAAAAGGTCAGAGCGTGGCTCACAGTATGTTTAGCCAAAACAGTAAAAGAGCAAATTAAACTGACATTTCCGACTAAGGACACAATGTGAATTTTCCTGCATACTAGCAAGTATCAGAGATAATAGATACTTTTATCGCAACGAACGTAAGAGGTGAATCGACTTATTTAAGGCAAATGAGATATAAACTACTCTACCTATTATTATTGTTGGGTTTTGCCGCTTCGGCGCAAACGGATGCTTATGAAAAGGGGTTGGAAAGTATAAAGAATGACAAATTCGAGGAGGCCCTTAATCATTTTAACCAGGTAGTAAGCGCTGATGTTAAGAACAAAAATGCTTTCAACCAAAGGGGATATGTTAAAAATCAACTCGGTGATTTCTATGGGGCTATTGGTGATTATAACTTCGCGATCGAACTAGATCCCAATTTTGCTGAGGCTTTAAATAACAGAGGGGAAGCCAAGTTTAATCTTGGGGATGACTACGGAGCTATTGAAGATTTTGACAAGGCGATCAAATTAAATGATAAGCTTATTGAGGCTTACAATAATAGAGGTTTCGCCAAATACAATATTGAGGACCTTCAGGGAGCGCTGTTTGATTTTTCCAAAGCCATTGAGCTTGATCCTGACGACGCTGATAAATACTTCAACAGAGCTGTAATTAAGGCTGAGTTAGAAGAATACATCAGTGCAATTGACGATTATAATAAATCAATCAGTCTGAACCCTGAGGACCCGGAAGTATGGAGTTTCAGAGGTGTGGCAAAGTATAACATTGAACAGGTAGATGAAGCCATACAAGATTACAACAAGGCTATAGAAATGGATGACCAGGACCCTGTGAAATACGAAAATCGTGCTTTGGCAAAAAGTAGCAAGGAAGACTTTGAAGGGGCCTTGACAGATTACAACCAAAGTCTTGAGCTCTACCCCGATGATCCTGACACGTACAATCTGCGTGGTGTGATAAAATATAACTTGAAAGATAATGATGGCGCCGTTGAAGACTACACAAAAGCCATAGAGCTGGATGCCTACAACCCTGTTTATTATGATAATCGTGCTTTAGCAAAAACGGCCACTGAAGACTATAAAGGCGCCATTCAAGATTACTCCTATTCCATTGAGTTATATCCTAATGACCCGGAAACTTTTCACCAAAGGGGTTTGGCGAAAATCAATCTAGGCAACAATTATGACGGGTGCTTAGATTTAAATACGGCTGTTGAGCTCGGCTCAGAGGAGGCGTCTGCCTCTATCCGGGAACTTTGTAAGTGAAGCAATATATATCACACTTAAAGAAGGATGAATAATTAGGGCGTCCTTGATAATTGCTTTCTGTCTATGAAATCTCATTTCAGCTTCATCCCGACATTTTCTGATGGGTTAATAGGTATGTGCTAACCTCAAAACAAGGAGTTTTAGTCGATTTTTGAAGCTTTAAGTCAGTTTTTCATTTTCTCGCCCAAAAGAAAACGAAACAAAAGAAAAAGGCGCCACAAATAAAGTCCATTCTCCCCGCAAAACGCTCAAAACCAACCCCTTATGCTTGCCTACCCACGAGCCCCGAATGAACCGCGCTATTCGTGGACAAGCTCCCCTCCTTGACCTAAAGAATTTTCAAGTGAGTCCTAATTAAATTTTGGGTGCAGTTATTTAAGTGTGAGATAAAATTAATTTGACTTGTAAAAATCGATCTTGGCGTACCTAATAATCACAGGGTCTTTATCTTTAAGGAACTTGTTCTGAGCGCTGTTAAAATTAACTGTATCTAATTCTACAGTGAGTGTATGGAGTCCTACTTCGAAAGCTTTGATATCGATATAGTTTAGAAAGCCAATATTGTAAGTATTTGGATGTATATAATCCAACCAGTCCAGCGAATCGTATTGGACTTCGTCAACCGTGATTTTTATATATTTTCTGGCATATGCAGATTGTTCCGGGTTACTTAATTCATTCCAGCGCCTCTCATAGGTGTCATCCCTTGAATAAAGCCGTGATACTTGGCCATGTGTGTTTATAAATAAGCGAACGATATTGTTATCAATAACGTCATTCTGAATGGTGGCAAACATAGGGTCGCCGTCACCTCTTAAATTTTCATAATTTGAGCGATTAACCGAAACGAAGGCTGTTTCCAGATACCTTTCTTCGTCCCAATCTCCTAACTGACTTTCAAGAAACATATAGCCTGCAAGAATAGCTACACTTAATACGGGTACCAGGTACGCCTGCCATCTCGGCAAGTTGGATATTATGGAGAGATTTATCCGGTTAAATATGAATGATAAGGTGAGAATTCTGAAAGTAACTGCGATGTAATAAAATGGCTTAGAGGCCCAGGGTTCTCTTCTAAAAAAACCGTTTGTAATAAAGTCAATGAATAAAATAAGCAATAAGGCCAGATATAAAAATGTAACGAAAATCCCTAGGATCGCTACCGGCTTATTGCCATCTAGTACACTTGGATTTATAACAAACTCCTGCCAGACCAATAGATATAATATTAGCAGTCCGGCGCTTATTACCATACCCGACAGCATAAAGGAAATGGCGTAACTTAAACTAGCTACCTTTTCGAGGCGCTTAATAGTTTTTTCAAGTTTTATGTCTTGTTCAATCTCTTTTTTGAATCGATTTTTGAACTTAAGCCTTTCAGGATTTAAACTTATTGGATAGATAGAGCTTAAACCAACACTAGCTACCCAGATACCGCGTGCAATAATGTGAATCGAGTAGCCTATTCTTAAAACTTTGAGTGCAGTAATAAATATTCCGAAAGTGATTTTAAGAAATCCATCTGGGTAATGTTGTTGCCTGTAATCATCTATAACTTCGGGTACTTGAAATAGCATATAAAGCAGTAAAGCTGAAATCAACAATTCTGCCTCCCAGGAGTTGATTTGAACTAGCTTTAGCCAATCTGGCGTTTCATGCTCTTTTGACTGACTCTTCTGCGGTTCTGATTGATTCATAAGATCGAATACTACACATTAACCATTAAATATGGTAATTCTTTATTGAGTTTCCATGTGATTTTAATTCCTGGAAAGTAGCTCAAGTGATGTAGGTCATAACGGAGTATTAAAATATCTAATTTTTTGGATGGGCTTGTTACCTGTTTGAAATCTACTGATTTTGGCCGAAGCCGTTAATTACTGTTATTCTCATTTCTTCAATTGCCTTTTCGGACAAGCCATGAACACTTGCATCTATGTCAAATTCCAGTGTTCCGGTAATTATGGCAAAGCAGGGGTCATCATTATTCTCGTGGTTTAATTTTACGGCAATATCAGGCGGGAATACTGTAGTAACCACCTCCGGGCAGACTACCTCAAAAATATGCTCCCTGCAACCACCCACGTAGGAGATTTAGATTTTGAGAGTTTTAGCTGCTGTACTCACACCCAACAGATCAAATGGATCCGACCCCTTTATTCCTGACTCTTCTTTGCGCTCATCTATAAAAGTTTAGTCATCGTTGTCACCCCATAGCTGACGCGGACATGATCATAATTATCAAAAGCTTGTTCATTTTATTTTCGCTCCGTGAAAAGGACACGGCCTGTGCTGAGTTGGTTTGACTGAATCGATTTAATCAACATGGCCCGGGAGGTTTTAATATTAAAAATTCACTTCACTCATTCAAAGTTCTTTTCACTTCACTCCTGTTTTTCTACCGGTCACTCCAATCGTGCAGACAAAAACTGATTTCAAGAGGTTAAATGAACACGATAATAAGAAACCATTTTACTAAATCTATTTATTATGAAACAAACATCTATTATATTAATAAGTCGGATAAAGGCTTATTTATTACTTGTCTTAATGGCAGGGCTTGTATTTTCACTCTCTAGTTGCGGAGATGATGATGACGACCCACCACCACTTCAGGATATCGTTGACGTTGCAGTAGCGGGTGGTTACAATACATTAGCCGCTGCATTAGTGGCCGCAGATTTGGACGATGATCTCCGTGGAACGGGTCCGTTTACTGTTTTTGCACCCACGGATGAGGCTTTTGCCGACCTCAACATAACAGCTGATAACGTGGCCAACGTGGCCAATTTAGAAGAAATTCTTCTTTATCATGTTGTATCGGGAGCTGTGAGATCAACAGATCTAACCACTGGAACAGTGGCTACTCTAAATGATGATGCGGATCTTGCTGTAGATGCGACAAATTTGACCGTGAATGGAATATCTATCATTACGCCATTTGATGTGGAAGCAAGTAATGGTATTATTCATACCATAGATGGTGTATTACTTCCACCTGTTCAACTTGACGATATTGTAACTATCGCATCTAATAACGCGGACTTAACCGTCCTTGAAGAGGCGTTGACGAAGTTTCCCGATTTGGTAACGACGTTGAGTAGTGTGGGCAGCTACACCGTTTTTGCCCCGACTGATGCGGCATTTACTGCACTTCTAGGTGTTATAGGTCAAACTGATCTTGACGATATTCCGGAGAGTGTACTAAGAAGAGTACTTGAGTATCACGTAGTGGCAGGTACTGCTGCCTTTGCCGCTGATTTATCAGATGGTCAGATGATAGGAACCGTCTTGACAGAGATGGGAGCGACAATGTCTGAAACAGTAACGATAGGTGTAGACGGTTCGAGTGTTACGGTCAACGGAGCAAATGTTACTACCGCCGATGTTGAAGCAAGTAATGGTGTCGTGCATATTATAGATGCTGTACTCGTTCCGGCCTTTGAGTTGAGTATAGTCAATACGGTGGTAGAGCCAGCTTATTTTAATAAGAATTTTTCTACGCTGACGGCAGCAGTTGTCGAAGCTGGATTATTGAGTACGTTAATAGATACTGAAGCTGAATTCACTGTTTTTGCGCCTACCAATGATGCTTTTGAAGCTGCCGGTATTACAGAATTACCTTCAGCAGATGATCTTGTACCTATTTTGCAGTATCATGTACTAGATAGCGAAGTGAAAGAAGCCGACTTGCCGGCTACTGGTAGCGCGGTCACTACGTTAAATGGGGATTTTTATTTAAGTATTAATACAGATGG